>JAAUYG010041482.1_pt1 | contig 43158 bp, 38 predicted proteins | sample 7278091 | NCBI WGS metagenome assembly JAAUYG01 (sample SAMN14350201, study PRJNA611818) | marine sediment metagenome | isolation source: surface marine sediment (0.6m) | place: French Polynesia: Moorea | collected 2018-08 | reverse complement strand
CAGTAAAATAGCGCGTTCAGGGCGCGATCGGGCGCGTACCAGTAGCGGCGGGCGAAATGCCAGCGGCCGGGATGGCCCAAACCGAAGGGGGCGAAGGGAAAGGCCACGGCATCGAGGTCCGCGGCACCGACACCGGCGGCCTCCAGGCAATAACGCGCAGCGTGCAGCGGCCAGCGTCGTTTGGCGTGCTTGTCCCGCAGGAAGCGCTCCTCCTCGGCAGCGCTCACGAGGTGTCCGTCGATGAAAAGGGCCGCCGACGGATCGTGGGTCAGCGCGCCCGAAAGTCCCAGAACAATCATACGCTCTTCTCCCGGTGGCCATCCATGCCCAGCTTGGCCAAAACGTGGCGTTCAAAGGCCCCGTGTTCCGGGGCGAAATCGATGGACACCCCGATCACCAGCAGCGGCAGGCCTTGAATCCAGTCGTCTTGAATCCGAACACGGTCCTTGTCGGTGGTCACCAGCGCGCGGGCCGCCACGCGGCGCCCCGCACGGGCAAGGCTTTCCAGATCGTCGGCCCGATAGCGATAATGGTCGTCAAAAGCGATCCAGCGGCGAAGATCGGCCCCCAGGTCCATGAGCGTCCGGCGAAAGGTATCGTTGCGGGCGATACCGGAAAACGCCAGCACGGGCAAATGCTTCAGCGTTGCCAAATCCAAGGGGCCGGATCGGAACCTGTCCGCGGAGTGGACCTCAACGCGCTCACGGCCCACCGGACGGTGCCGGCAGGCAAACAGAGGTTTGGCGGCCAGCCCGGGCAGGTCCGCATACAGCTGCCGCCGTACATCGGCCGGTGACTTTCCACCGGGGGTGGAAGGGCAGCGGGTCAGAACGAGGATATCGGCCCGCGCAAGGGCGGACGGCGGCTCCCGCAACGGGCCGCGCGGGAGCAGATAACCATTGCCCAGCGGCGCTTCGGCATCGAGAAGGACAACATCAATGTCACGGTCGAGCTGTTGATGCTGAAACCCGTCGTCCAGCAGAATGACGTCCGGATTGAATCGCGCCAGGGCTTTTCGGCCCGAGGCCAGTCGATTGCGGCCCGTATACACGGGAATCGAACGGGGGTGCAGCAGGCGGGCCATGAGCACCGGCTCGTCCCCGGCCCGGCCGGCATCGGCCGCTGACGCCTCCGCCGGCTCGATCAACGTGCCGGTTCTTTCGGCGGCGCCGTGGTAGCCGCGGCTGAGGATCGCCACCCGATGGCCGGCATCGTGGATCACGCGGGCCAGATAGATGCACAGCGGCGTCTTGCCCGTCCCTCCGGCCGACAGATTCCCGATCGAAACCACCCGGCAGGCCAGCTGGCGGCCGCGCGGCCGTCGGTGTCGATAATAACGGGCACGCAGGCGCACAGCGATTTCATACGTAATGGCCAGCATCCGCAGGAGGCCAGCGAAAGCCGGGCGGTCCGGGCCCCGGGATTGGATCACGGCGGTTACCTGCCGTTTCAGAGTGTCCACGAGACTCGGGTTGCCGTCCTTCATGTTATCGCCGTCTACTCCGCCCTCAGGAGAACGATGGCCGTGGTCGCGGCGTAGATCAGGATCGGTATCCAGGCCGCCAGCGTGGGAGGCAGGAAAGCCGCATAGCCCAGTGCCAAACTGAAGCTTTGGACCACCCAGAAACAAAACGAAAGCCCCAGCCCCACGACCACCACGACGGCCAGCCCCTGCCGGCGTCGCGTTCGACCGGCAATGGCTGCGGCCATCACCGGCAGAAGAATACAGACCAAGGGGTAGGTGACCTTGGCCTGCCAGTCGACCTGAAGGGCGATGGTGTCGTATCCCTCCGCCGCCACCGTCCGGATATAGGCGGCCAGTTCGAATACCCCCATTTCGCTCGAGGTTCGAACGCCGCTTTTGAGGTCTTCCAGAGGAAAAAAGGCCGGCATGTCCAAGCGTTTATGGTTCCGGGCCGAAAAATCGCCCCCCGAAGGGCTGATAATCTGCTCGAAAGCGTTGTGGCACGTCCATGTCGTCTCACCGAGCTGAACGCGTCTCGCTTCGACCCGCCGGGTCAGACGGAAGCGGTCATCGAAAAAATTCAGGGTCACCCCGAAAGCGGCCGACTTTTCGATATCGACATGGCGGATATTAGCGATGAAGCGCTCACCCCGCAGCCACAGATTCTGATCGCGCGGATTGATCTGGAGCTGTTTGTCCGCCGCCAGGCGATAACGGTTGGCGGCCGTGCGTACGAGCGGCAGCATCAGTTCGGCGCAAAGAAAGAGAAAAAGCGCCGTTCCCAGCCCGGCGACGAGCGGGGCCTTGATACAGCGAAACATACTGACGCCGCCGGTTTTGAGGGCGGCCATTTCGTTGTGCTTGGCCATCAGACCAAAGACGACCAACACGGCCAAAAGAATGCTGGCCGGAATCAGATGCTCCAGGGGAATGCGTGATAGAATCAACAAAACGGCCTGGGTCACGGTGACCTCCAATTCGATCATCTTGTCGATCCGTTCGAAGAAATCGGCAATGATGTAAATCGTCGTGACCGTCACCAGTATCAGGGCGAAATAGCGACCGATCTCTCGAATGATATAGCGGTCGATAATCGTCATGACACCCCGCGGAACAGTCGCCCCCGGGTCAGGCGACGCAGCAGGCGCTTGAAGGCGCCGGCCGCCGCCCGACCGATGAAACGCAACCCATCCATCCAGTAGAGCGGTTTTTCGTTGGCGCATCGGACCAGCATGATTATGCCGGCCGCGCCGAAAACGGCGTTCGGCAGCCACAGGCCCAGAGCGGGCGCAACCAGACCGATTTCCGCCAGGTTGCGGCCCGCGCTCATCATGACATAGTAGATGACGAACAGGGGCAGGCCCATACCCAACCCCGCCGACTTGCGGCTGGATTTCAACTCGACGCCCAGCGGGATGGCCAGAAGACCCAGCGCCAGACAGGCGGCCGGAATCGAAAACTTGACGTGATATTCGTTCAGCGCCTCGTAATAATCCTCCGGATCCTTGCGGACACTGCGGATGTGCGCCTGGAGCTCGGCCAGGTTCATTTCATCTTCATCCTTGCGCTTATAACGTGCCAGTTTGTCCGCCGGCTTGAAGGTGAATTCGAAATCGTAGGTGGCGAAATGCAGCAGGCGGGCCGACTGTTCGTTGCGCTTGATCTGGTTGATCAAACCGTTGAAGAGCCTCAGCCGCACGGCCCGGCGCTCCGGCAGGCGGATCAGTTGGCCGGCAGGGGCCACAATGGTGGCCACGGCTCGAGGGTTGCGGCGGTCCTCGATGAAAATGTCACGCATCTGCATGGTCTGGGTATCGACGGCGTTGACGTAAAGCGTCACCTTATCGAAGCGGTTGTTGAAGGTCCGCGCCTGGAGGCCCACGTTGGCATGGGTCGCCAGGGTTTCGTAGGTCAGGCGCTTGATGGCCAGCTTACCCTGCGGCATGCCGAAGATCGTCATGGCCAGCGTGGCCAATGTACCGCAGGCGATGATCACCAACACCGAGGGAATCATGCGGTAGAGGCTGACGCCGGCGGACTTCAGTACCAGGATTTCATTGTCGGCGGCCATGCGCATAAAGGCCAGCAGGATCGCCATCATCACCGCCATGGGCATCACGAAAACCAGGAAATGGGGGATGGAGTAGAGCAGCAACTGGGCGATCACCCCGGCCCCGACCTGATAGTTGATGATGAGTTTGGTGATCTTGAGCATCTTGCCCATGAGAAAGATGAAGGTGAAGAAAAGCAGATTCACCCCCAGCGGTGTCATGATGCTTCGCAGGATATGGCGGTGGACGATTCTCATGGAAAGGGCCGTAAAGGATGCTAGGCGGTCTTGCGGATCTCAGTCCCGGGCAGTGAGGGTGCGCCCTTCGGGCTGGCCGCCGAACTGCATCAGACAGAGTTTATGGTATTCGCCGCAGTGCGCCACAAGGGCTTCATGCGGCCCTTCCTCGACAATCCTTCCGCCGGCCATGACGATGATGTGATCGGCATGGACGATGGTGGAGAGTCTATGGGCGATCACGAAGGCCGTCCGGCCGTGCATCAGATTCTCAAGCGCTTTCTGCACAAGGGTTTCGGACTCCGAATCCAATGCCGATGTGGCTTCGTCCAGAATCAGGATCGGTGCGTCCTTCAGGAGGGCCCGGGCAATGCAGATGCGCTGTCTTTCCCCTCCGGAAAGGCGCGTGCCCAGCTCGCCGACGGGCGTGTCGAGACCCTGCGGCAGCCGGTCGGCAAACGTGTCGACATAGGCGGACCGGGCGGCCGCCATGATTTCCGGCGCTGATGCCTGGCGGTTGCCATAGGCAATGTTTTCCCGGATGCTTTCGTTGAAGAGGATCGGTTCCTGGGTGACGATGGCAATCTGGCGGCGCAGCGAGCGCAGCGTGAAATGCCGGATATCCTGACCGTTGATCCGAATGCAGCCGCCGGTGACATCGTAGAAGCGCGGGATGAGATTCACCAGCGAAGTCTTACCGCCGCCGCTCATACCCACGATGGCCGTCACCTGTCCGGCGCGGGACTCGAGATTGATGCCGTCCAGGACCGGCTGGTTTCGGCGGTTGTCGTAAAAGAAGCTCACATCTTCGAACGTCACCACCGTCGGCTTGAAATCAAGTTCGTGGACGGGGAGACGCTCCCGGGTTTCCGGGGTGCGCTCCAGGATGTCAAAGACGCGGTCGGTGGCGGCCAGTCCCTGCTGGACGGCGTTGTTGAGTTTGCTGATGCGTTTGACAGGGCGATAGAGGCTCAGGATGGCGGCGAGCACACCCGTGAAGGTCCCCGGTGTCAGGTTGCCGTTGAGCACCCGGTAGCCGCCGTAGAATATGGCCGCGGCCATACCGATCCCGCCGATAAACTCCATCAGCGGTGAAGTCAGTTCGTTGATTTTGGCCTCACGCATGTCGAATTTGTACAACTTTCGGGTCCGTGCGTAAAACCGCTCCTTTTCGTAGTCTTCCATGCCGAAGGCCTTCACGATTTTGGCGCCGGCGATGGTTTCATGCAGAAAGGCCGTCATCTCGGCGGTGGCCTCCTGCCCACGCGTGCTGATTTTGCGGATGCGGCGGCCGAAACGGATCAGGGGAAGAAAAGCAAATGGCAGAACACCAAAGGCGAGCAGTGCCATCTCCCAGTCCATCTGAATAATCACCACGACCAGGACGACGACCGAGAAAACCTCCTTGAGCGAGGTTGTGACGGCGCTCGAGACCATGTAACGCACGATGTTGACGTCGTTGGTGAGCCTTGAAATCAGGTTGCCGGTCTTTTCCGCCTGGAAAAATGACAAGGGCAGATCCTGAATCCGGTCATAGAGGCGATTGCGAAGCTGGCGGATGATGCCGCGCCCCACCCGGTGCATCAGGTACCCCTGACCATAGGTGCCGGCACTTTTGGTGAAAAAAGCGACCAGAACGGCGAGCGGTATGAAGCGCAGCCACCATTCGCTGCGGGAAATGAAGATTTCATCGACGGCGTATTTGATGAGATAGGCCGTCGCCCCCTCGCAGGCCGCCGCGAGCACCATACACACGCAGGCCAATATCAGATCCCGGCGATAGGATTTGATCAGGTCCATCAGTTCGCGATGGCGGGGCTTCAATTCCAGGCGCGGGATCAGTGGCATTGCGGCGGCGCTCCGTCAGGGGACCGTTTCGAGGGGCCGGCGGTGCGGCCCAGCATTTGCGTCGCGATGCGGGCCACGCGCGTGGAGGCCCCAGCCGCCCCCAACCGCTGTTTGACCTCGGCCAACCCGGCCCGCATCTGATCGCGCCTGGCGGGTTGCATCAGCAGGGATTCAGCTTCGGCGGCGATGCGCGTCGGGGTCGCCGTCTGCTGGATAAGCTCGGGCACGACCCGCCGACCGGCGATGAGATTGACCAGGCCGATGTGCGGCACGCGGATCAGTGCTTTCCCCAAAAGATAGCTCAGGGGCGAGACGCGGTAGACGATCAGCATCGGGACCCCCCAGAGCGCCGCCTCGAGGGTCACCGTGCCGGAGGCGGCGATGACCACATCCGCCGATTGGAAAATGTGTTGCGGACCGCCGCCAATGGTGTCCATGTGCAGACGATCGCGATAGGGGGCAACGAGACGGGCCACGCGATGCGTATCGACACTGTCAGCGCAGGAAAGCATGACCCGCACCTTCAGGCGCTGCTGCAACCTGAGCGCCGCGTCGAGCATGGCGGGCAGAAGGCGGCTGATTTCGCTGTCGCGCGAGCCCGGGAGCAACCCAAGAACGGGTGGCATATCGGGTGTGGATCTCCTCGGGGCCTGGCCGGAAGGCGGGTCATGATCCATGAGCGGATGGCCGACGAAGGAGACATTGACGCCGTGGCGTCGGTAGAACTCCGCTTCGAACGGCAGAATGACCGCCATATGATCCACCCGACGGCGGATCTGCCGGACCCTTCGGCTTCGCCAGGCCCAGATCTGCGGGCTGATATAGTAAAGCACTTTCGTCTGCAATTGCTTGGCGCGGCGCGCCAGGCGCAGGTTGAAATCCGGAAAGTCGATCAGGATCAGCAGGTCCGGGCGGCCTTCGGCAAGCATGCGGCAGGCCACTCGCCAACCGCGCAGAATCCCGGGAAGTTTGGTGAAGACCTCGGTCAGGCCGACCACGGCCAACTGGCGGGCATCCACGGTCACCCGGACCCCGGCCGCCCGCATGTGATTGCCGCCGATACCGAACAGCGTCAGCCGGGAGTCCACGGCCGTGAGGGCGGCGGCCAGTTTGGCACCGTGCAGATCGCCCGAGGCCTCACCCGCCACGATCATGATGGCGGGCCGCCGGGAGCGTTCAGAAGGCACCGAAGCGACGCGTGGCATCATCAATCTGCTCCATGACGTTAAGGGCAATCTCCAGGGCCTGATAGCCCATTTCGCCAGTCACCTCGGGTTCGCGGCGGGTCGCCACGGCATCGACGAACGCGCGCAGCTCCGCCTCCAGTGCGTCGCCCTCGGGAAAACAGACCTGATCGACGGTCATGCCCGGAATCGGGGCGCTGCCGGCCTCGCCGGTCTGCTGAATATGCGTGATTTCACGCTGGGCGAAATCGACGGCGATGTAGGCATTTTTCTGAAAGAGTCTGACCTTGCGCTGGTTTTTGGTGGAAATGCGGCTGGCGGTGATGTTGGCCACGCAGCCGGTGGCAAACTCAATGCGGGCATTGGCGATGTCGCAGTGCGCCGACACAACGGCCGCACCGGAGGCGTGTATGGATTTGACCGGGGCGCCCACGAAATTCATGATGATATCGATGTCGTGAATCATCAGGTCAAGCACGACGCTGACATCGGTGCTCCGGCCCTGATAGAGGCTCAGGCGGTGCGATTCGATGAACATGGGCTTGTGGATCCGCTCGCGTACGGCCATCACGGCCGGGTTGAAACGCTCGAGATGACCCACCTGCAGAATCAGGCCTTCGCTTTCGGCGATGTCGATCAGTTCGCGCGCCTCCCCCAGGGTGGTGGTCATTGGCTTTTCGATCAGAACATCGACACCGTTTCTGAGAAAGTCTCCGGCGATCGCGAAATGCAGCGGCGTGGGCACCACGATGCTGACGGCATCGACCCGCCCCACAAGGTCAAGGTGACGGTTGAATGCCCGGCTGCGGCAGTGACGCGCCACCTCAGCGGCGTTGGCCGTTTCGACGTCCGCAACACCCACGAGTTCGACGCCGTCGAGGTTCGCATATTTCTCGGCGTGAAAGCGCCCGAGATAACCCGCGCCCACCACGGCCACACGCACCGGTGGCGTCGCTTCCGGGCGCGGGGTCGAAAGTCGGTCGGCTGGGGCCGAAGCGTCCACGAACAAGTCTCCTTTAATAGCGGCCGGGCCCGTCGGTCCGTCCCGTTGTCCCGGCGCAGGGCCTAACGCGTGATGCCACGACGGGAAGATTTGATGAAGGCCATGAAGCGTTTGACCTCCGGGGTCTGGTCGACTTCCGCTTTGACCCGTTCAATGGCCTCGTTGAGGGTGATGCCGATGCGAAAGATCAGTCGATAGGTCCGCTTCAGCATGGCGATGGCTTTCTCCGAATGACCGTGGCGTCTCAGCCCGACCCGGTTCAGACCGTGCAGACGAGCCCGGTCGCCGGCCGCAATCACGTAAGGCGGAATATCCTTGACCACAGCGGACTTGCCCCCGATATAGGCATGACGCCCGACGCGAACGAACTGATGAATGGCGGTCAACCCGCCGACCGTCACGTAGTCATCGATGCAGACGTGCCCCGCCAGGGTCGCGTTATTGGCCAGGATCACACCCCGGCCGGTCTTGCAGTCGTGCGCGATGTGCACATAGGCCATCAGCAGATTTTCTTCGCCGACTTCGGTCACCCCGCCACCGAAACCGGTGCCGCGGTTCACGGTGGCGAATTCGCGGATGACGGTTCGGCGGCCGATTTTGACATAGGTCTTCTCGCCGCCGAACTTGATAGCCTGGGGCAGAGCGCCGACCGAAGCGAATTGAAAGATGTGGCACTCCGGCCCGATATCGACGAACGGGTCGATGGTTGTGTGGGCCCCGATGATCGTCCCCGCGCCGATGGTGACATTTTCACTGATGATGGCATACGGCCCGATGTCGACATCCGGCCCGATGTCGGCCCGGGGGCTGACGATCGCGGTGGGATGGATCATCATTTCTCTCCAATCGAGGCCATCATCTCGGCCTCGGCCACGAGATGGCCGTCGACGAAGGCCTTGCCAGCGCCCTTGACCGCTTTGCGCCTGAGTTTCAGGATCTCGACCTCGAACCGCAACTGGTCGCCCGGCACCACCATCCGTCGGAATTTGGCTCTTTCGATCGCCATGAAATAGATCAGGACCTCACGTTGGTCCGCCGGCAGCGACAAGTAGGTGAGCACGCCGGCCGATTGGGCCATCGCCTCCAGGATGAGCACGCCCGGCATGATGGGATCGTCCGGAAAATGGCCCTGGAAAAAAGGCTCGTTGATGGTCACGTTCTTCAATGTGACAATGCGTTTCTCAGGCTCCAGTTCCAGCACCCGGTCGATCATGATGAACGGGTAGCGGTGGGGCAAATATTTCAGAATGTCCTTGATTGCATATCCAGAGCCCATCGATTTACCTTTCTTCTTGGCGCCCGGCGGTATGGTTGTCTCGGTCCCGTTCGAGGCGCATCAAGCGTTTCTCGATCGATTGGATCTTCTTGCGGATCATCGGCAGCCGCGGAATGACGCGTTGCACTTTGAGCCAAAGCTTGTGGGGCATTGCCGGGGCCCCCGATATTAAATGGCCGTCCGGCACCGATTTGGAAATACCGGTCTTGCCCCCCGCCATCACATAGTCGCCGATATGCAGGTGGCCCGTGACCCCCACCTGGCCGGCCAGGACCACATGCCGCCCCAGGGTCGTGCTGCCCGATATCCCCACCTGGGCCACGAGGATGGAATCAGGACCGACGATGACATTGTGGGCGATGTGAACAAGATTGTCGGTCTTGACGCCGCGGTGGATGTGGGTGCGGCCGAACGTACCCTTGTCGATCGTGTTGTTGGCACCGATTTCGACATCGTCGTCGATCTGCACATACCCCGTGTGCGGTATTTTGCAATAGCGATCGCCGTCCGGGGCGTACCCGAAACCGTCGCAGCCGATCACGCTGCCGGCCTGGATGGTGACCCGATGGCCGATGCGGCATCCCGCCATGAGCGTCACGTTCGGATGGATGCACACATCATCCCCCATGGCGACGTCATCGCCGATGACAACCCCGGCGTGAATGCACCCGCGCGCGCCGAGCGTGACATTCCGGCCAATGACCACCATCGGGCCGACGGACAGGCCCGGGCCTGGACGAAAGTCCTCGGCGCACACGGCCGTGGGGTGGATGCCGGGAGGCGGGCGCTTGGACGGATGCAAAACGGCGGCAATACGGGCGAACGCGGCATATGGGTTGTCGGCTTGGAGCAGATTCAAACCCGGCCGCTCAAAGTCCAGCGGAACAATCACGGCGCCGGCGCCGGTCTCGCTGATACGCTGCTGGTATTTGCGGCTGCGAGCGAGCGTGATCGCTTCGGGCCCGGCCGTCTCGAAGGGGGCCGCCCGTGCGATGCGAACGTTGCCATCGCCGGTGTATCGGCCTTCGACGACCGCCGATAATTCGGCCAAGGTTTTTTCCGTCGGCCGTTGCGTTTGGCTGTGTGCCGGCTTCAAGACACGGGTGTCCTCAATGGGCGCGCGTCGGCATCGATCGCCCGCCGAGCGTCGCACCGCAGCTGTTGCGGTTATTGATTCCCCTGGGCCTTGTGGCGCTGATTGAGCGCCTTGACGACCTTGGGGGTGATGTCGACCGCACCGTCCATATAGAGCAGAGCCGATTTGGATACGATCAGCGTATATTTTTCCTTTTTACCAATCTCGTGGGCAATCTCCAGCACTTCCCGTTCGAATTGCGCCAGCCCCTTGCGCTGTTTGCCCACAAAATCCTTCCGGAACTGGGCCTGTTTCTTTTGGAGCCCCGAGAGTTTGACATTGAATTCGATCTGTTTTTCTTCCTTGGCCTTTTCACTCATGACCATGGATTCGCGCTCAAGTTTCTCTTTCAATTCCTTGAGTTCGGCTTTGCCTTGATCAATCTCGGCCTCCATCTGCTGGCCTTCGGCTTTCAGATTGGCTTCGAACTTTTTGCCCGGTTCGGAATCGTTGACGACCTTCTGGAAATCCACCACACCGATCTTCAGATCGGCCGCAACGGCATCCATTGTGAAAAGAGCAAGAATGGCTGACGCCAGTATGCCTATCATCATTCGCTTGCGCATTTGACCTCCTTCGTTGGTTGAATTCTTATCGCCGCACCGGATAAGGGCGCCAAGCATCCACTCATCGGCGGTTTGATCGTCGATTGCGCTTCGTTTCACACCGCGTCCCCATCCATGAAGCCATCGCGACGATAGAGACCGGAAAGTGACGATGCCGTTGCCTGCGTATCCGCCCCGGAACGTCCCTGGCCGGTTGTTGCCTATTGGGGGTTTAGAATTTACTGCCCATGCTAAACTCGAATTTACCGCCTTCGGCGTCGGTGTCGCCCGAATCCCAGACATAGCCATACTCCAGACGGAGCGGCCCCATCGGTGAAAGCCAGCGAATACCGCCGCCGACGGTCTTGACCATATCGCTGAACTCGACCTCGAAGTCTTCGGTATTGCGCCAAAGATCCCCCATGTCGACGAACGCAAGGGCCACCAACCCCAACTCTTCACCGATCGGGTAGTGGAGTTCATGGTTCAAGGCGACGAACACCTCGCTGCCGACGAGTACCGAGTCCCCATCATCATTGGTTTCTTCCGGGCTGACGTCCTTGGACTCCACCCCGCGGACCGTGTCGGCGCCGCCAAGGAAGAATTTCTCATAGTCCGGGGTGTCGCCCCGGTCGTCGACCCAGCCGCCCTGCCCCCGCCAGTAGCCCGTCAGTTTACCCCACAGGGGAATATGCCAGGCTGACTTGACGCTTGTTTTGGTGAATTCAAAATCCCCCCCCAGGCCGGCGTATTCGACTGAGATTTCATGTTTTGAACCTCGGGTGGCGTTGAAGGGCTTGTTGGTGGAGTCATAGCGCACCGTGCCCGTAACGGCACTCGTCACGTTGCGGCCTTCCAGGTCGAGGGTATTTTGCGAAGCCTCGCTTTCATTGGTAATGTCGATATCGGAATCATCCCAGAGGTAGGAGAGATAAAACCGTGTGCGACGGTAAATCGGGTAACTGGCAAACAGCTTCACGCCCAAGCCCGACTTGTCGTAGCCATAATCGCTGTATTTTGTGTCCTGCCTGTAGGTGTTGAATCCGGCGGCCAGCGGGATATCGAACAGCCACGGTTCGGTAAAGGAGATGTCGTAGCGCTGAGCGGTTCCACCAATTTCGATATTGGCGCTAAGCGTCTGCCCGCGACCGAAAAGGTTGCGCTGGTTTACCGAAAAGGCCGCGAACACACTGGCCGCACTGCTGAACCCCCCGCCAAACGTCAAGGTCCCGGTCGGTTTTTCGGTGACGTCGATTTTGAGAATCATCTGGTCGTCTGTTTCGCCCTTGAGGGTGTTGACTTTGATGTCCTCGAAAAAATCCAGTGAATGGAGCCGTTGGATGCCCTTTTTCAAACTGGTGCGGCTGTAGATTTCCTGTTCATAGACCTTCAACTCCCGCCGGATGACCTTGTCGCGCGTCTTGGTGTTACCGCCGATGATGATCTCTTCGAAAAAAACCAGCTGGTTTTTGGTGATGTTGTAGTTGACGTCCACAGTCAGGGTTTTGGGATCGGCCGAGGTCCGGGGTGTCACCTGCGCATAGGCATAACCCTCATCGCCGTACTCATCCGTCAAACGAATCGTGTCTTTCTGCAGCAGACCGCGATTGAAATATTCATCGCCGGTGATCTGCAGCACTTCGATTAATTCTTCGCGGGTGCGAATGAGGTCACCCGAAACATCGACCTTGCCAAGTTTGTAGCGGTCCCCCTCGGCGATCTTGATGGTAATCTCGATCGCTTCTTCCGTGAATATCACCTCGGGGTCGGACACCTTGATATTGATAAATCCGTGGTCCTGGTAGAAACTGGCGATCGCGATGGCGTCCTGGTTCAGTTTTTCCAGGTCGAGATCCCCGGCGCCCGTCAACCAGGAGAGCAGCCACTGCTTTTCCTTGGTGCGCATGACACCCTTGAGGTCGCCATCGTCGAAGGTATGGTTGCCCACGAAGCGGATATCTTTGATAACCAGTCTTTCCCCTTCGGCGATGTCGAATTCGACATTGACCTGATTGTTGGCCAGTTCGGTCACGCGGTACTCGACCTTGATATTGTGGAAATCCTCTTCCTTGTAGATATCTTCGATAATCTCGGCGTTCGTGCGCACACGGGCCAGGTTTAGAACCGAGCCGGCCTTGAGGGTCAGGTTTTCGCGAATCTCTTCATCGTCGAATTCCTGATTCCCGGAGATGCCGATACCCAGAATGGTGGGTTTCTCCTTAACGTCGAAAATCAGCCGGCGACCTTCGTCCGAATCCTGAGTCAACACCCGCACATCCACAAAGAAACCCATCTGATAGACGGCCTTGAGATCCTCGTCAATCCTTTTAGGCAGATAGCTTTCCCCCACCTGCGTGCGGATATTGCGTCGAATGGCCTCGGCTTCGATCCGATCATTGCCCTGGACGACAATTTCGATCACTTCGGCCAGATCAAAAAGCCGGAGGGTCAAATCCTGGGAAACCTCACCGATTTTGGCGGACAACGTGGCCAGGCCTTCGCCCTGGGCCCCGATCGACTCGGTGGCCGAGGTCTCAAAGGGCTTGAGTAGGCGAACGTCGAGACTGAACTGCTGGCCGATCAGCGTGAAGCTGCCCCAAATGACATAGTCGGCGGCAGTGTCGACGCCGAGCGTCCGGATGGCCTCTATGTCCTGGAGAACGCTTGCAACGGGCGATTCGACCAGGATGGCCCCTTCGGCCAGAAGGTTGCGGCTGATGATCTTGGGAATTTCCTGTTCGAGGTAGGCCAGGTCCTCCTGGGCATTGACTTCGAAAGGCAACACCAGCACGCGAACGCTTTCCTGAGCGTGGCCGGGCCAGGCGGGCATCATCAGCAGGGCAAGCAGGGGGAGCCAGCGGAGGCTTCGAACCATTTCAACTCCTATTCCAACTCGACCAGCCGGCCTTCATCTATGGTTACCCGGCGATCCATCAGGTCAGCCAATTCGGGATTGTGGGTCACGACGACCAGGGTCATACCCAACTCGCGATTGAGCGCCATCAGCAATTGATGAATCTTGTCCCCATTGTGCTTATCCAGATTACCGGTCGGCTCGTCGGCCAATAGAAGACGCGGTTTCAGAACGAGGGCCCGAGCCAGGGCGACGCGCTGCTGCTCACCGCCCGAGAGTTGCGTGACCCGGTGCGCAAGCCGCTGGGCCAGGTCGACCCGCACGAGCAGATCCCGGGCCCGTCGTCGAGCGTCCGTTTGCGCCAGTCCGCCGATCAAGGCGGGCATCATGACGTTCTCCAGCGTCGTAAACTCGGGCAGCAGGTGATGAAACTGGAAGACGAAGCCGATGGATCGGTTGCGAAAACCCGCCAGCCGGTCGCCGTTCAGAGCGAACACATCCATGCCCTGGAAAAAAATGGAACCGCTGTCCGGGCGATCGAGCGTTCCCAGAATGTGGAGCAATGTTGACTTGCCGATACCCGAAGCGCCGACAATCGCCAGCGTCTCGCCGACCTTTAAATGGAAGTCGACCCCATCCAGGATATCGATTTGTCCCGCGTCGCTGCCCGGAAAGCTTTTGTGCAGCTGGTTCACTTGTACAAGGGTGTCGGCGTTCATTTCCAATCCTGGCCCTCGTGGGCGGCATGACCTCAAAGCGGATGCCGCGCACCCCGGGCTAACCGTATCGAATGGCATCCACCGGGTTCAGCCGGGCCGCCTGCCGGGCCGGATACAGCGTGGCCAGAAAACAGATACCGATCGCCGCCAGCGCAATGGTGATGACATCCGTGGCCTGCATTTGCACCGGTAGGGATGTGAAGTAGTAGACATCCCCCGGCAATTGGATAATCGGATAACGTTTCAATACAGCGCATAAAAGCGTACCCAGCCCGACGCCCAGCAAGGTGCCGGAAATACCGATCATCATGCCTTTGATCACGAAAATCCGCATGATATGTCGATTGGTGGCGCCCATCGCCTTCAGGATGGCGATGTCTTTGGTCTTTTCCATCACCATCATAATGAGGGTGCTGGCGATATTGAAGGCGGCCACCAGGACGATCAGCGTCAGGATGACGAACATGGCGACTTTCTCAAGACGCAGGGCGTAGAACAGGTTGGCGTTCATCTGCATCCAGTCCTGAATACGATAAGGAAAACCAAGGCGGGCCCCCAGTCGCTTGGCAATTTGATCGGCCTGATAGATATCATCCACTCGAATTTCGATGCCGCTGACCGTATCGCCCAGCTTCAAGATACGTTGGGCGTCCTTCAGGCGGACAAAGGCGTAGGCTTCGTCAAATTGATACATGCCGGATTCGAAAAATCCGGCCACATGAAAGCGCTTCATGGACGGGACATGCCCCATCGGTGATACGACCCCTCGGAACGAAATCACGTAAAGCGTATCCCCGCGAGCCACGCCCAGCTTGCGTCCCAACTCCTTTCCCAGGACCACGGGAGCGCCGCCGCGCTGGTCGGTATTCTCGGGAGCCGCGGAATACAGGATTTCGAGCGCTTCGCCAATGCCCTGGATGTTGCGCTCGATCTCCGTCGGTGGCGCTACCCCTTTGAGCACCGCGCCGGAAATCCCGGTGGGGGAACGTAACATAACCTGGGTGAGGATAAAAGGGCGGGTCGCGACGACATCCGCCTCCCCTTCGAGTTGTTCGATGACCTGCCGGTATTCTGCGAATTCACCGCCATAGCGCATCAGCACGGCGTGCGACTGCACCCCCAGAATACGCGAACGGAACTCCGACTGGGCACCGGCCATGACGGCAATGACGACGATCAGCGCCATGACCCCCACGGCAACCCCGGCGGTGGACAGAATCGTAATCAGAGAGATGAAGGCCTGCTTGCGTCTCGCCCTGAGATAACGTCCGCCTATAAACCATTCAAATCGCATGGCGTTGCCCAGTCGCGCCGGATGAACCTTTCATTGGCCCGCCGGCTTCATGTGAGGGAAAAAAATGACCTCCCGAATCGAGGCGGCGTCGGTCAGCAACATCACCAGACGATCGATGCCGACGCCCTCGCCTGCCGTGGGCGGCATGCCGTACTCGAGCGCTTCGAGGTAATCCTCGTCCATACGGTGGGCTTCGGCGTCCCCGGCCTCGCGGTCGGCAACCTGCTGCATAAATCGACCGCGCTGATCCTCCGGGTCGTTCAATTCGGAGAAGCCATTGGCGATCTCGCGCCCCGCAATGAAAAGCTCGAAACGCTCCGTGAAATCGGGATCGCTGTCGCTGCGGCGGGACAACGGCGAGACCTCCACCGGATAGTGCGTGATATAGGTGGGCTGGATCAACTGCGGTTCCACCAGGGCATCGAAGAGTTTGGTAACGATTTTGCCCCGACGGCCGTCCTTGGTTATTTTGACCCCCTTGCGCTCAGCGAACGCCAACAGGCCCTCACGGTCGGCAAGCAGCGCCGGCGGCAGGCCGCCGAGTTCCTCGAGCGCCTTGACCAGGGGCAGACGTTTCCAGGGGCCGGCCAGTTCGATGTCATGGCCCTGGTAAACAATGGCGGTTTGGCCGCACACCTCCCGGGCCACCTGGGCGAACATCTCCTCGGTCAAGGCCATGAGGTCTTCATAGTCGGCATAGGCCTGGTAAAACTCGAGCATGGTGAATTCCGGATTGTGCTGGGTCGAGACCCCCTCATTGCGGAAGTTGCGATTGATTTCGAAAACCCTTTCAAAACCCCCGACCACGAGCCGCTTGAGGTAGAGCTCCGGTGCGATGCGCAGATAGAGATCCATGTCCAGGGCCTTGTGGTGGGTCACGAAAGGTTCGGCTTCGGCCCCGCCGGCCAGCGGCTGCATCATTGGGGTCTCGACCTCCAGATAATCGCGGGCAAGCATGAATTGACGAATGCTTTGGACGATCTGGCTGCGGCGGGTGAACAGCCGGCGAACCTCGGGATTCATGATCAGGTCAACATAGCGCTGACGGTAGCGCTTTTCAGGATCCTTGAGGCCGTGGAACTTCTCCGGCAGCGGGCGGTGGGCCTTGGCCAGCAACTGGAGCTGATCGACCAGGAGCGTCCATTCGCCGGTACGCGTGCGAAACATGGTCCCCTGAAGGCCGATAAAATCCCCAATATCGAATTTTTTGAAGAGGCGATACCCTTCGGCCCCGACCTTGTCTTGGCGAACATAGGCCTGCAACTGGCCGGTACGGTCGCGGAAGCGCAGAAATGTGGCCTTGCCAAAGCGATTGAGCGCCATAATCCGGCCGGCCGCCGCAATGGTCTCTTCGGCGGCCTCGGTGACGTCCTCGTTCTCCGGCAAGGCGGCTTGGATGGCGGCAATCGTGTGGGTAACCTGAAAGCCGTTGGGATACAGAGGAACCCCGGCTTGCCTGATTTCGTCAATTTTTAATCGGCGGTTGCGGATCAACTGATTGGATTGCGATTCATTCATGCGTCATCGGCTCGCCTGTTAGGTGTCCGTCGTAAAAAAGGGTCGCGGGCAACCCTCAAGCCGAAGCGGTCATCCGCACACCTTAAAAAAAACCCCCATTCTTTCAGCCTGTTAGAACAAAACCAAAGAATGGGAGCAACGTTGCAATCTAAACGATTCCATCGCACCTGTCAAGTAACGGCCGGCGGCTGGATACGTTTGATTTTCATTGTAAAATGGGTACCTTGGCCGGGTCGGCTTTCCACTTCAAGCCAGCCGTCGTAGGATTCAAGGATGCTGTGGACGATCGACAGGCCCAGTCCGGTGCCGTGGGGCTTGCTGGTGTAAAAGGGATCAAAAATCGATTGCATCTGTGTTTCGGATATCCCACAACCGTCATCGGAAATCCGGATGGCGACAAAGCCGTCCTTGGTGGTATCCACGGACACACCGACCACCCCGCCACCGTCGATGGCTTCGACGGCGTTCAGCAGCAGATTCCATAATATCTGGCGGAAGTGATCCGGATCCATGACGATCCACAGCCCACACGGGCCGCTCTGCTCGATGGTCACGGTATTGTGGAAACGCCGGTCTTGTTCGACTAGGCGAATGGTCTCCGGTATGGCGCTATTCAGGTCGATAGGAACGCTTGTTCCCGAAGGCGGACGGGCGAATAGAAGAAAATTTCCCACCAGGGCACTCAGGCGATCCGCTTCCCGCAGGATAATCTGCATCAATTTGTCTCGCCCGGATTCAAATGGGATTTCCTCCCGCAGCAGTTGAATCGATCCCGTGATAGAGGCCAATGGGTTTTTGATTTCATGGGCCAGCCCCGCCCCCATTTCCCCCACGGCAGCCATTTTTTCAACCCGACGAACCCGGTCGCCCATGGCCTTGAGTTCCTTGCGGGTGCGTCGTGCCTGCTCAGCCAGATGGCTGCTCAACAGGGCCACCGCAAAACAGGCGAATACCGTGATCACCGCGCGGTAAACCACAAAATGCCACTGGATATTGGCGACCGACTCCAGGTTGGCGGACGCCAGCGGGCGGAGCCACTCCGAGTAGTACAAAAAAACAAGCAGGATGTATTCTAAACTGCACAGCGAGGCAATCACAAGGCTGCCACGACGATTAAGAAGCATGCTCGTGTAGATGATGACGACCAGGTAAAGAAAGACAAAAATACTTTCAAAAAATCCCGTGACGAGAAGAATCAGTGTGACGATAAGACTGTCAATCGCAATTTGGATGTAGGCCAACAGGTCTTCGCGTACGAAGCGCCGCTGAAGAACAGCGTAGAACAGGCTTAAAAACAAAAGCACCACGATCGCGGCATACAGGATGATCAGGGAGGCATTGAGGGTGCGGCCATATTTGCTGAGATGGAAGAACAGCGTCGAGCCCAACAGCACCATGGTAAACAAGAAGCGGTAGCGATTGAGCCATCGGATTTTCTGACGGAGTTCACTATCGGCGGTTTGGCTGACTGACGTCATCATCGTATGGTTATTGGCGCCGGGCACGGCCTTGGACGCGACGATGGTCGAGCATGGGCAATGCCGAGGTTAATCGCAACAACCGCCATCACCACACCTCGAAAACGCCGCGTTGAATCAATCGGAAAAATTAGCGCTCGCCTGGCCGACGTCAGGATATCGTCCCGGCCATCTTGAAGATGGGCAGATACATGGCGACCACGAGACCGCCGATGGTAACCCCCAGGAAAACCAGCATGAACGGCTCGATCAAGGAGGTCAGGTTCTCGACGGCCTGATCGACTTCTTCATCGTAAAAATCGGCGATCTTGCCGAGCATGGCATCCAGCGCACCAGTGGCCTCGCCGACCGAAATCATCTGACAGACCATCGAAGGGAAAACACCGCTTTCGGTCAGCGGATCGGCCATGGTACGGCCTTCGGCGATACCGGCGCGCACGTGGACGATCGCATCCTCGATGGTCTTGTTGCCGGCCGTTTTACCGACAATATCCAGTGCTTCCAGAATCGCCACACCGCTTCCCAGCATGGTCCCCATGGTGCGCGTGAACTTGGCCACGGCCACCTTGCGCAGCAGATCGCCGAACACGGGAAGCCGAAGCACCGTCTTATCGGTGTAGGTTCGGCCCTTCTCCGTTCGATAGACGCGGCGGAAAGCGAATATGAAAAGAATGATGGCACCGATGATATAGGGGAATTGTGCTTTGGCAAAATCGCTCATGGTGATGACCACTTTGGTCGGTACGGGCAGATCGGCACCGAAATCAGCAAACATCTCTTCGAATACCGGGATGACGAAAATGAGGATGACGGCCAGGACCACGATCGCAATGAGAATGGTGACGATCGGATAGGTCATGGCGCCTTTGACTTTGGCCTTGAGCTTGGCGGCTTTTTCCATGTAGGTGGAAAGCCGCCGCAGGATCGTGTCGAGAATACCGCCGGTCTCGCCGGCATGGATCATATTGACGAAAAGGTCGTCGAATTGTTTGGGGTAGGCCTTGAGCGCTTCGGCCAGCGTGCTGCCGCTCTCGACGCTGTCTTTGACCTTTTTAAGCATTTTTTTGAATGTTACGTTTTCCTGCTGACTGTGGAGGATATCCAGGCACTGGATGATGGGCAGGCCGGCGTCGATCATGGTCGAAAATTGTCGGCAGAATAGAATCACGTCCTTCTGTTTCACGCCAGGCTGCATAAAGCTGACATTCTCAAAAAGATCTTTGGGCTTCTTTTTTATGCGCGTGGGGGTGATCTTGATGCGGGTCAGATGGCTCCGAACGGCATCTTCACTCGAGGCGTCCATTTCCCCTTTTTGTGTTTCGCCTTTCCTGTTTTTTCCCACCCAAAGGTAGACAGGCATTTTTCAATCCTCCTCATTCCGTTTGGAAGCCAGCTGGTGCGAATCGCTACGTGTCGGCGTTGTCACTTGTCATCGGCGGCAAATAAAGCCTTAATGGTTGCTGATGCCCGAGAAAACCAGCAATTATGCGGCCGCGCCTGCCGCACAACCGAAGTGGTTCCCATGTCTAAACGATTATCGGCTTAAAGTACTAAAATAATAAATTTTTATGGTAAATGTCAATTCTAACCGCTTATTTCTTCAACTTCCCTGGCATTACAGCTTGGGCTTCAAGCCCTTGGGCGCAGAAGTCTTAGCCAGGATCGAAGGCGCCGTGATCAATCATATCGGGCGATGCATGGGGCCCATGCGCCCGGGCCGATGGATTCCCTCGGCAAGTCTGCGTCGTAACGGCGCTTGATTCGATGCGATTTCTGTGCCACATTTCATCAATTTCGTCCCCTAATCCTGCCACCGGCCCATCCCCGGAACCCCGCATCACGGGGCCGCTTGAGATGGACGGCGGTATCCAGCGGCCGGGGCTCGAGCCCCTCGTCAACGGCCGAGGCAAGCTGAAAGTTTACCGTGGTAGCGTCCTCCATCAACACGCCGCTCGACGGCCATACCGTGATCACGACCCATATCAACGCGGACTTTGACGCGATGGCCTCGATGCTGGCCGCGCAAAAACTCTACCCTCACGCGGTCGTGGTCTTCCCAGGATCGCAGGAGCGCAATTTAAGAAATTTCTTTATCAAATCGATGGTCTATCTGTTCAACATGACCGACTTGAAAACGCTTGATCTGGCCGCCGTCAAGCAGCTTATTCTCGTGGACACACGCCAGCGCAACCGGATCGGCAAACTGGCCGACATTCTGTCGAACGAGGATCTCGTGGTCCATGTCTACGACCACCACCCGCCCACCGATCAGGATATCCAAGGGGACTTCGAACTCAACGAGCTGACCGGGGCCAACACGACGCTGCTGGTCGAGTTGATACGACGCCGCAAGATCCGGCTATCCCCGGACGAGGCCACCATCATGTGTCTGGGGATCTACGAAGACACCGGTTCCTTCACCTTCCCCTCAACCACCAGCCGCGATCTTGAAGTGGCGGCCTATCTCGTTTCCCAGGGCGCCAACCTGAACGTCATCGCCAGCCTGATCACCCGTGAAATTACGCCCGATCAGGTCGGGCTGCTCAATGACATGTTTCAGGCCGCTATCCGCCACCACATTCACGGTGTCGAGATCGTCGTTACCAGTGTCGCCAGCCACAACTACATGCCGGACTTCGCCTTTCTGGTGCACAAAATGGTCCGCATGGAGGATATCGACGCCATATTCGCCATCGCCCGTATGGACAACAAGATTCACATTGTCGCCCGCAGCCGGATTCCGGAGGTCAACGCCGCTCAGATCCTTCAACCGTTCGGCGGCGGCGGGCATGCCTATGCCGCGGCGGCCTCCGTCAAACACAAAACCCTGGCCCAGACGGAACACGAGCTCATCGACCTGCTTTATACGTCGGTTAGTCCCCGCCGCCGCGCGACCGATTTCATGTCCGCGCCCGCCATCAGCATCGATCACGCTATCGATTGCGAGCGGGCTCACGAAACACTCAACCGCTACAGCATCAATGCCCTGCTGGTCACGCGCTCCGACGAGGAAACGCCGCGATTAATCGGCTACATCACGCGCCAGGTGATCGAAAAAGCCCTGCACCACAAACTCGCCTCCGCGACGGTCGGCGAATTCATGACCAGCGATATCGCCACGGTGGGTCCCGATGCCGAGCTCGAGGAAATCCAGGAAAAGATCATTGGCAACAAACAGCGTATCCTGCCGGTGCTCGAGAACGGTCACGTCCGGGGCGTCATAACCCGCACCGATCTGCTGAACCTGCTGGTTCGGCGCTATAACCGCAGCGCCAAGCCCGATGCGGACGAAGCCAATCTGACCGTTCACGCGCGCACCCGCGTCGTGGGGAAATTCATGCGCGAACGTTTAGCCGACCGTATCCTCCAGATTCTTGAGGATATCGGCACCACGGCCGAGGAACTCGACCTGAATGCCTATGTCATCGGAGGATTCGTGCGTGATTTGTTCCTCTACCGCCCCAATGAGGACGTGGACATCGTCATCGAAGGCGACGGCATCGCTTTCGCCCGCCGCTATGCCCGCAAGGTGGGCGCGCGGGTCCATACCCATGCCAAATTCGGCACGGCGGTGGTTATTTTCCCCAACGGTTTCAAAGTCGATGTCGCCTCGGCGCGCATGGAGTACTACAAGTTTCCGGCCGCCCTGCCAACGATTGAAATGAGCTCGCTCAAGCTTGATCTCTACCGGCGGGACTTCAGCATCAACACCCTGTGCATCCACTTGAATCCGGCCAAATTCGGAACCCTGATCGATTTTTTCTCGGCCCAGAAGGATCTCAAGGAAAAGACCATCCGCGTGCTGCACAACCTGAGCTTCGTCGAGGACCCGACGCGTGCCTTCCGGGCCATCCGATTTGAGCAGCGTTTCGGTTTTTCGATCGGCAAACTCACGGCCAATCTGATCGCGAATGCCGTTCGCATGGATTTTTTCAAACGCTTAAGCGGCAAACGGGTGTTTACCGAGCTCCGGCAGATTCTCTCGGAAGAAAACCCCGGCCCGGCCGTGGCCCGCCTGCGGGATTATGACCTGCTCAAGGTGGTCCACCCCTCGATCGAATTGACCCCCGCGATGACCAGTCTCTTTGCCTCGATTAAAAGGGTCGTCGCCTGGTACGATTTGCTTTTTCTGGAGGAATCCTATATGAAGTGGTCCGTTTATTTCATGGGAATGATCCGTTCCTGTGATCGGGAGACCACCAGGGAAATCTGCCGGCGTTTCGAATTACCCCCCCGTGTGCAGGCTCTATTTACCAAGGGGCGTTTTACGGCTGAACGGCGCCTGAATTCGCTGGAACGAGACCTCCCCCCGGATAACAGCCGCCTCTACCGCAGGCTGGCTGAATTCCGCATCGAAATGATCTTATTCATGATGGCCGCCGCCAAATCGGAAAGGGTGCGCAAGGCGATATCACACTATTGCGTGCATTTGCGGTTCATCCGACCGTTTCTCAGAGGCCGCGATCTCAAGGCGTTGGGGCTGCCGCCCGGACCCCGCTATCGTCAGATCCTGGAGGAACTGCTGGATGCCCGCCTGAACGGCCGGGTCGAGACCCGCGAAGAAGAAGCGGTTCTCGCCCGCCGGCTCATCGGCACGGCCTGACCACAGATGGGAGACCGGAAGCGTTGAAAACCAAGGACACCATTCTGACTGGCATCACCACGACGGGCACGCCCCATATCGGAAACTATGTCGGGGCCATCCGACCGGCCATCCAAGCCAGTCAGCAGGGCGAATCAAGGAGTTTTTACTTCCTGGCCGATTACCACGCCCTGGTGAAATGCCACGACCCCAAGGTACTGCGACAGTCGACCCTGGAAGTGGCCGCCACCTGGCTGGCCCTGGGGCTGGATACCGATCGCTCGATTTTCTATCGCCAAACCGATATCCCTGAAATTCCCGAGTTGACCTGGATACTGACATGCATGACGGCCAAAGGATTGATGAACCGCGCCCATGCCTACAAGGCCGCGGTCCAGGACAACGAAACCCTCAAAGCCAAAGACCCCGACAAGGGCATCAACATGGGCCTTTTCTGCTATCCGGTGCTCATGGCCGCCGACATCCTGATGTTCAAAGCCAACAAAGTGCCGGTGGGCAAGGACCAGATTCAGCACCTTGAAATGGCCCGCGATATTGCCATGCGTTTCAATCATACGTTCGGCGACACGTTTGTGCTGCCCGAAGCGGTCACCGGCGAGAGCACCGCCGTGCTGCAGGGTCTGGACGGACGCAAGATGAGCAAAAGCTACAACAACACGATCCCTCTGTTCGCGCCGGCCAAGCGGCTGCGCAAACTGATCATGAAGATCAAAACCAACTCCCAGGGGCCGGACGAGCCCAAGGATCCGGACAGCTGCACATTGTTCCAGATCTACCGCGCCTTTGCCACACCCGAGGAGACCGCGGCTCTGCGCGATCGCTATGCCCGGGGAATTGGCTGGGGGGAAATGAAACAGATCCTGTTCGAATACCTCGACCGGCTGCTGGAGACCCCCCGGGTCCGCTACGCCGAGCTCATCGCCAATCCGGACCACATCGAAAGTATACTGATCGACGGCGCCCGCAAGGCCCGGGCCTTCAGCCGCCCGTTTCTGGCGGAAGTCCGCCAGGCCGTCGGCGTCCAGGCCGTGCAGTGAACCCAGGGCCCGGATAAAATGGGTTGCGGCCCCCGCGCGGCCGCAGCCATCCGTTTTCAGGACCGCGCCAGGCAGTTATGGCCGGCCCCGGTTTGACAGGCAACCGGATCGATCGAGGGCGTTTGGATGGAAGCCATTCAATCTGATTTCTACCAAGTTCAGCTGGGCGATGTATTCGAGGGCCCGATGGATCTTCTGCTGCATTTGATCAAGAAGAACGAGGTGGAAATCTACGATATTCCGATCGCCCTCATCACCCAGCAATACCTCGACTATTTGGAATGGATGCGGGCCATGAATATCGAATTTGCCGGCGAGTTCATCGTCATGGCGGCGACCCTGGCCCAGATCAAATCCCGCATGCTGCTGCCGGCCTACGAGGGGGAAGAAGACGGGGAAGAGGATCCGCGCGATGAAATCGCCCGGCCGCTGATCGAATACCTGCAGATGAAATCGGCCGCCGAGCAACTGGCTTCACGGGATATCTTGGGGGACCGCACCTTTATCCGCCCCCTGACCCCGGGGCCGGTCGACACACGCGGTGAAGAGGCGGAAATACGCGTCGGCCTCTTCGAGCTTATCGATGCCTTCCGGCGGATATTGGATGACGTTTCCGGCGAACATCATGTCGATCTTCAAACCGAAACCATCTCCGTGAAGGAGCGCATCAATCAACTCGTGGACCTTTTTGAGCGCAAGCACTCGTTGACCTTCGAAGAACTGTTCGAAGATCAGACGACCAAAAACGATGTCATCGTCACCTTTCTGGCCGTTTTGGAAATGGTCAAACTCAATTTGCTGCGCATCAGCCAGCAGGTCCAAACGAGCGTCATTCGGCTCTTCTACCAATGATGGAAAACCTCAAGCAAATCGTTGAAAGCCTGATTTTCGTTTCCGAAACCCCGCTTTCCGCCGATCGCCTCAAGGCGATCCTGGAGGATGTCGACCGCCGTGATATCCTTCTGGCCCTTGCGGAACTTCGGGGGGAATACGAAGATCGCCAGGGTGGATTTGTACTCCGGGAAATCGCCGGCGGCTTTCAGTTTCGGACCCACCCCGACTGCAGCGAGTGGATCAAAAAACTGCTCAAACCCTCGCCCACGCGTCTGAGCCGCGCCGCCCTCGAAACGCTGGCGATCATCGCCTACAAGCAGCCCATCATCCGGGCCGATATCGAGCATATCCGCGGCGTGGACAGCGGCGGCGTGCTGCGCCTGCTGCTCGAGAGAAAGCTCATTCGCGTTTTGGGCCGCAAAGACATCCCCGGACGACCCATGATTTACGGCACCACCAAGGATTTCCTTGAACTGTTCAACCTCAGGGATCTGGGGGATCTACCCTCCCCCAAAGAAATATCATCTCTGGGCCTGGCCGACAAAGCCGATGAAATCGAACTGGAGGATGCCCGTCAGCTGGCGGCGGCCTCAGCCGCAGCCCCCGCGGGCGATGATGTCTCAATCGAAACAGGTGCGCCGACGGATGTGCTCCCGGCGTCGTCAATCCTCGAGGCATCGCCGGACGCGGCCGATGGCGCGGAGGCCCATCCGGACGAAACCTTTCCCGGTTCGGGAGGGGGGCAGCCATCGATGGCCGCCCCTCGGGAAGAGGATGCCAATGTGTCTCAAAGCGAGACAGAGCCCCCGCCCCCGCCCTCGCCTGATGACGATTCGGACCAGAGCCATACACCGTGATAGCCAGGTTCCACCAACGCCCTGCCGCAGTCTTGGAAGGCATGGTTGTTGCAGATATAACTTGTGGAAATAATTTGGATATTTCTTTAAGCCCCCAAAAAAATCACTTGACTTCGTTTAGGCCCGCCGATTATAAAGACCCCTCGGGTTTTACTTTCCGGGATGCGGACCAGGGCACAAGGAGCCTTAATGAACAAATCAGATTTGATGACAGCCCTCAAAGACAAGGATGATCTCAGCCGTCAGGAAGCGGAAAAAATTGTCAACGTTTTCTTCGGCTCGATCGAAGACTCGCTTTGCAACGGGGGGCGTGTGGAAATCAGGGGATTCGGCAGTTTTACGGTCAACACCTACAAATCCTATCTCGGCCGCAATCCCAAAACCGGCGACCAGATCCGCGTCCCAACCAAAAGACTTCCCTTTTTCAAAGTGGGAAAAGAACTCAAGGAACTTGTCGACTATTAAAATATTGGGCGGTTAACTCAGTGGGAGAGTGCTACCTTCACACGGTAGAAGTCACTGGTTCAATCCCAGTACCGCCCACCAATAATAACAAGGGGTAACGTTTCAAGACGTTACCCCTTGTTTCGTTGTGGTCTCTATTTGGGTCCCCACTTTTCACAAAAAACAGCCAAATCCAGCCCTTTTGCCGCCTCCTGATTTGTGTCCTTCATCAAGTGGGAATATACGTTCAGAGTCACCGGTGAGCTGGCCAGTTCAAAGGCTGCGATTAAGTCCAGTATCAGGGCTTAAGCTTAATTTGGGAAAAGTTGGAGCTAAACGTCATTTAGCCAGGCTATCAGAGATACATTTTAATAGACAGTAAGTACAGGTTGGGCGGTCTACAGATAGGTTGGAGTAAGCTCAGGTTTCAAGCCTTCTTGGCGTCCTGTGGGTAACACCAAGTAGGACCTGCTTGCCTGATATTTAGATTGGTTTGCGTAAGTTCTGTTTTCGGGCACGTCCAAAGCCTGCGTTTGCATCAAACGAATGATTAGAGTCTGAGCTCTTTCCAGGTAGCAGCTTCAGCCTCAAACGTAAGCAAACGATCAGAGGATTGAATCACAGCTTTGCTTGCAGTTACATTAATCGAATGAATGGTTTCATGGCTTCGTAAGAAAAATTCAACAAAAGAGGTCGTTTTCAATGCCAGGCCGTATGCACGGCTGGAAGTTACGACCACCGCAACATATTTTTCGACCTCTGCGGCAATTATTTCGTCGCGGATAGGGATCTGCGTTTCTATAAAACGGCTTGATGCGGCGTCAAAACCGATGGCACGGTTCCCGGTTACCAGCAGCGCCAAATACGGGGATATAGAAGCAACAGCTTCTTCGGATTCACCGATCCTCAGAGTGAAATACTGCCATGTCTTTGGATACGTGGTTATTGCTAAAAATCGCTTGTCGGTAAGTACTGCTCCTAAAAAACCTTCTGAAGCACTCCACAGGACGGTCTCATGGGTTCCGAGATGAACGGAAACCTTCCTTTTGCCTTCGACAACAGCGATGATTTTCCCCTCTGATGCTATGATATCAATCTGATCTTCGATTTCTTCTGCGCCACAGGAAGGAATGCAAAAAGCAACGACAGATATGAAAACTAGACTAAAAATTATATTCCTGAATCTTAACATTCCTCTGCTCCAATAACTCGAAGGTATCTTAAATTTTTTCAGGGTTCCTGGTAAGGCGTGAGACGGCGAGAAAACGGAGCATACACGCAGTATGTATGCAGGTTCGTCGGGCAGGGGCCCTACGGTTCTGCCAAGAGCAGGCTCACGATGCACCGACTGAAAACAAAATCGATGCTGAATCCCGCGATGCGGGTAACACCGCCAGGGGCGTTGAGGTTATTTTTGAGATCGGTTCTAAACGGTTTGGGAATCATCAATCCACCTTTATAACGACCAGAGTGATATCGTCCTCCAGCGCCCGATCCCCTCTGAATTGCTCAAGTGCATCCGTGACGATGTTCACGATCTGTCGTGCAGACGCCTTATGGTTATTACGAATAATTTTCAACAAAGCTTCTTTCCCGAACATCTCACTGGTATTGTTGTGCATCTCCCAGATGCCGTCAGTTCCAATCACAATAACCTGACCGGATTCTATACTTCGCTGATAAGAGTCATATTCAAAGGAGTCGTCAAACCCGAGCGGCACGCCATGGCCGTAGAGTTCCTCAAACGCGTCCATGGTGGGATCGTAGACTATGGCTGGATCATGTCCAGCGCGTACCCACCGTATCTGCGTTACACCCTCCGTAAGTTCGCAGTAGAAAAAGGTCATGAAGTTCCCGGTCTGGGCGGCGTCCAGGCTCAAATGACGGTTGACGTCAGTTATGATGCCAGCAGCATTTCCGGGTATCGAAACTCTTTGTATGATCAGGGCTCGAGCAGTCGCCATCAGCAGCGCGGAGGATACACCATGACCTGATACATCCCCCACGACGACAGCCAGACCCTTCTGGCCGTTTCGATTGGCTTCGATGAAATCGAAATAATCACCGCCGGTCTCGTCACAATAGATGCTGGCACCCGCGATGTCGAATCCGGGGAGCGAAGGATCGTACTGGGGCAAAAGACTCTGTTGCACCTCCTTGGCAAGTCCAAGGGCCCTGCTCATTCGCATGTGTTCCTCGATCTTGGGCACGATTTCATTGAACGAGTGGATCAGCTGGGCGCGCTCATCTTTCATGCGGGCTTCGAGTCGTACCGAGAAGTCGCCTTTGGCAACCCGCTGCCAGGCGTCAATGATGGTCAGAATATAGCCTGGACGGGATGTAAACAGTGCCACGATACCCACGAAAAAAATAGCCAGCACGACGGCAAAGCCGGTGACGGTCGTCTGCTCCTTGGAATAACGACCAAACATCTGACCAACCTCCACCGGTAAAGTCATGATTATCGACTTGGGAACGACAAGGACGAAATACTGGTCCTGAATCATGGCGGCGTAAGCCCATATTGAGTCTACCCCCTTGAGCGGCATATCAAGATAGCCGGATTTTTTGTCTTTGACACGACGTAACAGCTCTCCAATTTCCGGACTCCGGCTGGACAATTCCCCTTTCGCCAAAGATTCGGCGGTATAAAAATTCTCGCGGGATGAGAGAAGCCAAATATTGTTTTGCTTTGAAGCGTCATCCCTATCCACGCCAACGATAAATGAGGACATGCGTTGAGACCACCCGGCGGTGGTTTCACTTGCCAATAGTGCATGGGCGATCTTGATATCCATGCCTACGACACCGGCAAACGATCCGTCTGGGTATCTGTAAGGCATGGAAGCGGTCAAGGTGAGTTGGCTTGTGGTGGCATCCACGATCGGCAGCCAAGACAGGGAATTTGCATCTTTTGCCCTTTGATACCAGGGCCGCTGGCGAGGATCATAGCCCGGCGGATAGCCGCCATGGCCGGGGTAAGAAATATGGACCCCGCTTTCCAGGGTGACGTAGGCCCAGATAAGCCCCGCACCGTAATGACGGCTGAGGTCCTTCAGGGTATGACTCAGCCGTGTGAACCGGTCAATGTCCTCAGCCACTTTACCCTTCTTCACACCAGGTGCCAGAAGAAAATTGGGATATTCGCGACTGATACGTTTGTAGGTGACAGCACGGCCTTGTGAGTGGATAGGGTGATTCGTCGATGGGGCCATATCTCCAGGGGCTAATTTGGGATCGTCGAATTCGTCGGCATAGTAAACCCGGGTTGGCAACGGCGGTGGCAAAATCAAGGCGAGCTCCGCTCGAGCAGCCAGCCGCTTGAGGGCCTGCTCAGTCGCGAATCCACCCGTGTCGATAAGATCGGCATAGCTGCGCGTAGCACGCACCATCTGCTGACTAATCTCATCCATGAGGGTACTTTGTGCTATCCCGGAAATTGTTTTTCCCAAACGCCGAGACGCATTCTGGGTGATCCAGGTGACCGCCAACAAAGGAACCAGACTGACCGTTATAAGAATCAGGAAGTGTTTCCAGCGTAGCTTCATGGCCCCCCCAGGTCCTTTTCGGCGACTTCAGTTCAGCGGGTACCTATTCATTGCAGTTGCGCATCTAGATTTGAAACAAAGATATTTTTGCGACTACATGAGAGCTTGAAGATTCAATAAGATGTGATTTGGACGACTAAAATTCGGTCGTGCTGCCGTTGGAAATGGGAATCAGCGTCTTCTTCTCAGCCCCCTGAATGCCGCAAGCCCCACGAGGCTGGCACCGATGAGCAGCAGGGTGGGCGGCTCGGGCACAACGGCGCAATAGGCCGTATCGGCCAACAGTTGATGGCCGGTCGAGGAAGGGTGAAAGCCGTCAACCCAGAATAGCTCGGCCCATTCCGGAGTGCCCGGTGTAAACGCGGCAAACAATCCATAGGCGTCCAGCCGATACAGGGTCGCATCGTCATACCGGTCTTCAAACCCCGCCAGCACGGCCTCGAGACTGTCGTTGAACAGCATTGTCCATCCGGTTGCCGCGGCCTCGTTCGGCCCGGAAAAAAATGCCGGGGTGGTCCCAATGTCCGGGAGGTTGCCCACAAGAATATCGCGGGCGCCGTCGGTGTAGAGCGTCTCGAGCGCCGCCCCGATATTGACTGCTGCGAGAAAAGGCGACCTTCTTTGCAAAAAATCATTGCCCCCAGCCCACACGCTGAATAGGGCGTCGTCGTCCGATGCCGGAAAAGTCTCCACCTGCCATTGAAGTCCGGTATCGGGCAATCCCGCGGCGGGATTGTCATACCCCGTGGTTGCCCCGCCGTAGGCGAAATCATATAGATCGATCCCCAGTGATGCGGCCAGGGTTTCCACCCAGATCGCGCCGTCCGTAAAACGGCCGATATTGCCGTTGTCGGAAAGACTGTCTCCATAGGCGATCAGACGACTGAATGAGATCGCGTGACTTCCAACCGGAAAAGCCAACAAGAGAGACAAGGCCAGCAGCACGGTCAACAGGCGGTTCTTCATGGCGCATCCTCCTTTGCGGTGTTGGTGGGCGTTCACGGATATTGCCGCGTCATCATCGACAAACAAGGCGGGAAACTTCACAACCGTCGTCATTGCCGCCGGTTCAATTCTCGGTGGTCCGAGCGGTAGACAAAGCGTTTTTAATTGCATACTGAAACCCGACACAAAAATCAATGGTCATTATCTCATAACCACGATAGGGAGCATTGGCTGAAAGATACGGCGCCGATTGAATACCGATTGCCGCTTTATGAAAGGTCGTTTGGATTCATCCCGGGTGGTTTCTCAACCGGTTGAGGGTGACCACGCTGCCGAAGATGAGCCCGCCGCCAGTCCAGAAACGCCAGCCGGTCGGGTCGTCCAGGAAAAGGATGCCCACCAGGGCCGTGAAGATCACCTCGCTCGACATGAACACCCCTCCTTCCCATCCGCGGCAGTAGAAAAAGCCCTGGTTCATCAGCAGCTGGGCGGTCACCGAGGAGAAGACAATCCCCAGCACCAGCCCCCACTCGTAGGAGGATGCCGGCCATACAGGTTCAGCCGCAAACGGCCACAGCGTCACCGCAATGCCCACGGTGCATAGATACAGGTAGATGATCGCCGGCCCGTTGGATTCGCGCAGCGTGCGGATGAGCGTCACGGTGAGTCCAGCCAGGGCACCGCCGACCAGGGCCATGAAAGGTCCGAAAAATCCACCCCTGAGCTGGAAATCGAAGAACACGGCCACGCCGACAAGCACCACGAGGATGCAGGCCAGCTCACCCCACCGCAGGCGCTCGCCGTAGAGCCCAAAAGAGAACAGGGCCGCAAAGGCGGGAAAGGAATAGAAAATCACCAGGGCCGTGGAGACCGGCAGAAGCCGGATCGCCGTGACCATGGCGATAAACGCCGCCGCGCCGGTACAGCCGCGGATGATGAGCAGACGGGTGTTGTGGCCCCGGTAGGGATTGCCCCGGCGGCCGAATAAGGTGACCAGCACCAGGGCCCCGCCCAGAAAGCGGTAAAAGCCGATATCCCAGACCCGGAAACCAGGTCCAAGTAATTTGACGTAGACGTTGAGCAGGGTAAAGAGCAGGGCGGCGGCCAGCATGAAAAGCGGCCCGGCGAGGCCGGCGTCGACTTGGATTTTGGTGGCACGCCGCTCAGCGTCGGACATGGGGGGCTTTCCCGTCCACGACCGACGGTGGATATTTGGCCCGGTTCTTATCCATTTTGGCCTGGGCCGCCTCCAGGGGATCGATGCCCAGTTGACCGGCCAGCATGACGAGATAGATCAGGACGTCGCTGATCTCGTCGCGCAGATGCTCACGGGTGTCCCTGTCCGGAGCCCGGCTGCGCTCGGCCTCCATCCACTGAAAAATCTCGACAATTTCAGCCACCTCGACACTCAGGGCCATGGCCAGGTTTTTGGGGGCATGAAAGCGCGCCCATTGCCGTTCGGCGACAAAGGCCTCGACATCAGCGATCAGATCCTGCATTTTCAATTTGCGTGCACCTCTTCAGGAAAGTTCCGGGCCAACGGTCTTCCCCGCTTGCGGCGGCATCCTGTCGATACGCATCCGGCACCACCGGCCACAGGCCACTCGGCGTCAGACATGGTCGATAGCGGTGTGATTGGAGATTTCGGAGTTGGTCGTACAGAGATCGTCAAGACCCAGGCGGTGGACGTCGTCCTTGCCGGTCAAGCGGGCAAAATCTTTCAGCTCCTCGGTGCTCACGCGCAGGAAATTGGCCAGTCCCCGGGCGGAGGCGGCGACGTCCAGACGGGAACGCAGGCCGGGATCCTGGGTGGCGATTCCGGTGGGGCACTTGCCCGTGTTGCAGACGCGGAACTGCCGGCAGCCGATGGCGATCAGCGCGGCCGTCCCGATGGCCACGGCATCGGCGCCCAGGGCCAGGCCCTTGGTAAAGTCGGCGGATATGCGAAAGCCGCCGGTGATCACGAGAGAAATGTGGGCGGCGCCGTTTTCGTCCAGATATCGGCGCGCCCGATGGAGCGCAAACGGCGTCGGCACCGAAGCGGCCGCCTTGACGAACTTGGGCGAAGCCCCGGTGGCCCCGGCCCGCCCGTCGATGGTGACGAAGTCGGGCTTCGCGTAGACCGCCACGGCCAGGTCTTTCTCGATGTGCCCGGCCGCGAACTTGATCCCCACCGGCTTGCCGCCCGTTGCCGCCCGCAGCCAGTCCACCTTGGCCTTGAGTTCCTCCGGGCTGCGGATGTCGTCGAAGCTGGCCGGGCTCTTGATGTCCACGCCCTCATCGAAGCCGCGAATGGAAGCGATCTCCGGAGTGACCTTTTCGGCCGGCAGATGCCCGCCCATGCCGGGTTTGGCGGACTGCCCGATCTTGATCTCGACCGCGTCCACTTTCTGCAGGTTCTCTTCGGTGACGCTGTAGCGGTTGGGGACGTATTCGAAGATGTACTTATGGGCCCGCGCCATGGATTCCGGCAGAATTCCCCCCTCGCCCGAGCACATGGCCGTGCCGACCGCGGCGCTGCCCTCGGCCAGCGCCAGCTTGGCTTCTTTGGACAGGGCACCGAACGACATATGCGTGATGAAAACAGGGGTGTCGATCACCAGCGGTTTTTCAGACTGGGGGCCGATCACCGTCTCGGTGTTGACCGGCTGATCGGGGTTCAGCGGAATGCGCGCCAGTTGCGCGCCCATGATCAGGATGTCATCCCAGGAGAAACTCGCCCGGCGCGTGCGCATGGGCTCGATGATCGATTCGCCGGTGGCGGCCATGGCGTGGATGTCCGCCATGGTCGTCTCGATGTCGGCGGCGATTTTTTCCGGAATGGCCCCGTCCGCGCCGGCGCCCTCGACCGGCGGCGCGGATGTCGGGTCTTCGGCAGCCAGGGGCTGCCATAAAGATTTGCCGGAATCGCAGACCGCGCAGGCCCAATTATCCGTCAGTTGCTCCCATTGGCAGCCATCTTTGTCTTCGTCAAAAAGGGTGTCGCAGATGGTGCACCGATAGACCGTCATCATCCGCTCCTTTGCCATTTGAGATTAAAGGCTTGCCGGACCGTCGCCAAACGTGTTGCCGGCGCTGAAACCGGTGAACAGGCAATGGCACTCCTGGGGGGGTTGCCATCCGGCGGACGTGCCGCGGGCAGGCCTGCGGGCGGACCGCCCTCCGCATTGATGGCCCGATCCCTGCCCGACGGGCGCCCAGGGGGTACGCCGCGGGTATCGTCGGTTATGCCCGCCAGGGCCATACCGGGTGATGCGGCGCATGCCTCGGACGCACCACCCGGCCGCAGCCCCGTTGCAGCCGTGCACCGGGGACTAAAAATCCATATTGGCCGGCTCGTAGAATTCCTTGGGGTGCTTGCAGGACGGGCATTTGGGCGGCGGCTCGGTGCCCTCGACGATGTAGCCGCAGATGCCGCACTTCCACTTGATGGGCTGTTCGCGCTTGAACACGGTACCCGCCTCGACCATGGCGACCAGCCTTTGATAGCGTTCACGGTGATGGGCCTCGATCTTGGCCACCTGCTCGAAGGCGATCTTGGCCTGGGTCTCGCCGTCTTCTTCCGCCTCCTTGGCCATCTGCGGGTACATGCTCTCCACCTCGTAGTCCTCCCCGCCCATGGCTTCCTTGAGGTTGGCCAGGGTGTCGCCGATGCCGTTCAAGAGCTTGAGGTGGTCCTTGGCGTGCTGCATTTCATTGAAGGCCGTCTCTTCGAAAATCTTGGCGATGTAGTGATAGCCCTCGGCCCGGGCGACCTCGGCGAAAAAAGTGTATTTGTTGCGCGCCTGGGATTCGCCGGCAAAAGCCGCTTTCAGATTTTCGGTGGTCTTGCTCATCTTTTCCTCCTTTGTGGGGTTGGTTGGGTATGGAACAAAAGTCGAAACGGACCGGAGTTCCCGTCAGGCTGGAAGACCTTCGGTCCGGTTAACGCTCAGGCGCACAGGTTTCACACAAGCCCTTCAAGACGACCCGCTTGCTGGTCACCGTGAACCGGCGGGCAATCTCGGCGGGTACGTCGAGGTCGGCGTAGTATTTATGCTCGAAGTCGATAATCCGCCCGCAGGCCACGCAGTGCAGATGGTGGTGATCGTCGATGTTGGGATCAAAACGCTTGGGCCCGCCAAAGACCTCCACCATGTCGACAAGACCGATGGCCGCAAAGGTCAGCAACGTGCGGTTGACCGTATCGAAGGAAATGCTGGGGTATTCCCTTCTGACCGTCTGGAACATCATATCCGCCGTGGGGTGCTGGTCGGTGTCCACCAGCGCCCGGTAAATGGTCATCCGCTGGGGCGTGATCTTGAGGCGATGTTGACGGCAGGTGTCGATGAAATGCTGGAATCGATGATCGTCATCCATTGTTTGCATGTAGCTCTTAAATAAGAGTGGTTCTTAATTGTCAAGCCTTTAATTGTTCGTATCCAGAAAACCGTTTCCGCGAATGTGGTTGCGGCATCAAGGGCCGAGCGTCATCACAGCAGGGGCGCAAACAGGCGGGCCATGTCCTCGACGATGGCAAGCATCCCCTTGGCGTGGGGCTCGCGGCCCTGGCAGGCCTGCATCAGGTCCCGCATCCATTTCTCAATCTCGCCGATGATCTCGTCGTCGTAGATGCATAACCCCACCTCATAATTGAGCAGCAGGCTGCGGATATCCATGTTGGCCGAACCGGCCACGGCCACGGTGTCGTCGATGAGCACGGCCTTGGCGTGCAGCATGCGCGGCCGATAAAGCATGACCCGGGCACCGGCCTCCTGGAGCTGCGACAGATATCCTTCACGGGCCAGGTCGGCGAGCCGGTGGTTGGATCGGTGCGGAACGATCAGGCGCAAGTCGATCCCCCGTCGGGCCGCCATACAGAGCGATTCCTGCAGCAGATCGTCCGGTACGAAATAAGGTGTCACGACCCAGACGCGGCGGTGCGCACGGAAGAGACTGATCATGAACGCCTCACGCAGGGCGTCGTTTTCGACGTCGGGGCCGCTGGCCATGAATTGCAGGGCCGTGGCCGCCGTGCCGTCGGTACGCCCCCCGTGGGGTTTTTCGGAGCCGAGATCTTCCTGGGCGGCAAACTGCCAGTCCGATCGGAAAATCTCGAAAGCCTGGCCGGCGGCCGGACCCTCCAGCCGCACTGAAATGTCCTGCCAGCGATCAGGGTGGGCCTCCGGGCCCATGTACTCGCCGGCGAGGTTCATGCCACCCACAATGGCCGCCCGCCCGTCGGCGATCACCATCTTGCGGTGATTGCGCAGGTTGGCGCGCCCCCGCAGGGGAAGCCGCAGCATGGGCATGAAATAGGCGGTCCGGCCACCGGCCGCTTCGAGCGGTGCCAGGAAGCGGCGATCGACCTTGACCGAACCCAGCGCGTCCAGAAGCAGATAAACCCGTACACCCTGGGAAGCGCGCCGGGCAAGGGCCTTGATGATCGCCCGCCCCGTATCGTCGCGACCCAGCAGATAGGTGGCCACGTAGACGGCGTGCCCGGCCTTGTCGATCAGGCGGATGGTTTCGCGGTAGGCCTCATTGCCGGAAAACAGCAGGCGGGCGCGGTTCCGGCGGGTCGGAGGGAACCCGCCGCGGTAGACCAGGCTGGCCAGCTGCTGCTCAAGGCCGGTGTCGTGGCTGGTGACGGGCGTGGTATCCGGCAGCAGCCGTTTGGACGCCGCCTGGCGGGTCATCTTGCGCCCCCCGAAGAAGATATACAGCGGTACGCCGATATAGGGGATGAACACCACCGCCATAAGCCACGCCAGGGTACTGGTGGGCGAACGTCTCTGCCGCAGGATATGCGCCAGAAGCACCAGCGCCAGCACGAATCCCAGGGTGGGCAGCAGATGGATGTAGATGAATTCGATGACGACCATTCGACACGAAACCTGCTGTAGCAAGGGTTGGGGGGTATACCTCAGTCCCGCAGCGAGCACCGGCGATGCAAATGCGAAAAGCCCGTCGGCCTGTATCCCACCGGCGAATGCCGGGGACGCTCCGACGCACGCGGTGCACATAAACCGGACAATGAAGCAAGGCGCTCAGCCATCGTCAGATGCTGAGCACCCGAGCAAGTCGAACAGCAACGCATGGCGGCATGGGCGCCGTGTCGCTGTCCGGTGTGACGGCACGTAAAATGGCGCGGAACACGAGCGGTTCCTCTGGGCTGTTTATCTGACGGTTTCGTAAAAAATCCGACCCTGCCGAGGTGATTGGATATCGGCGTCAGGCTTCATCACTTGTCGTGGCCGTGGTCCACAAGCAGGTTGCATTCCTCGCGATTCGTTTGCCGCATCCCAAATTTTCGACAAAACCATCCCCAAGCGGGCTTTTGGCGCATTCATATTTTGTGACCGCCAAGAAAAGTGACATTCCAAGCGTTCATCGGTGTTGAAAGTTACACGTTCTCCGGAATCACCGGAGGATGTCGCCGTCAATCAACCGGGTGCGATTCGTCGATATTTTTTTTACGACCGGCCGTGCGCGGCCGTTAAGCCGATCGCCGCATAAAAGCTTAGGCGGGAATTCTATCCCACCATACCCGTTTTTCCCTGATGATATCAACCGGCTCGGTTCCGCCCGGGCGGACACGGCTTGACAACCCGGCCCTGCCAAGGGTAAACGGGCACGTTTTTGAACCGGCCGGGCAATCGGCCGACAATGAGGAGAACGCTTTGCTGAACCCGGGGCCTGGAGAAATCGCCGCCCTACTGACCGCTGTCTCCTGGACAGCCACCATGATGGCCTTCGAAGCCGCGGGCCGACGCGTGGGCTCGCTCAACGTCAACTTCCTGCGGGTGGCCATCGCCGTCGTCTTTCTGAGCGTCTTCGGCTTTTGGCGGCGGGGCCTGTGGCTGCCCCTGGACGCCGGAGCCCATGAATGGATCTGGCTTTCCGTGTCCGGACTGATCGGCCTGACCCTGGGCGATATCTGCCTGTTCCGGGCCTTCGTTCTCGTCGGCGCCCGCATCTCCGCGCTGGTCATGGCCTTCGTACCCGTCATCAGCGCGCTGATCAGCTGGCTCTTCCTGGGAGAGGTCCTGGGTCTGCGGGACCGTACCGGTATGTTCCTGGCCACGGCCGGCATCGTCATGGTGGTCATGGCCAAGCGGACCCATCGGGACGGCAGCCGCAGTAGGTATTCCCTTAGAGGTCTTCTCATGGCCCTGGGCGGTGCCCTGGGTCAGGCCGTGGGGCTGGTCTTCAGCAAATACGGCATGGGCGCCTATGATGCCTTTGCCGCCAACCATATCCGGCTGCTGGCCGCCTTGGCCGGTTTTTTCCTGATCTTTGCATGCACCGGCCGCTGGCGCCATTTGATCGCCGCCACCCGGCACCGTTCCGGCATGGCCTTCACCGCCCTGGGATCGTTCTTCGGCCCTTTCGTGGGTGTATCGCTGTCGCTCTACGCTGTCCAGCATACCAAGGTCGGCATCGCCGCCACCATCATCGCCCTCGTGCCGATCTTCATCATTCCACCCTCCGTGCTCCTTAAAAAAGAGAAAATCGGACCGCGCGACGTCGCCGGCGCCATGCTGGCGGTGGGCGGGTCGGCCCTGCTGTTCATTTAGGTTGCAAGGCCCCTAAATCCGTACGGTGGCAACCAGCGCTTCGATAATTCTCGCCACCGCAGCCTCGGCCCGGCGCAGTTCCGCCTCTTCCCGGAAACATGATTCGAGTTCCTGGAAGATGGTCTCAAAAGGCGAATCGGGCAGGGCCGGGTCCCCGCGTTCCACCCCCGGCCGGGGGTAAAGCGCGTCGTCGAAAAAGAAATGGCAGGGCCCGGGGGCGTCGGCCCGACGGAAAGGCCAGCTCAGCTTGAGAGCGGCAAAATGCTGCAAATGGTCCCGGGCACGGGATCCCTGGTCAAAATCGGCCCGGCTCACCCGCCGCCCGATCCGCTGCTCGAGTTCTTCGAAAAATGCCGACCACAGGCGGTATTCGGTGATGGCGTGCCCGTAGAGATACCAGTGGTCGAAACCCGCGCGCAGGATTTCCCGGTATCCGACGGGCAGCCGCTCCGTGGTGGGGCAGAGATAGGTCTGGCAGGCTTTGGCCCCGTAGTAGCTCAGCTCGCGCCAGTCCCGCCCCTGATTGCCGGGCACCTCCGGGTGCAGCAGACAGCCCACGCGCGTTTGTTTCGCGCCGATCAATCCCACATAGGGACAGTGGTAGAATTGCGGGAAAGGCCGCTCCACAGGCGTCCAGCCCAGTTGTTGGCGGCCGAAGTCCTCGATGGCCTCGGCCACCCGCGGTATCCGGGCAAACGCCTCCACTCGCCCGGTTAGAAGGGCTTCCAGGTGGCCGGGTGCAAGGTTGCTTATGTTATAGAGACCGCAGCAGGCCCCGCAGGAGACCCGCGTACTGACCTGACAGAGATAGGGCGGCGCCATCGTTTCTCCCGGGGCATGAACGCTGCAGGACTTTTCCGCTCCAATCGCCCGACCGCAACTTGACAGGTGCGGCCGTCAGGCTCTAAGGCTTGAGAACACCAACCCGACAAGGAAAGGCATACCGCCATGGCCGACCGAAGACAAGCACTGATCACGGAACTGGAGAAGGCCGCCGAAGAGGTGGTGGTTTTTTTCGCCGCATTGACACCCGCACAACTCGAACGCCCGGTGTATACCGAGTCGATCCAGTGGAATGTGCGCCAGGTTTTGGCCCACCTGGTCACGATCGAAAAAAGCATGCACTGGCTCTTTCGCAATCTTCTGGACGGGGGAGCGGGGGCCCCTGAAGATTTTGATATCGACCGCTTCAACCGCAGCCAGCCCGCCAAACTCGATCATCTGGCACTGGCCGAAGTGATCGTCCAGTTCCGGGACGTACGCACCGAAACCATCGCCATCGTGGCCAGCATGACGGATGCCGACTTGAACCGCGAGGGCCGCCACCCCTTCCACGGCCATGGCCGTCTGGAACGTTTCATCCGCTGGGCCTATGAACACCAGCGGTTTCATATAAACGACGTGCGCCAGGTGCTCGACGGTTGATCGGGCATATGGTCACACTCTTCAGGCGGCATAAAAGCCCCTTGGCGCCAGTTCCCTCAGAGCGACATCGCTTCGCCGCACCAGATACGATCGGATGTCGGTGCACAAATCGCAGCGGCTGAGATAGGATTCACGCACGGGCTCGAATCCGTAAACGTCGCAGGCCAGATTGTAGAACCCCCTGATGCCGTTCGATGTCAGGCGTTCGAGCAGCGGGTATTTGCCGGCCGGCAGGGGGCCGTCCAAGTCCTCCATGGCGAACGCCAGGCCGGCGCACAGCCCCGGTATGTAGCGCCCCTCGAGATCGATATGAAAGTGGCGCGTATCGCTCAAGGCCCGGGCGCAGCTTAGGGGACTTTTTCCCAGGACGTCTGCCACCGAATGCCCCGGGTAGACGGCGCGGAAGGTCTCCAGGGCGCGTCCGCCCAGGTGGATCCAATAGCGATCCGGGATACGGGCCAGATAGTCCTGGCCAAAGGCCGCCTCGAACTCGGCCATGGTATGGGTTACATTGGCCCCCAGGCGGTCCAGGTCGCGCACGAAGGCGTTGACCCAGGGAAAGACCTCAATGCCGGCTTCACGGCAGGCACTGATGACACCGCGCACGCGAGAAAAGGGAATATGCGCATTGTGAAAGGGACTCATCGAAACCAGCAGGGTCCTCAGGCCCTCGGCGCGCAGGTCCGACAGGATGCGCACGGCACGGGCTTGGTCCACGTACCAGGCGGAGTTGGTTTCAACGTAGTCGATGCCCATGCCGGTCTGCCGGGCCGCATGCAGGACCGCGGCCAGCCCGGCAGGATCGAGCAGGGGCTCGCCGCCGCCGATGTGCACCGACCGGCATCCCAGCACGACGATGCGCCTGAAAATCTGCTCGGCGCGCACACCATCGAGATAGCCCCTGGCGCGATGCGGACCGCAGTTGTACAGACAGTGGCCGCAGCGCGAAACGCAGTGGTAGTTGACGATCACCCCGCCCGAGACGAGATTTTTGATATTGAGAGTGGACATGGTTTAGAGCTGATGGCGGTAATTTCAGACCCGATCCATTACCTCCGAAGACGAACACGGTCAAGTTTTTCGGGTAGGTTCGGTATCGGTATATCCATCAAAGTCGTCTGTCATTTTTTTCAAAACCCGACCCCGATGGCGATTGGCGATACCGATGCCGGCCCCGACGATACAAACAGAATCAAAGGAATCGTAAATATATGGAACTGACCCCCAATCTGCACGCCTTCCTGTGGACTTCCACCGGCGCCAACAACTGCAACACCTACCTGATTCGCTCGGCCGGCAAGAACATTCTGGTCGACCCGGGACACGCGGCCTTTTTCGACCGGACCCTCCAGCAGATGCAAGCGCTGGAACTGGCGGCGGAAGACATCGACCTCATCATCGGCACCCACGCGCATCCGGACCACATCGAGGCCGTTCGCCGGTTTGTCCGACCGCCGACCCTGTTCGCCCTGCACGCGGCCGATTGGCGGCTGGTGGAAGCGGCCGCGCCCCATCTCAAGGCCGCCCTGGACTTCGACCCGGAGGGTTTGGTCCCGGACTTCTTCCTCTCCGAGGGGGATTTGAAGGTCGGGGATATCGAGCTGCAGGTTTTCCACACGCCCGGGCACGCGCCCGGTGCGGTGACACTCTTTTGGCCGCAGGTCCGGGCGCTCTTCACCGGAGATTTGATCTTCAACGGCGGCCTGGGTCGCACCGACCTGCCCGGTGGCGACGGGAAGAAGCTCAAGTCCAGCATCCGGCAGATGGCCGCCATCGAGGCCGACTGGCTGCTGTCCGGCCATGGCGACGTGATTCAGGGCCGCGAAGCGGTGCGGCTAAATTTCGAAAGCGTGGAACGCACCTGGTTCAACTACATCTAATCGTGCTCAGGCGGCCGCTTGTCTCAGCAAGGCCGTTATCCGGGTCTGTGTTGCCTGCTTGAGGTCACTTAGATGCTGCCGGCATGTCGGGTCCTGTTGCGGGTTGGGTAGCACAGCCGAACCTGATATGCCGTGCCTGCTCGCCAGGCGGTCGAACTGGTCAAGTTTCCCAGCTGCCAGAATTTCCGCCTGCTTCAGACGGTGACCCTCCAGGATGCTCAGCAGCGGTTTGCCAATGTCAGGGGCCACTTCGTCCAACAGCGCCAGCCAGAGCGTATTGTCGCCGTCTGGATCGATGCGCCGCATCACGCCGTCCACCACCATCGGCCGGGCTTCGATTTGCAGCTCGGCCTGCAGCACGGCCGCGCGGTTGTGTAAATCTTCGAGGCACAGGGCGCCATCCTCGTACTGCTGTAAAAGGCCCTGGAGCCTTTTTGCGTAGTTCGCCGTCCGCTGACACTTTTTCTCTTCATCGGTCAACGAGAGATGGCGTGTGCGCTCCATCACCAAATCCAGTGTGCTTTTGATCTCGCCCATGAATGTCGAACCGGCTGTACGATTGAAGATTGAATTGGACAACCAGCCCCATTGCTGATTATGTTGTCCGTATCAAAAAACGGGCGTCTCTGTCCAATCGGTTCCGCCGGGCAGGACGCCAAATAAAAATGCACGCCCTGAATCATGGAGGTTCAAGCGAAATGGAGCGCCGATATATCAAGACTTTATTGGGCTGCGGTCTCACGGCCCTGCTCTTGCTGGTCCTGCCGCTGAACAGCGTCGCCAACCGTTCGGACGCAGCCAAAAAGGAAACCGTATATCAGATGTACACGGAATATCAGAAAGACTTCCCGGATGTCGCGGATATCTCGCCGCAACAGGCCATCTCTCTGCAGGAGCAGGACGCGGTCGTGTTCATTGATATCCGCAAACCGGATGAAATGGCCGTGTCAACACTTCCCGGGGCCGTCACTAAAAATGAATTCCTCCTCAACCGCGACCGGTACACCGGCAAAACGGCCGTCGCCTACTGCACCATCAGCTACCGCAGTGGCGTGTTCGCCAAGGACATGGCGACCGCCGGGATTGATATCGTCAACCTCCGTGGGGGCATCCTGGCCTGGACCCTGGAGGGCGGCGCGGTCTATGACGATCAGGGCCGCCCCACCCGCAGGGTGCATGTTTATGGAGAAAAGTGGGATTACCCCCCGGAGGGCTGGGAGAGTGTGAAGTTCAGTCGGTGGGAGCAGTTGTTTTAGGTCGGATTGCAAATGATTGACCATGGCTGCCGTAAATCTGTTCTGGAGACCATCGAGCAAAGGACCCCGCCCGTGACCAAACCCATCTATATGGATTACAACGGCACCACGCCGCACGCACCCGAAGTCATCGAGGCCATGCGGCCTTTTCTGGAAACGGAATT
>JAAUYG010015855.1_pt1 | contig 43211 bp, 31 predicted proteins | sample 7278091 | NCBI WGS metagenome assembly JAAUYG01 (sample SAMN14350201, study PRJNA611818) | marine sediment metagenome | isolation source: surface marine sediment (0.6m) | place: French Polynesia: Moorea | collected 2018-08 | reverse complement strand
TCTTCAAGATAGGCTTCCTTGTAACGCTCATCGGCATTATAGAGCGTCGGCAGCGTTCCCGGAGGCAGCGGCAGCTTGACCACCAGGGCGCCAATCTCACCGGCCGGCACCTGATTGCAATCGGCGTCCACGACCTGCAGGTCCCAGCCCGGGGCCGGCTTGGTGGGTGAGCCGTACTTGACCGGAAACTGGTGCAGGCCCATGCAGTTGGCCGCGATAGCCCAGCCGGTTTCCGTCTGCCACCAGTGATCGATCACCGGCACCTTCAGATTCTTCTCCGACCACTGGATCGTGTCGGGGTCCGAACGCTCGCCCGCCAGGAAGAGGTATTTGAAGTTGGAAAGATCGTATTTTTTGATAAATTCCCCGGCCGGATCTTCACGCTTGATGGCCCGAAAGGCGGTCGGCGCCGTGAACAGCGAGCGCACACCATGCTGGGAGATCACCCGCCAGAAAACACCCGCATCCGGGGTGCCGATCGGCTTGCCCTCAAACAGGATAGTGGTGCAGCCCTTGAGCAGCGGACCGTAGACGATATAGGAGTGACCCACGACCCACCCCACGTCGCTGGCCGCCCAGTAGACATCGCCGGCATCCACGTCGTAGATGTTCTTCATGGTCCACTTGAGGGCCACCATGTGGCCGCCGTTGTCACGCACCACCCCCTTGGGCTGGCCGGTGGTGCCGGAGGTGTAAAGAATGTAAAGCGGGTCCGTGGCGGCCAGCTCGACGCAAGCCTGGGGCTGAGCCGCCGCCATACCTTCGTTCCAGTCCACGTCGCGGCCGTCGATCATGCCGGCCGTTTCCATGGGGCGCTGCAGGATGACGCACTTTTCAGGTTTGTGACTGGAGACCTCGATGGCTTCGTCCAGCAGCGGTTTGTAGGCGATGACCTTGGCGACCTCGATGCCGCAGGAGGCGGACACGATGACCTTGGGCTTGGCATCCTCGATGCGGGTGGCCAGCTCCTTGGCTGCAAACCCGCCGAAGACCACCGAGTGCACCGCGCCGATACGGGCGCAGGCCAGCATGGCCACGGCCGCCTCGGCGATCATCGGCATATAGATGATGACCCGGTCGCCCTTGGTGACGCCCTGGTTGGTCAGCACGCCGGCAAACTTGGCCACTTCGTCGCGCAGTTCGCTGTAGGTGTACTTCTTGATGGTGTCGGTCACCGGGCTGTCGTAGATCAAGGCATCCTGGTCACCACGACCGTTCTCGACGTGAAAGTCCAGGGCATTGTAGCAGGTGTTGCAAACCCCACCCGTGAACCAGCGGTAAAAGGGCTTGTTGGCGTCATCCAGCACCTTGTCCCACTTTTTGTACCAGTGGCAATCTTCGGCAGCTTCGGCCCAGAAGGCATCCGGGTCTTCAATGGACTTTTTATAGGCCTCTTCGTACAGATTGGTCATGGATCTGTTTCCTTTCTGTTCTCTCTCCGAATTTCCGATAACTACCCGTTTTGTGGTGCGGCGACCGGCTCGGTTCCGCGGAGCGTCTGGTGTCGGGCCTGTACCCGGAATGCCTTCGGGCGATATTCGTGCCTGCTTATTTTGCCTTGGCCGCTACGGGCACGCCCTTGACGTCTTCGGCTTCGCCGGAGATCCACGGTTTGCCGACCGGAAGGATGTCCTTGCCGAAAACCTGAAGGAAAATCACGTGCGCCATCATGTACCAGGCGGAGGCGGCACAAATCATCAGTTCGTAGCCGGCCACCTTGGTCAGGCCGGGATAACCGAAATGGGCCAGATCGAGAAGAATGAAACCAATAAGCAGGAGGGTGAACGTAATCGCCATGGCCCCGTGAATCCGCATGGCCCCTACCCAAAGAATTGCCGTGTAAGCTGTCCAGGCCACCAGAAACCAACCGACATCCGTTCCGCTGGATTTGTAAATGCCGAAATGGTTGAGCATGAAGATGATGCCGAGAGCGATCCAGAAGGCGCCGTAGGAAACAAAAGCGCTGTAACCGAAGTTATTGCCGACTTTAAATTCCTGAAAGCCCGCGATCAACTGCGCACCGCCGCCAAAAGCGATGGCCAGCGCCAGAACGGGGCCGAGGCCCATCCAACCGACATTGTGAAACTGCAGAACCATCGTCGTCAAACCAAAACCTGCCAGACCTACCACTGCCGGGTTACCCATCTGTTGTTGTTCAGCCATTGCATCCTCCCTTGGTGGCCGCCGGAACGGCCAGTTGTTGAAAACGTGTCGTCTTGCGCTTTCCACGGGTCGGTCGATTCTCCCTGCCCTTCACCCCCTTTCGCGATCGACCTCGGAAAGCGCAGCGCCGTCGCGGCGGTCGCTTTCCTCTGCGGATGCCAATGGCAGTGCAACTGATATGCCACAAAATTTAAGATTTAGAAACCCCTTTAAACGCTAGCCATTAAACAGACAATGAGCCCCGCTCCTCATATGAACGGCATTCATTTTTGGGACATTTACGCTCTTCCATGGCAAAAAAATATAGGAATAATTGAAATCATTACAGATAGTGTATTTGAGCCAATATTGTCCCAAATTGGCCAATCATAGCCCATATTTATGAATTTTACGGAAAAGGGTGCGCCGATCGATGCCGAGGATATGGGCCACTCGGGAGCGATGCCAGTGATTGGCATTGAGCACACGCAGCAGGTAATCGCGCTCATGGCGGGCCAGCACTTCGGCCAGGGACGCATCGTCCGGCGGGGCGGATGTTTCCAAGTCCGGTTCGCAGGCGACGCTCGCCGGTGGCGCCGGCGACTGCTCATCGGGCTCGTAGGCATTCAGGGTGAGATAGCGGTGCACCGCATTTTGGAGTTCACGGATATTGCCGGGCCAGTCACGGTTGCGCAGGCTGCGGATCACATGATTGGGCATCGCCGGGACCTCCTCGCCTTCGCCAAAGGATTCGAGGAAGTGCTGAATCAGCATCCCAATGTCCTCGCGACGTGCCCTCAGGGGGGGTAATTGAATGGGAATAATATGAATGCGATAATAGAAATCCTCGCGTAAATTGCCCTTGCGCACCTCCTCTTTAAGCTGACGGTTGGTGGCTGCCACGATGCGGATATCGGGAATCACGACTTCGCTGCTGCCGATGGGGGTGTACCCGCCGCCTTCGATGGCCCGCAGCAGCTTCACCTGCAGGCCAGGACCGATTTCACCGATCTCGTCCAGGAAGAGCGTGCCGCCCTCGGCCTCGGCCAGCAAGCCGGGCTTGTCCTTGCTGGCACCCGTGAAGGCGCCTTTTTTGTAACCGAAAAATTCGCTTTCGAGCAGGTTGTCGGGAATGGCGCCGCAGTTCACCGGCACGAACCGGTGGTCGCGCCGATCGCTCAACTCGTGGATGGTGTGCGCCACAAGCTCTTTACCGGTGCCGGATTCCCCGTAGATGATCACATTGGCGCTGGATTCGGCCGCTTTCAGGATGACTTCATACACCTCGAGCATGGCCGGGCTGCGCCCGATCAGGCGGCCGAATCGGCCGGCGTCCTTCATGGTATGGCGCAGAAGCCGGTTTTCCTTGCGCAGATGGGCCTCGCTCTCCCGCAGGGCTTCTTCCGCCTTCCGAATGGCCGTGAGGTCAAAGAGCAGGCCGCGAATGCCGGCCGGCGCCCCGGCCCGGGTGATGGGACTGACATAAACCATGGCGGGGAATTCACTCTGGTCGGCCTTGCGCACCATGGCTTCAAACTCCACGGGACCGTCACCGGTCATTGCCCGGCGGATGGCATCCCGCACGAACGCCTGGGCTTCCGGCGCCAGAATCTCATCCAGCTTCAAGGCGCCGACGTCGTCTTCGGGGCCCATGGCGAACATTTCACGCGCGTAGCGGTTCATAAAGGCAAAGCGGCTCTTGGCGTCTGTCTCAAAAACGGTCTGGGGCAACAAATCGGCCAGTTCGCGGAATTTCTGCTCCTGGCGACGCAGGCTGGTCTCCGCCTTTTGGCGTTCGGCGATTTGAATCTGCAGGCGGCGATTGGTTTCTTCGAGCGCCCGGGTGCGCTCCATCAGGTCGCTGGTGCGCTGGGTGATTTCTGACTCCAGGTGCTCGCGGTAACGCCGGTTTTCGCTGCGCAAACGGGCCCGCTCCAACGCCCCTTTGACCGCATGCTCGAGTACGGCCATGTCCAGAATGGGTTTGGTGACAAAATCGTGGGCACCAGCGCGAAGCGCCTCAATGGCATCCTGGAGAACACCGGTGCCGGAGACCACGATCACCGGCGTATCCGGCGTCTCCTTTTTCATGATGTCCAGAAACTGGAGACCATCCATTTCGGGCATGCGCAGATCGAGCAGAATCAGGTCCGGCGCTTCTTCTCGCAGGCACTGCAGCCCCTCCTGGCCGTCACCAGCCTGGATGACCTCGAAACCGCTGTCCTCCAGATAGGCCGCAATGCTGTCGCGCACCACGGGCTCGTCGTCAATCGCTAGGATTTTGAGCGACTTGTGCGCCGATGATGGCATGGGGATTCGGATTTTTCGCATCTCGCGTCCCGTCGCGGTGGGCAGATCCGATGCCAGCCGCAGCACCAAGGACCAAGCCCGCTTGGATCAAGCTGCCATTGGTGGGTTTTATGGCGGCCGCGCGCTCACGCGCCGACCGCGTTCAGCGCCATCTCGTCGATGGGCAGGTGGAGAATGAAGCGCGCCCCCTGCCCCGGGACGGTCTCCACGCTCATGGTGCCGCCGTGATGGCTGGTGATAATGAAATAGGAAACCGAAAGCCCCAGGCCGGTCCCCACACCCACGGCCTTGGTGGTGAAAAAAGGTTCGAAGACGCGCTTGCGCGTCTCTTCGTCCATGCCCGGGCCGTTGTCCTCCACCTCGATTCGCACGTATCGGCCGCTGCGCTTGAGGCGCAGGACGATCTCGGGAGCTGTCGGCAATTGCTCCGCCGCCTGAAAGGCCTGAGAGGCATTGCGCAGCAGGTTTAAAAGCACTTGTTCGATCTCGGTGGGCATGCAGGCCACCTCCGGCAGGTCGTCCTCGAATTCACGCCGAATCTCAATTTGCCGGAAGTCATACTTCTTGCGCAAGTCGTAGTCGTGGGCCGCCAGGGCCACCGTTTTTTCGAGCAGCTCATCCAACCGCGTGGGGACGATGCGCGAATCGCTGCGCCGGCTGAAATTGAGCATGTCGGCCACCGTGGTCGATGCCCTTTCGCCTGACAAACGGATGCCTTCGATAAATCGGGTGATGCCGCGTTTTTCGAGATAACAGCCGATCTGCCGCAGGTCGGTCCCGCATTCGGCGGCCACTTCACGGTTGAGCGGCAGATCGGGATCGACCCGGCGCAGAATGTTCTGGGCACTTTGCAGCATGCCGCTCAGCGGATTGTTGATCTCATGGGCCATGCCGGCGGCCAGCCCGCCCACCGACAGCATTTTTTCCGTCTGCACCATGGTGTCTTCCATCCGCACCCGGGCGGTGACGTCGTCCACGCGGATGACGGCCCCCTGGATGTCCTCGGAAACAAGCGGATAGATCATGATATCCGCGTATTTCTTCTGGTCCCCCTGGGTCCAGGGGACTTTTTCGGCGCGCCGGACGGCCTGCAGCCGAATGGCCTGCTTGACCATATCCATTTTGCCCTGCAGCAGAGGGAAGGTTTCCGCCAGATCGCGCCCCCGGGCGGCCTCGAACGATATGCCCGTTGCTTTTTCGGCCCCGCGGTTCCATTGGCTCACCCGCCCCTTGCGATCAGCGCCCACGAGCACCGACGGCATGGAGTCGATCATGCTCTTGAAATAGAGCCGCATCCGGGACATCTCCCGCTCCGCCTGGCGCGTTTGAGTGACATCGTTGCCGATCCACAGGCAGCCGACCCGCTGTCCCGCGCTGTCGCGGATCGCACGATTGGTCCAGGCAATCAGCACCCGTTCGCCGTTTCGCCGCATGGCTTCGTTTTCAAACAACGGGACCGTCTCGGGGTCCAGGAAAATGCGTTGCACCTCGGCGGATAGGTCCTGACCGGACTGGCTGGCCGGCGGTATGATGCTGCCCACGACCCCCCGGCCGATGATGTCGTCCTCCCGGAATCCGAAAAAGGTCTGGGCGAATTCGTTGAAAAACGTGATCCGGCCCTCGGTGTTGAGCCTCAGAATGATGCTGTTGGCATTTTCCACCAACTCGCGATATTTGGCTTCGCTCTTGCGGATGGCCTCTTCGGCTTTCTGGCGCTCGCGGATTTCAGTTTTAAGATTGGCGCTGTAAACCTCGAGGCGCGCCATGAACTGGTTGAAATAGCGGGCCAACTGTCCGATCTCGTCCCGTGATTCGCGCCCCATGCGTACGTGGTAGTCGCCGGCGGCGCCGGAGGAGAAATGCTGCATCAGTTCCTGAAGCGGGCTGGTAATGGTGGCGCTGATGTAAAGGGTCAGAGGGACAACCAGAATAAACAGGATCAGCACCGAGGCGATGATCAGGGTACGCATGTTCTTGAGCGGTTCGTAGAATTCGTCCATATAGCTCGACGAGGCCACGATCCATCTGAATTCGGGAATGTGGTTGAAGATCACCAGCTTGTCACGGGCGGTGTCTTCTCCGGGATTGGTCCACGAATAGGTGATCTTGCCGCTGCGACGGGCGCAGATTTCACGAATGAACGCGTTGCCGTCACGGTCGCGGGCGTGAAGATAATTGCCGCTCACCCGCGGGTGCAGCACCATGTTACCCTGCTCGTCGATCACATAGGAATAGCCGGTCTTCCCGAACTGCAGCGATAAAATGCTGTCGCGGAAATCCTCCACGTTGACGAGTTCGCGGAATTCTTCCCGGTAGGAGGAGGCCGAGACGATCCAGTCCCAGGGCTCGAAATAGGTCATATAGAGAGCCTTGGGGCGGCTGCGGGTTTCGCCGGGATTCTTCCAGTCGTATTCGAGATAGCCTTCCTTGCGACGTTGCTGTTCCTGGATGAAGGCATGCCGGGTCAGGTCTTCACCCAACAGCGCCTTTTTAGGATGGACGTCCATGAACCCGGCGCTTTTGAGGCAGTAGATGTAGCCTGTCTTGCCGATGGTTTGGCTGAGGAGGACTTCCCGGGCGCGCTGCTGGGCGATTTTCGGCGTCAGCGTGCCGTCCAGCGCCTGCTGGTGAAAATGGGCTACGATTTCGAGGTTTTTCTCGGCCAGGGCCCGCAGGTGGTTCTTGATCGAAGTGGCCGCCGAGGTGCGCACCATGTTGAGAATGGTGGTGGTGGTGTTCTTGAGCTCGCTTTCGATGTTCTGCTCGAGCGTGCGCCGCACCACCGTGTAGACCACCATGCTGCCCAGGGCCAGGCAGAGAACAAAGACCAGGGTGTAGCCGGCCAGCAGTTTGTGCCGGATGCGAAGATCACGGAAGGGCCGGAACAGATGCATGGCACCTCCTTCTTCCCGGGGCCGATCACAATCGGCGGTTACCGGGCGCGGCCCGCCGCAACTCGCCGATCCACGCTGCGGCGGACGGATGCAGGCGGCCTTCCTTGGGGGACCGCCGTGAACCATACCGCTGTTGACTGTCTGCAGGAATCATACCCGCGCATCGTTTGAGGCCTCGACCGCAAGACGAATCCCGGTGCACTTCTCAGCGAAAACGCGCCATTACCCGCTTGAAACCCGGCAGTGCGTTGACAATCGTTTCATCGTCCACACAGAAGGCGATCCGGAAATGGCCGGGGCCGTTGAAACCGCTCCCGGGCACCACCAGGATCAGTTCCTCCTGCAGGGCCTGAACGAAGGCCACGTCGTCAGCGATGGGGGCGCGGGGGAAAAGGTAAAACGTTCCCGGCGGGGTCACGAAGTCATACCCGGCGGTGGCCAGTCCCTCGCACAACAGGTCGCGCTTGCGCTTGTAGAGCGCGATATCCACACTGGTGCCCTGCAGGCAGGCCACGATTCTCTGCATCAGCGCGGGCGCGTTGACAAAGCCCAGGATCCGATTGGCCAGCGCCATGCCGTTCATCACGTCCTCGCGGTGATTGGCCTTCGGATTCAGGGCGGCGTAACCGATGCGCTCACCCGGAATCGAAATGTCCTTGGAGTAGGAGGTGGCCACGATACTGTCGGCATAGACGGCGAAAATGCTGGGAACCACGTGGTCGTCGAACACGATCTTGCGGTAGGGTTCGTCGGAAATGAGATAAATCGTACGCTCGTAGTCGGCGCTTTTGGCCGCCAGCAGTTCCCCGAGCCGGAATAGGCTCTCACGGCTGTAGATCTGACCGGTGGGGTTGTTGGGCGAATTGATCAGCACCACCTTCGTCCTGGGGGTTATGGCCGCCGCCATGGCGTCGAGGTCGAGGCTGAAGTCGGGATGGGTCGGGACGGTCTTGAGCACACCGCCGTGATTATCCGCGTAAAACCCGTATTCCACGAAACAGGGCACCGGCGTGAGCACCTCGTCCCCGGGATCGAGCAGGGTTTTGAGGGCCACGTTCAGCGCTCCGGAAGCGCCGCAGGTCATGATGACCTCGTCCTGACTCACGGCGACCTCCTGTTCGGCCGTCAGATATTTGGCCACCGATTCACGCACGTGAGGGTAGCCCGTGTTGGGCATGTAGCCATGCTCGCCGGCACAACTGCAGGCGGTTTCCGCCAAGGCCTTGTCGAAGCATTCCGGAGCGGTGATGTTGGGGTTGCCCAGGCTGAAATCGAAAACGCTCGCCGGACCGTGCTCGGCCTTCAGGCGGGCCCCCTCCTCAAACATTTTACGAATCCAGGATGAGCGCTGCAGAATTGTATCGATCTTGGTGGCAATCGTCATGGCCTAAACCCCTATCGTCAAGATTGTTGGTGCGAACATTCCGACAGACAGCCGCCGTTCGGCGTGAAGCTCCGATCGGTGACCGCCCGATGCTCTCCTGAGACGCACGCCCGCATGCCATTCCTCGCAATCGGCTTCGCGAAAATCAGGGAACGCCTTCGACCGCCAGCACGCCGGGAACTTCGCGCTTGAGCAGTTTCTCAATGCCGTTTTTAAGTGTCATCTGGCTCATGGGGCAGCCGGCGCAGGCGCCCTTGAGCCGCACCTGAACGACTCCCGCGTTGACGGCCACAAGCTCGACGTCCCCTCCGTCGGCTTGAAGCGAAGGCCGGATCTTTTCCAACACCGCCTGGATTTTCGTTTCCATCGTCCCCCTTGAATTGAAAGCCGCCCGCAAGCGCTCGGCCGCTGCGGCCAATACGCATCAATCCACCGGCCCGCGACGGCCGGCATAGAACTGTTGGCGGAACGCCCCAAAGGCGTCTTCCCGTATGGCCCGCCGCATATCGGCCATAAGATGGCAATAGTAATAGATATTGTGAATGGAATTCAAGCGGTAAGCCAGAAGTTCCCGGGCCATGTAGAGATGACGCAGGTAGGCGCGCGAATAATGGCGGCAGGTATAGCAGGCGCACGCGGGGTCGGCGGGGCGCTTGTCTTCCCGAAAACGTGCGTTGCTGATGTTGAGTGTGCCCCGGCTGGTGATCAACTGGCCGTTGCGGGCATTGCGGGTCGGCAGCACGCAATCGAACATATCGGCCCCGCGCGAAACAAGCTCCACCAGGTTCTCGGGCGTTCCCACCCCCATGATGTAGCGCGGCCGCTCCGACGGCAACAGCGGCAGGGTTTGCTCCGCCACCGCCAGCATGATCTCGGCGGGTTCGCCCACGCTCAGCCCCCCCAGGGCGTAACCCGGCAGATCGAGGGCGACAAGCGCTTCGGCCGAACGCCGGCGCAGATCGTCGAACATACCGCCCTGCACGATACCGAAAAGCGCCGCCTGGGGGCGGGCCTTGGCCTGCCAGACGGACTGGCAGCGCCGGGCCCAGCGTGTGGTCATTTCCAGGGCCGCACGCACGTCGTCGCGTTGCGCGGGATAGCCGATACACCAGTCCAACGGCATCATGATGTCGGCATCGAGCGCGATTTGGATCTCGACGGCCTTTTCCGGCGTCAGCATGTGCCGGGAACCGTCGATGTGCGACCGGAAGGCGGCGCCTTCCTCGGAAATTTCCTGGAGTTTGGCCAGGGAAAAAACCTGAAAGCCGCCACTGTCGGTCAGGATGGGTCCCGACCAGTTCATGAAACGGTGCAGCCCCTGAAAATGCCGGATGACTTCCAGTCCCGGACGCAGAAAGAGATGGTAGGTGTTGCCCAGAATAATCTGCGCGCCAGCGTCCCGGAGTTCTTCGGGCGTCAGGGCTTTAACCGTGCCCAGGGTTCCCACCGGCATGAACACCGGCGTACGCACCTCGCCGCGGGCGGTCTCGAAACGGCCGCAGCGGGCGTCCGCGTCCCCCGAGCGGGCCAGGATCTCGAACTTCAGCATGGGGCTTCACTTTCCTTCACCCTGGGATGGGCCAGCCCGGAATGAATCAGCATGGCGTCGCCGTAACTGAAAAAACGATACCGCTGTTCGACGGCCGCGCGGTAGGCGGACAGAATGTTCTCCCGCCCGGCAAACGCCGCCACGAGCATCAGCAGGGTCGAGCGGGGCAGATGGAAATTGGTGATCATCCCGTCCACCATTCGGAACCGGTACCCGGGATAGATGAAGAGATCGTTCGGTCCGCTGCCGGATCTCAGCCGGCCGTCCTCGTCCGTAGCGTATTCGAGCGAGCGCACACAGGTGGTGCCCACGGCGATCACGCGCCCGCCCTGCTGGCGGTGGGCGTTGATCCGGTCGGCGGCCTCCGGTGCGATGACAAATTGCTCTGCGTGCATGCGGTGCTGCCGGATGTCATCCACCCGAACCGGCAAAAATGTGCCATAGCCGACATGCAGGGTGAGTTCCACTGTTTGAACGCCCCGGGCGACCAGCCGCGCCAACAGGGCGTCACTGAAGTGCAGCCCGGCGGTCGGGGCGGCCACCGCCCCCGCCTGCTTGGCGTAGACGGTCTGGTAGCGCTGCCGGTCGGAGGCTGCGCTCGCGTCACCACCCGGCCTGCGGATATAGGGTGGCAGCGGCATATCCCCCGTCTGCTCGAGCAGGGCCGCGAAATCGCCGCCCGGGCAGGAAAATCGCAGGATGTGGGTTTCTTCCCGCGCGGCCAGGACTTCGGCCTGGAGATCGTCGCTGAAATAAATGCGACTGCCGGGCTGCGGGCGTTTGGAGGCCTTCACCAGACACGCGCTCACAAAATGCCCTTCGTTCTGCGGATCCGCCCGGCCACCGGCGTAGTCCAGCACCAGCACCTCGACCTTGCCTCCGGAGGCCTTGCGGCCGTATAGCCGCGCAGGAATTACACGGGTATTGTTCAGGACCAGAAGATCGCCGGCGCCCAGCATCCCCGGCAATTCGTAAAAGTGGTGGTGGCCGACATCACCCCGCCGCCGGTGAAGCGTCATCAGGCGGGACTGGTCCCGCCGCACCGCCGGCTGCTGGGCGATCAAGGCCTCAGGCATGTCAAAGTCGTAATCGTCGAGGGCGTACATCAGGAGAAACCGTGCCGCCCGAAATACACCAGCGCCAGTCCGCCGACCATCAGGGCCAGCCCGAAGCGGCGCAGGATATCCTCCGGCATGGCCATGATCTGCAGCATCCAGTGCTTCATTTTCTGCGGGAAAGCGAAATAGGGCAGCCCCTCGAAAATCATGACCATCCCGACGACACACAAGAAAAATTTCATTGGTTTCCCACTTTCGGTTTGCGCCGGGCACCTCCCCCGTCGAGGGCCGGCGAGATCGCTGGTTATAGCCCCTTCAGCATTTGATTGTCAAAACCGTCCGATGGCTACAGGCCGGCCCTGCGAGGATACGCAATTTACAGAGCGCCCCAAATCAAGTAAGGGAGAGGGCATGCGCATGCACCGGACAAGCCCCGGAAAGGCCCCGACACCATCCATGGCGCCCGAAACCCGAAGAAAGATCAACCGCTGGCATATCCGCAACAAATCGGAAGCCGTCGAATTCCTGGCCAAAAAGGCCCGTAACGCCTTCAAAGATGCGGGCAAGCGCGCGATCCTGCTTGTCGGCCCTGACGACCCCTTTAGCGAGGCCATCCGCGCCGATCTGGCGGCCCGTGGAATGGCGCCCCGGCGAATGGCCCTGAGCGCGTTGGAATCCTCCGGTGTCGACACGCCCGACGTCTATGCCTGTGTCATCTGCACCTACACGGACATCCGCCGCACCGGGGCCGTGGCGCGCCTTATTCTGCAGGATCCCGTGCTGGGCCGCCTCACGTTCGAATACGTCACCTTTCCCCGCGACAGCTACGCGACGCTCGAACGGCATACCGAGACCACGGCGGCCGATCTGGTCTCGCCCCTGCCCGGCTATCCGGTGGACGTATTCGCCCTCTACGAGGAGGCTTTAAAGCACTTCGAAAAAAAGTGCGATATTCGCGATTTCATGGACCTCTGCCAGCTTCTTAAAAATACGCTCGACAATGGGATCGACGGCGATTTTGCCGAATTCGGTTCCTTCCGGGGGCACAGCGGCTACCTTATGGCCTCGCTGCTTGCAAAGTTCGGCGTCTCGAAAACCCTCTATCTGTTCGATACCTTCAGCGCCTTTCCGCAGGAATCGTTCGGTATCGACCAGTTCTGGAGCCAATCCCATCCGGTCGACTTCGCGGCGGTGCAGGCCAAGTTCGAGGCCTTTCCCTTCGTTCGGTTCGTGCAGGGCGATTTTACCCGGACTTTCGACGACAGCGGCATCCAACGTCTGGCACTGGCCTACGTGGACTGCGACGCCTACCGCTCCACCGCCTACCTGATCCGCCGGATCTACCCGGAGGTCCTGAGCCCCGGGGGCATCATGGTTTTCGAAGACTACGGCCACGCCCAGCTGCTGGGCAACCGCGTGGCGGTCGACGATTATTTTTCGAACCGCAGCGGCTGCGTCAGCTTTTTTTCACAATTCAGCGGCAGTTTCATCGTGATCAAAATCCAATAGAGGTCAACCCGAAATCATGCGCATTCTCTACCATTATATCTTCGCCGTCGTCGTGCTGACACTCTACGGCGGGCAGGTCTGACCGTTCCTTGAGACCCTGTCCCCCGTGACGCTGGGGACCACAATCCTGGTCGCCTTCGGTATCGCCCTGGCGGTGCGCCCCGCCCTGATGCGCCGTTTTGTTCGTACCGCGCCGGTCGAGGACCAGCCCCGCCGGCAGTTTAGCCTCGAAGTGTCGCTCTGCCTGGGTGCCGGCGGCTTGGTGGGCCTGTTCAATAACCTTGTATATGATTTCTACCTGGTCAGCGCCTTGAGCCTGCTGTCGGGATGTCTCTTCATTGGCTTTTTCATGGGGCTGGACATGGCCCTCGCCCGGGAGCGCGGCGCCATCTACCGGGCTCTTGAAATAAACGCCCGCATGCGCCCGCCCCGCCGATACTACCCCCTGACGCGCAAATTTTCGCTGGTCGCCTTCACCACGATCCTGCTTATCTGCATCGTTCTGGCGCTGATCATCGCCCGCGATTTTGCCTGGCTGGCCGATCAGAGCGATCCGGCCGCGCTAAAAACAGCGGAGCGTACGGTCATGCTGGAGGTGTTTTTCATCATGACCGTGCTCTTGGCTGTTGTGGTCAACCTCATCTTTTCCTATTCGCGCAATCTGAAACTGCTATTCGACAATGAAACCCGGGTGCTCGAACAAGTCTCCCGTGGCAATCTGACCCAGATGGTGCCGGTGGCCACCCGCGATGAATTCGGGGTCATCGCGGGGCATACCAACTCGATGATCGAGGGGCTGCGCCACCGCACCGAGCTGATCAGCGCGCTGCAACTCGCCGACGAGATCCAGCATAACCTGCTGCCCCGCAAAACCCTCTCAAATCCGGCCGCTGAAATTGCCGGCACGAGCCACTACTGCACCGATACCGGTGGAGACTACTACGACCATTTCGAGCTGCCCGAGGGCAAAATGGGTGTGGTCGTGGCCGACTCCTCCGGCCACGGGGTCAGCTCGGCCATCCACATGACCAGCACGCGGGCCTATTTACGGTCCGGCCTGGCGAACTACAATACCCCGGCAGACCTCGTCAGGCAGACCAACCGCTTTCTGGTCCAAGACAGTCGTCAGACCGGCTGGTTTATTACCCTTTTTCTGCTCGAGATCGATCCCCGCAACCGGCGCCTGTCCTGGATCAGGGCCGGCCACGAGCCCGGACTGCTCTATGAACCGCAAACCGACGTTTTTCATGAACTCGGTGGCGAGGGTGTGGCCCTGGGGGCCGTGACCGACCCGCAGCTGACTACGTATACCCACCGCGACTGGAGCGCGGGCACGATTGTTTTCCTGGCCACGGACGGCATCCGGGAAACGCGCGACGACGAAGGCGCCATGTTCGGTCACGACGGCATTCGAGCCGTCCTGCGCCGCTACGCGCATCAGACGGCCAAAGAAATCGTCACCGCCGTCACCGCGGCCGTGGAACAACACCGCGGACAACAGGACCAGGAAGATGACATCACCATGGTGGTCATCAAACTCCATTGAACCGCATCGCCCCCGCATGGACGCCGCGCGACATCCCGGGTGGCCGGTGGAAATACCCCATTAAAAAATGCGCTTGTCTTTGACGCGACATCGATAGTAGAAAACCTAACGAGGCCCAATCCACCCATCGGTTGGCTCGACCGGCAGCCAGAATCCCCGGTGCGGCGATTGGACAATCGGATCAGCATCCCAGACATTGACACCCCAAGGGGTATCCAACCAGCCCGGCCCGTGTGCCGGAGGAGTTTCCCCGCATGCCCAAACCCGATGATGCGATAGTCAGACGTTCGCTTTTCTCCTGGATTTTTGGGCCCAATACCAGGCTGCAGATTCTGCTGCTGGTACTCATCGCCGTTACCGTATTCGCCCGCGTCCTGCCGCTGGAGATGCAGAAGCGCATCGTCAACGAAGCCATCCGCCTGCGCAACATCGATCTGTTGATCCACTATTGCACCATTTACCTCGTCGCCGTGGTCTCGGCCAGCCTGCTCAAATACATCATCAACTCGATCCAGGTCGTCATCAGCCAGCGCACACTGGCGCGCATGCGTAAAGGCCTGTTTGCTCACATTATCGCCCTGCCGCTCAATTTTTTCCGCAACACCCAGCCCGGCATGGTCGTTTCGTCGATCATTTCCGAACTGGCGCTGCCCTCCAATTTTGTGGGCATGGCGCTGGCCGTCCCGGTGATCAACCTGCTGACCCTGGTGGCCTTTGCCGGCTATCTTTTCTGGCTCAACCCCTGGCTGGCCGCCCTCTCGCTGTCCATCTACCCGGCCGTGATTTTCCTGGTACCGCTGCTGCAGCGCCGGGTCAACATCGCCAACAAGAAACGCGTCGACCTGACCCGGACCCTTTCCGACAAGGTGGCCGAATCCATCTCCGGCATCCATGAAATCCACGGCAACGGGGCCTACCGCATCGAAAACCGCAAGGTCGCGGCCATCGTCGGCCGTCTCTATCGGATCCGCCTGCGCTGGGACCTGCTGCGGGCCGGCCTGAAAACCACGAATAATTTCTTTACGAGCCTGGGCCCGTTTCTGGTCTTTATTCTCGGGGGTTATTTTACCATCCAGGGTCAACTCGAGCTGGGGGCCCTGGTGGCCTTCCTTTCGGCCCAGGAGAAGCTTTACGTTCCCTGGAAGGAGCTCATCGAGTTTTACCAAGCCTACCAGGACGGCAGCGTTACCTATACCAAAACCATGTCCTATTTCGACGCCGAACCGGATTATGCCCTGGTCCCCGAAAATCGTGCGCCGCTGGAACTCGAGGGGATGGTCGAAGTCAACAACCTGGTATTTGCCACCAGTGACGGTCTGAAGCTGCTCGACGATATTACCCTGTCGCTCAACCCGGGCGATCATCTGGCCCTGATCGGGTTTTCCGGCAGCGGTAAAAGCACGCTGGCCCAGTGTATCGGGCAACTTTACGCCTACACGGGAGGCCAGGTGCTGTTGGGCAATGCGGAAGTCAAGGAACTCACCAAGCAGGATATCGTCCAGAATATGGGGTTTGTATCCCAGAGTCCCTTCATTTTTGACGGCACCATCGAAGAAAATCTGCTCTATGCCTGCCAGGCCATGGAAGACGGCCAGGGTCTCACCCCGCAGCCCTCGCTCGACGACAAGATTCAGGTGCTCCACCAAACAGGCCTCTTCACCGACACCCTGCGTTTCGGGTTGAACACGCTTTTCGACCCGGGACAGAACGACCCGCTGGTGGAACAGATCATTCGGGTGCGCCGTAATTTTCAGAACCAATTCGGTGACAGCCTGGCGAAATATGTCGAATTTTTTGACGAGAATCGCTACTTGTACCACTCCAGCGTCGCCGCCAACCTATTGTTCGGCAGCCCCAACCGGCAACGTTTCAAAGGCGCGCAGCTGGCGGTCAACCCCTATTTTGTCGAATTTCTGAGCCAGGCCGACCTTCAGCGTCCACTGATCGAACTGGGGGCCGATCTGACCCGTCAGACCATCGACATTCTGGGCAATCTGCCTCCCGACAAGGTCTTCTTCGAACAAAGCCCCATCGCTCCGGAAGAATTGGAGCGTTTCAAGGCCCTGGCCATGCAGACCCGCCGCAAAAAACTGCATCAGCTTGGTTCGGAGGATCGCGCCAAGTTGCTTGAACTGGCGCTGCGCTTTACCCCCGGGCAGCATAAAATGGTCTCCTTCCCCCAACTGCTCGAACGGCTGATTCTGGAGGGGCGCGCCCTGTTCAAGGAAAAAATCAGCGCCGACGACCCGGACGCTTTTTCCTTTTACGACAAAGAGGAATACATCTTTTCCCAGACCATTCAAAACAACATTTTTTTTGGCAAGACCACGACCACACGCGCCGAAGCCCAGGACAAGATCGCCCAGAGCATTATCCATCTGCTGATCGAGGAGGACCTGCTGGAAACCATCGTGCGCATCGGCATGCAATACCAGGTCGGCAGCAAAGGCGACAAACTTTCCGGTGGTCAGCGCCAGAAACTGGCGATTGCCCGTGTCTTCCTCAAATCACCGAAACTCCTCATCATGGATGAAGCCACCTCGGCCTTGGACAACAAGTCCCAGGCACGCATCCAAAATTTTCTGGACAACCGCCTCAAAGGCAAGGCGACGGTGATCGCGGTGGTGCACCGACTTGACATCATCAAAAACTTTGACCAAGTTGCAGTAATGAAGGCGGGTAAACTGATGGAATGCGGCACGTACGACGATCTGATGGCCCGCAAAGGAGTGCTTTATGAGCTCGTCAGCGGCAGAAAATAGCGCCGGCGCCGGTTGCGAATTCCAGGAAAACCTGGAAATCCTGAGGCAGATCGATTTTTTTGCGGGCCTACCCATTGAAACCCTCAAGGTTTTCGCTTATTTGTGTGCCAGAGAAACGTATCAGCCCGGCGATTGCCTTTTTTCTCAGGACGAAGACGACGGACAGGCATTCTACGTCATCTCCGGGCAAACGATGCTGACCCATGCGGCCAATGGCAGCCAGTACGATGTGAGCGCCTTCTCATCAGGCGCCTTCCTGGGAAGCTTGGCCCTGCTGGGAAGCATGCCGCGCTTGTTTTCACTCCAAGCTGTGGATACGGTCGAGTGCCTGGTGCTGACCCGCGAGAAATTTTCCAAGTCGATCGAGCAGTTCCCAGATCTCGTACCACGCCTATTCAGCTCGATTGTGGTCGGCATTCGGCGATGGGAGAAACGTTTGGTCGAGGAAATGGTGGTCCGAGGGGTCCCGATGGAGGAGATGGCCGGCATCAGCGCCATGTAAGCGCTTCATGGCGCCAACCAGACAATCGATGGTGGCTCAATGCCCCAGATCAAATTCAAACTGACAAATCGACTGAAAGATCTGGATGTGCTTTGCGAGCACGTAGGGTCTTTCTGCGAAAAATGCGGCATCGCCAAAAAGCAGAAATTTGAAATCAATTTGGCTATGGATGAGCTTTTCACCAATATCATCAATCACGGTTTCCATGACGAAGCCGAGCACCAAATCCATGTTACCTGCAATAAAGAGGGCCAGACGGTAACCATCACGATCAGGGATGATGGTGTCCCCTTCAACCCCTTGGAAGCACCGCAGCCCAATTTGAACTGTACGTTCAGCGACCGCGAAATCGGCGGACTCGGCATTCATCTGATCAAGGCCTATATCGACCAGATCGAATACCATCGCGACACCGACGCGAACGTGCTCACACTCACAAAGATTTTGAAAGATACATGACGGAGCGACTTGGCGTAACCCGAAGATGTTCGCCTGGCAACCGGGACCGATCGTATCGATTGAGGAACCCGAAAGAAAGACAAGCGGTCGGTACGAAACCGTATCTCGCACCTGTCGGCCGGAGTGCCGTTAGCACCCGCCCGTGATCGTCTGTCCAAGACCATGACGAGGACCTATGGAGGCAAGCATGGAGATTACAGAAACCCGGCATGACAACTACAGCGTATTCAAGCTCAATGGCAGACTGGACTCCAACACGGCCATGGGCTTTGAACAAAAGCTTTTTGAATGCATCGAAGGCGGCAACCAGCGGCTGATACTCGACTTCAAGGAGTTGGACTATATCTCGAGTGCAGGGCTGCGTGTCATTCTAAAGGCCACCAAAAACCTGAAAAATGCGGACGGCAAACTCGTGCTTTGCGCGATGCAGGACTACGTCAAGGAAGTCTTCGAAATATCCGGCTTCGACTCTTTTCTACCCATCGTTCCCACCGTAGACGACGCCGTCAAGGCGATCTAGGCGGCGGCCGTCCCCGAGACCGAGGCATCACGGCTCATCCTATTTGAGACCGATGAGCCCCCGCCTGCCAAGCTCCCTGATAAACTGGGCCACTGCGGCCTCCGCTTCCTTGGGATGCACTTTTGTCCGACGACTGAAACGGCGCACGATTTCGCTGAACTTCAGGGTGCCATCCATCAAATCCCAGGTCAGCGTTCCCAACTCGTCCAACTCGATTTGCTTCTCGGCCGTCTCTTTCGCGGGCGGTCCGAAGCGACGCCTGAGCTCCGCCAGCCAAGGCTTGAGCGGAAGCGGGTAGCACAATCGCAACTGTCCGTTATCGAGGCGGACTTCCCTGACCGCGCTGTTCTTGACAGGCACGCACTGCAGGGCACTTTCCCGCGTCAATCCGGGCCCACGCTGTCGTTTACGAAACAGTCGCATAGCTGTGGCAAACCTCTGCAAAGATGTCGTAATCGATTTGCCCGTCGCCACAGACCGCCAAAATGCGATTGGACGCCCGGCAGTACCAGATCCGGAAGACGTTGGGCGCAAGCCCTCGCCTGAGGGGCGCAGAGAGCCGGTCGCGCCAGCCGCGTCGGGCCGGCCATCGCCATTCCAGTCCCAGATCCCCAAGTTGGGTGGGCTCCGCGGAGACCGCCTCGGATGCGAAGCCGTTGCGGAGCGCAAATACCTGAAGCGAATCGCGGTGGTGTCTCAGGGCGGTGTCGGCGGGGCTCCAGCGCCACAAGGTCAGCCGACGGCGGCGGTCGCCGAACAACAGCTCGAAGCGCCCACTCTCGAAACGAAACCGCACAAGGGGCAGATTCTCGGGAACGGTCGCCTGGATGTCGTAAACGGCTACCGTGGGGCGGCGGGCGGCTCCGTGGTCGTCAAAAGACCCCAGCACAGTGAGCACGTCTTGCGACGCTGCCCCGCCGACTCGGTAAAATTGCAGCAGCGTCGCCCGACGGCAGTCCGGGCAATAAAGAATGAGCCCGTCGCCGCCCAGGCGAGGGCCCTGCCAGCGAAAGCAACGGCTCTCATACGCTTGCAGCAAAGGCTGCCACGTGGCGGGAAGATCGCGAGTTTCCAGACGCAGAGTTGATTGCCGCGCCAACTGTTTGATATGGCGGCGGAAAGAAAATCGCCCTCGCACCACGGCTGTCTTGAACTCCATTATCGGCTGGAAATCCGCCTCCAGCCACCCGTGGTCCTTGCCCAACTGACCGGTTTCCCATCCTGCCGGCCGATCGAAACGCAGCCCCGCCCAGGCGAATATCCGGCGCCCATCAAAGGCCTGGAGCGGCCGTTGCGCCCCTGGGCAAATGTCCATCAACGCGGCACCAGACGGTCCCAGTCCTCGGAAGACATTCGCCCGATAGGAATGTTGCGGTCGGCTTCGCGCTCGCTCACGTCAGGATTCTGCCGCAGAAAGCAGGTGCGCTCGGCTTCAATGGCGCCGATCTGGGTCAGCTTGATCGTATTGCCGAATTTTTCTTCGACATCCCGGGTGTTGTGGGCCAGGCTCATACTGATGCGCTGGCCCGTTGGTGTCACAAAAGACCATTTCCAACTGATGACGATATGAAACGGGTCGCCGTTGTACTCGCTGGGCGTTCCGAAGCGCTTCTTGGTCCGCGCCAGCAAAGCGTCGTAAAAGGTTCGACTGGAATCGCTGTACTTCAGCTTGATCCGCACGACCTTGCCCGGCCGGGCGCAGAGGCCATAGGCGATCAGTCCGCTCTTGAAACCGGCCAAAGGCTGAATTTCGACCTCATTCAGGTATTCCTGATAGCGCAGCGGCAGGACCGACTCCATGCGCACCGCTGCGCTCAACGCCGCCATGTCCTGCCCCAGTGCGAACGGACCGACGGCCTGCGGGATTGAAGGTTCTCCGGCACCCGCCGATGTGCCGGCAACCGCCAGTGCGATGATCAGCAGCAGAATCGACCATTTCGATTGCATGCCCATACGCGCCTTTCACTTTTTGTTGATCGCTACCTGTTCATTTTAATTACGGTTAAAAATAAGAGCAAGGGTAGGCCACAGACCTTTCCCACAGTGTTCATCCAGAAAGGGTAGATTTTGGTTCAGGCTAAGGCCGCAGTGTTCTTAAAACCGCAGCCGTAGCTTAGCCTACCTCGAAAATTTTAAAAAGCGCGAGAACGCCGGCCTGGGCCGAAAGATGCCGTTTATGGATTTACACTTTAATATGCCAACCGGCTCAGGGATTTCAAGATCAGTGTGAACCCCATGGCCAGCATGCCGGTCAGCCCCATGCCGCAGGAAAACCCGGCCAGGAGCACCGGGGCGTACTGCCGCCACATGGCCCCGTAGCGTTTGTAAAAGAAATATCGACCCAACAGGGCCCCTAAGACCTCCAGGATGAGACCATGGGGGGCGCTCTGACCGAGACCGCGCACGACACCATAGATGAGCATCACCGGCAGTCCCAGAAAAGAGAGGATGATGTAGGTCACGACGCCGAAGCCCATGCCGGTGAGGACGTAAATCGCATTCAGGGCCTGAAAGAAGAGCGAGTTGCCCTCGATGGTCGAGGTCTGCATCAGCAGCGTGTTGAGGGCCTGCAGGTGCCAGAGCTCCTGGGCGTAGGGGTAGCTGCTGGAGGGAATCGGCGCCAGGCGCCAGATGAACTGGGAGAACAGCAGGCTCGCAATCATGACCACCGGAAAAACCACGATCTCGGCTTTGATAATGCCGCGGATGCTGGTGCCGGTGAGCTCGATCTGGCGAAAATTCACCGTGGCCTCGCCGTAGTTGTGGATCGGGATGGGCGCATACCAGATTTCGATTCCCTGGTAGCCGAAGAACTTGGCGCCGGCGATGAAGCTGGCCTCGCGGATCAGCGGCAGGCTTACGAACTGGCCGGCGATCCCCTCCATGCGGGCGGTGATGTAGGACACCAGGGGCGTGTAGATAAACCCGTAGCAGATAAAGAAAATCCAGGGAAAGGTGGGAACCAGCCAGACGCACAGACCCACATAGGCCAGGGTCGAGAAGACATAGATACCGATCGAGATCCAGAAATTGAAATCCCCGCGCCCGGGCGGAGGCTTGAAAAGGTCCTGCCAACTGCCGCGCTCGGCGCCGCGTGTCTGGCCAAAGGAGCGAACCACGTGCCAGATGCCGATGGCGGCGATCGCCAGCCCCAGACCGATGCCAAAGCTCATGTAGAAATCGAAATTGTTGGCGAAGATCGTATCCACGGTGCCCATGCCGGGGTGCCAGCGGTGCAGGATGCCATGGCGGTAGAGCACCGGATTGGCCACCAGGGTGATGATCAGCCCCACCAAGCCGCCGATCACCGCCCAGAACGGCAGGACCATACCGATAAAGACGAGTCCCAGATCCAGCTGGATGCCCGTGGCCACCGCCGGGAGAACATCCTCGGTGTGACGCGTCAGTTCGATCCAGGGGATGGGGATCAGGCGGATGGGCTGAGTGAACAGCAGGTCAGACACGGTGGGAAGGAGCACATAGAGTGCCCCAAACACGAGCCCGATCATGCCGCCGATGGAGAAAAGCCGCCACTTCCAACTCTTCTGCTTGTCTTCCGTGGATTCCGCCAGCGCCATGGTGCCCAGCGCTCCGACCGGCGCCATGGGGAAGGGCAGTTTTTCCACGTCGGAGGTGATGCGGTACAGGGCGTAGCCCAGGCCGAACTGGTCGATGCGCTGGATGATCTGGGCGCCGATCAAGAGCAGAATCGGGATCAGCCAGTCGCGGTGCAGGAAGGTCCGTTCCACCAGCGAATCGGAGTCCACCGAGGGGGCAATCCAGGAAGGGATAAACTCGGTCAGCCCCAACATTCGGGCGGCGTCCGACTGGACCAGGTACTGGTTCCAGAGAAGCCCCTGGAAGGGTGAGGCCAACGCGGCGCCGGCCATATAGTAGAGCAGGAATATTTCCTGCTGCTTGAGTTCGGTATAGGAGCGTTTGGCGATCTCGGCGAAAAGGATGATGGTCACCCAGCGAGCGGCCGGCCCGATCCCGGTCCCGATCACGAGCTGCAGATACATGCTGCCCGGCATCATCAGAAATCCGATGAAGATGGCCCCGACGATCGTCTTCCAGTCGAACCCCTCTTCGAAATGCGTAGGGGTTTCGAGAAGGTCGCGGTATTCCTGCAGTTCTTTATCTTCGTACATACACCGGTCCGTGGTCGCGCTAGGTCGGCAGGACCTGGTAGCTGGCGTCGGTGAACAGTCCGACAAGCGCCCAGATGCCTCCCATGAGAAAATCCCCGATAATCAATCCAATAAAAATGAAGCGAACCTTTTTAAACAGCACGACGCCCCCGTAGCGCATGCAGAGCGCGTTGCAGGCCCAGCCGATGAAAAAGCTGAACCACAGAATCCGCATGGCCGAACTGTAGCAGGTGAGGTAACCGATCGGGTGCAACGGCCACCAGTAGAAACGGTGGTAGCCGACAACCAGAACAATCATCAGGCCCGCCCCGATCAGGGTAAATAGCCGCACCCAGTCGCTGGTGGCCTGGGGATTTTCCACCAGGCTGACGATATTCTCGTAGGTGTGCAGGGTGGTGCGGCTGGCCCAGTCGAGCCCCAGCTCGCGGATGCCGAAGCGGTAGCACAGCGACAGCATGGCCGCAAAAGAGACCACGACGCCCAACACGAGCGCCAGGCCGATGGCAGCGGCCACCAGGCGTTTGCGCCCGATTCTTTCGGTGATCCGGTTGGCGTGCACGAGCGAGGGCATGAGGGATTCGCGCAGGTCCAGAAAAAGAGCCTTCTGGAAAACACCGGCCATCAGCAGTCCGATTCCGGTGAAGAACTTGCTGCCGAACAGGGTCAACACACCGTCCAGCGGAGCCGCCGTAAGCGTAAAATAGGCGATCCCGCCCTGGGTAATGATCCGGCTGGCCACCAGGAGGATCATGAAAAAGGCCCCCACCAGCAACAGTGCGGCCCACCAGCGCATACCCAGCGACGCCATCCAGACCACCATGATCAGAACGCCGCCAACGAACCCCCAAGCCGCTACGGGGACGGGCAGCCATTCGGTCGGGGAGACCGGGCCCCGACCCCGGCCCAGGGACTGTCGCACGATATCCGCAAGATGGAAGCGCGCCAGCCACATGATGAAAACAAAGAAGACACCGTAAGCCCCGACCATCTGCATTTCCTCCGGTCGAGACAACGTGGGGCCGAAGGTCACGCCCAGCGCGGCCGCCGGGATGTTGTAACCCATCACCGCCAGCAGGCCGAAAAAGATCACGCCCAGGAGGAAAAAAAACCAGAACGAAAACGAAACCTGCCGCGTGGTCAGGAAAGCAAAACCGATAAACGCCGGATAGATGTAAATCTTCATTTTATAGAACCCCGAAAAAAGACCGAACTTGGGGAAATAGGTCCCGGTCAGGATCAGGGTCGGTATCGAAGGCACCTCCGGATAGTAGAAGTTCAATCCGTTGAGCAGGTGCAGCCCGACGGGAATCGAAAGGCCCGCCAACATGAAGCGGTTAAGGAAAAAAGATTTGAGCTGGCCCCGACTGTAGGCCTCCTCCATCAGCAGGGGAACGCGCAGGAGCGGAAAATTCATGCGTTCGTTGTGCAGCCACTGGCGGCTGATCAGGTTCACCAGGCAGACCATGACGCCGTAGCAAAGCGCGACAAAGAGCCCCCACTTGAGCAGGGCCGGCAGCCAGACGGCCCAGGGTATGGCCTGCAGCACCTGCCACCAGCCCATGCTGCGCCCGCCGGGAAGGCCATCGTACAGCGCGCCGATGGCCTCGGGCCCGGATGGATACCAGCCCGCCGGCATGAGCGGATGCAAAATATCCAGCCAGCGGTTTTCCACCGTGGCAAAATGGTGGGGGGCCGTGAGGTTGATGAAGAACGTCCGCACCAGGCCGGTGTAGGCGATCCCGGAGACGAGCACCATCAGAATCCAGATGAAGAGCAGTTCCTTGCCGTTGAGCCAGGCGGGCCGGTCGAACAGCCGGGCAGCCAAGGCCAACGCCAGCGTCAATCCAAAGAAAATGACGAAGGGGGCCAGCGGAAAATGGCCGCCCCCCAGGGGGGTGGCCTGGCGGAAAGCGTTGTTGAAGGGGGTTACGGCGCAAAGCGCCACGGCCAGCAACAGCCCCAGCAGGACGGCGCGCAGCCGCAGGGGAGCGGCCACCGGTTCGGGATGCTCCGTGCTCAAGCGCGGTCCTTTCTATCGGGGCCGATGGCCACACGATTATTGGCTTCGGGCGTTGACGGGGTCTCGCTGCGCTCCGCCAAGTGGGCTTCGTAATGATCCAGGGTCCAGGCGTCCATCGAACGCCAGATCAGCAGCTGTTTGCGCAGGTCGTTGACGAAGGCCTTGTTGATGCGGCCCCAGGCATTGACCTCGCCGGCTTCGCGGATCAGGTCGACGTGAATTTCGAAAAAACCGGCCTCTTCGGAAGCCGGACGAAAAGTTATCGCCACCTGCTGCATGATGCCGAAATCAAATGGCGCCAGCCAGACGCGCGAGTTCAGTTCGAATCCGACGGCATCCCCGTCTTCCGTCCCGGCTGCCGGGGGCCGCCAGTCGAATCGGATCTGTCCGGTGGAGAAGAGGCCGTGGGATACGTCCTGGTGGCCTTCGAAGTGACTCAGCAGAAAGCCTCCCAGGCTTTGCAGTTCGTCCGTTTTGACCAGAAACGGAAGGCGAATCGACATGCGGCTCTGTTTGGGGTCCGGCATGGCCCAGGAGCGGTTGACGTCCGGGATGGCAATCTCGGCGGCCACACGCGAGGGGTAGATCACCGAAATCAGCACCACCAGGATGACCAGCAGCATGGCCGCCACGCCGGCCAGCGAGGAATAATTGACCGTGATACCGCTCCAGAGGGCCGTGTCCGCAAACAGCTTGGCGGTGGTCTGGGCAGTCAGATACCCCAGGACGACACTCAGAACGGCGAAGGCCATGGCCTCGGCGATGAAAAGAAAGGAGACATGTGAGGGCGCCAGGCCCACCGAAGTGTAGATGCCGATTTCCCGTTTGCGTTCGTAAACGCTGCTGATCATGGTGTTGAGGACGATAAAAATGGAAATCACCAGAGGGATGAAGATATTGGGGACCCCGCTGTACTGGATCGCGTCGCTGGAGTGATAGAGAAACGTGCCCTCCGGCTCCCCGCTGAAGAGAACCAGCCCGAAGCGGTCGGCCATTTGATGCGCCGTCTCGCGGGGCGCCGTTTGCGCATCGGTCGGCATCAGGGCCACGGCCTTGAGCCGGCCGCCGGCGGCCATCAGGGTTTTGTAGGGCATGAAAAGGGTCAGCTCGCCCGGGGCATGCTGATAGCGGCTCTGAAAGGAGCGCACGTCATCCCCCGACTCCATGGCCTCCATCTCGATTTCGGTCATCTGGGCCGAGACCTCGCTCGGAAAGGTCACCGGCGTCAGGGGTTCACCGTCCAAATCGGCCCGCTCGGCCATCAGCTGGCTGTCGAAAATGCCGACGACACGGTAGCCACTGCCCCAGACGGTCACGGTGGCGTGGTCCAAATCGGCCGCACGAATCCCGAGTCGGGCGGCCATGCGCTTCGGGATCACCACGGCGTTCTCGTCGTCATTCTCAAACCAGCGGCCGGCGGTAAGCGCCTGGTCCATCCCGGTAAAATCAGCTTCCCGGCTGGACAGCCCCACCAGTCCCTGGGCCTCGAACCGGGCCGCCCCTCGGATGACCGGTATCCGGGCGGCATGGGTGCGGTCATCGGTGTCGATCCAGACCCGCGGCGCCGCAGCCGTGCGGCCGGCAAACGCGTTGGTCAACGCGTTCAGGGCCTCGGGCGGCAGATCCCGCCAGTCCGGATTTTTAAGCAAAAAACCCTGATAGGGGGTATGCGCAGCATAAAAGATGCGCGCATGCAGGCGGGTGGATTTAACCGATGTGAAACTCATGATCGTGAAGGTCAGGATAATCAGCGTGGCGCAGGTCAGGGTCGTGCGCAGACGGCGCCGTTTGAGATTGCTGACCCCGAGAAAAAAAGAGGCCACGAAGGCCTTCCAGCGGCTGATGCCTTCTACGTTCTTGCGTCGGGCCCGATGCTGGAGCTGGCTCATTTCCTCTTCGAAGCGCATAAAGATGATCAGGGTGACGATCAACGACAAGCCGATGATAAAAAAGGCCAGGATGACCACCGTCGGGCTGAAGGCCAGGTCGAAGGCCGGGTGGACGTTGTAGATCACGGCAATCAACAGCAACAGCAGCGCCGAAAAAGCGATGATGCGCTTGTGGATGTTGCGATAGCCGAACACCAGCCGCTCGGCGCAGAAGGCGAAGGGCACGAAGAGGGCGATATAAAACAACACCCCGAAAAGAATGTCTTTCTGGGTGCTTTCGACCTGATCGTATACCCGGCTGGCCAGGGCCCAGGAGCGGGCCGCGTTTTCCTGGAAGATGTCATAGGCCCGGGTCTCCAGGGCCGTCTCCGCCGTCTTGAGGGCCTTTAGACCTTCCGCCTGCAGCCCTTCGAGGCGCTCATCGTTGATGCCTTTTTCCTCCAGGCTGTCGATCCTGGGCTTCAGCAGGCGCCACATGTCCCGGGCCACGCGGTACTCGGTATGAAAAAGCCGCGGCCATTCGTTCACCAGGTAGCCGATGCCCTCCGGCCGCCTTGGGGTCGCCCCGGTAAGAATCATCTTCTTGCGCAGGACCGTGTCGGAAAGGGTCATTTTGAAGCGCGTTTCGGGCGCCAGGAAGAGGGAGGCCATGGTGGAGTCGCGGGTGTCGATCCGGCTCCACCAGTATTTGAGCGGGGCGGCTTCGAGACGCGCGTCCAGCACGTTGATCTTGGTCATGTAGCGGAAGCTGCGCGGCTCGAGCAGATTGAAAAGGGTGGTCTGGCGGCAGGCAAACATCATCAGGTCGGTTTCCATGTAGCGCCGCTGCATCTTGACCCGGTAGCGCTGCTTGCCGGTCTGCTTTTTATCGATGGCCCAGTGGGTGTCACCCGTCTGGGGATCGAAGCGGTAGCCCTCCAGAATGACTTTGTCGTAGACATTCTTCTTGTCGGAAATCCCTTTGACCTCGAAAAAGCCGGAGCGGTCCACCCGCAGATGATAACGGGCCGGCCCCTGAAAAGCCAGCAGAATGGTTTCCGGGGCCGGCTGGCGGGCGAAAAGCTCTCCGTGGCGAATAAACTTGGCCGTGCCGTTGAGCACCGAGAGGCCGATACGCGGAAACTGGCCTTCGTGGTATTCGGGGGCTGCGGCCAGATCCTGCAGCAGAGCCGAGACGAACGCGCTCTGGCGACGGGCGAAATCCAAATTCACCTGCGCCGGCCGATCCGCGGGGGTGCCCCAGCGGGGGCGAGCGTCATGGGTGGTGGCCAGGGTCAGGCCGATATAGCCCCCCAGCGCGCTGATCTCGCCCCCCATCGAAGGTTCGTCGGGCAGGTAGGAATACCAGGGTTTGCGCCGGCTGGGTCGCAGCGAGTCCTTGAACAGATCGGCTTCGCCAAGCTTCTGGTGGGCACGGTCGGCGGCGGCGTTCAACACGTCGTTCATCAGGCTGTAGACCGGTACCCGGGCGCTGGCCCGGTGCGGGCGCAGCTTGTAGTGGAACCCCTGATTGAAGGCCCCCACCCCGTCGCCGTGGCTGGAAAGGTGCAGCGAGATGACCGCGTCGACTTCCTTGTCGCGGATGATTCGCCGGAAAGCCATCGCCTGTTTGAGGTGCGCGAGCTGCTGCTGAACGTCCTGGCGCACGCCCTCGTATTCGCTCAGGACGCCGGGAATCAGACGTTCGATCCAGGCCCGTTCATCGGCGTCGATATCACCGTAGGTCTGCTTCCACCCGAGCGTGCGCAGGGTCCGGCGCTGCATCGCCAGATCTTTGATGGCCGCCGCCGTGTCCGGGTTGCGATCTTCGAGCCGCAGGCGCATGAGCTGGCGTGATATCCGGTCGACTTCGGATTTGATGGCTTCGCCCACGACTTCGGTGAGGAGGGCATCCACCTCGCCGCCCGTGAGATTCTCGAGCTTCAGGGTCCGCAGAATCGTTTTGGTCCGCTTCAGCCGCGCAGCCAGGGCCTTGCGCTTGAGGATGAAGTATTTGGATCGCGCGTGAATATTCCACACGGCCTCCCGCATACCGGCCAGGCCTTCGCTGTGGGCATCCGTGGCCAGCAGAAGCATCGAGCGCGCCGGCGGGTTGTTCCGCAGCTGGCGGGCCAGGGCCAGCAGCGTGGCAATGCCGCAGGCCTCGTCGGCGCCGGGCGAGCGGCCGGCCACATACGAACGGCTGTCGTAGAACGCCTCGACAATCAGCACGCGCTCGGCCAGGGCCGGATCGCGACCGGGGATGAAGGCGAATAGATTCTCGGCCGTCACGTCCACCCAGCGGGTATCGGCGGTCACGGTCGCCACCAAGGGTGTGCGGGTATCGAACCGGCGGGGATCGGCGCCGATGGCTTCAAAATCTTCGATCGGCGCCCACAGACGGGGAAATTTGACCGGTGTCAATTCGCTTTTGTCTTCGAAAAGCGACCGCGGGGTATCCCCGCGGTCGAGATAAACCAGGGCTGCGGCACCGAGATTGGCGGCATTCAGCCAATTGCGTCCTGAATTCATTTCCATCAGCACGATGGCGCCGGCCACCTCGCGCCCGTTGAATTCGTCCAGCCGCCCGCTGCCGGCGTAGATCAGGGAACCTGTAATCCCCTCCGGCGGGATGGTGTCCGGCGACACGGCATTCGCCAGGAGGGGATGAAGCGCGACCTGGCCGTCGCGATCCCGGAAGGTCAGCGCAGCGGCCGAATGCCGCCGGACCGGCAGATTGAAACGAAAACGGCCCACCGTTTCGAAGCCGCCGGCTTCTAAGGCTTCGAGAATGTACGCCGCCGCCTGTCGGTTGCCCGCGCTTCCGACGCTGCGATCGCCGGAGGAGGCCAGGGCTTCGATGTCACGAAGAAAGTCATCGGCCGGCGATGCCATGACCAACGAAGCGCCGAAGCACACAAGCGCGCCGGCCAGCAGGAGCAAAGCCGGTAGGCCGGCACGCATCAAGGCGCCGCCATTCTTGAAATCCTTGAACTTCAATGGTTGCATGCCGTCCCCTGGCCGGTCGTTGCGTCCGGCCGTAAAAGTGAAGGTATCATGCGCTGCGCGCATCGATGCGCCCGATGGAGATCGTCAGCTCGTCCCGGCTCTCCGTCTTGTCGATCCGCCCGTCCCGAATCCACACCACCAGATCGGAAACATTGAGCATCTTGATGTCGTGCGTGGCCGAAATCACCGTGACATTGCGCTCGTGGCTCAAATTCTGGAGCAGACTGATGATCTCCTCGCCGGTGTTCAGGTCGAGGTTGCCGGTGGGTTCGTCGGCCAGAATGATGGCCGGATCGTTGGCCAGCGCGCGGGCGATGGCCACCCGCTGCTGCTGACCGCCGGAAAGTTCAAACGGTTTGTGCTGAAACCGGTCGCCGAGTCCCACAAGGTCCAGCAGGTCCATGCCTTTTTCGATGGCCTCGTCGTTGTGCATCCCGGCGAAGGTCATCGGCAGGGTGACGTTCTCAAGGGCGGTCATCACCTGAATGATGTTGAAAGTCTGGAAGATGTAGCCGATCTTGCGGCAGCGCAGCCAGGCCAGTTCGTAGGCGTCCAGCTGGGATACGTCGACCTCGTCGATATAGACCTTGCCCGAGGTGGGCTTGTCCAGCCCGCCGATCATGTTGAACAATGTGCTTTTGCCGGATCCCGAAGGCCCCATGATCGAGACGTACTGGCCCGTCGGTATTTCCAGATCGACCCCTTTCAAGGCATGAACGGCAATTTTGCCGAGCTGGAAGGTCTTGGTTACATTGGTCACCCGAACGATATTCTTGGTCGTGGTCATGGTTCTCAACTCTCGTTTGCCCGCCGGATGGCGGCAACTCACGCTCCCGGGCGCAAGCCCTGCTACTGTTCGACCCGCATGGCTTCCACCGGCTGCATGCGGGCGGCCACCCAGGCCGGGTAGGACACACCGATCAGGCTCAGCAGGCAGCCGGCCGCGGTGGCGGTCGACAGGGACATCAACAAATCCCCGACCGGCACCAGGACGACGGCCTGGCGGCCGAAAAAAAAGACGCCGTTCATCAGCGCGAAAAAAGCGCCGCCCACAGCGCCGGCCGCAGCGCCCACCAAGCCCTGCATACCGGCCTCCAGCAGAAAAAGCCGCAGAACGAAGCGATCGAGGGCTCCCAGGCATTTCATGGTGCCGATCTCCCGAAAGCGCTCGGTGACCGCCATCAGCTGGGCATTCACGATGCCCACTGCGCATACCAGCAGGGATAGCAGGACGATCCAGCGCTGCTTGGGGCTGCTGTCGGCCCGACGGTCTTCCGGCTTGAGATCGTAGCCGGCGCGCACCAGCGCTTGCCGCAGCTCCGGGTCGCCGGTGGCCAGCAGCCCATTGGCCACGTCGGTGCTGACGTTGACGAAGCTCAGAAAGGAGACCGCCAGCACCAGGCTCATTGTCGTGATCAGGGAACGGAAAAATCGCACACGTATGCTGTTGTAGGCAATCTCAACGGATTTGCGCAGCGGAAGCACCACCTGCCGGCTAATACCGGGGTCGCTCATTTCGGCGTTTGTCGGACCAACGCTGTCTTGCATGGCTTGCCTGTGTCTGAGCTGAGGAGTGTCGCCTGAAACGGCGTTCCCAAAACAATGGCACTCATTTGGCCGCGGATCAAGTCAGAATGCACAAGTTCGTGCGCGGCACCTCCTCCGGCGGGCCCGATCAATGCCGCCCGTCCGTATCCCGCTTGATTCTCCCGGCCCGCACCCGATTGAAACGCACCGCCAGACGGCGCACGGCGATGCCATGGGCGCGCAGATGGCCCGCCGTAAACATTTCCGCCGTTACGGGCGGCGCCTGCGGATGGAACGTTTCCCATTCCCGCACGTAGGCTTCGAAGCTGTCGAGCTTGGACATGTAAACCGTCATGTCCTGCGGGTTGCCGATGGCAAACCGATCGTTGACGCCCTCGTACATGTGGAAATCGGGAACGTGCAGATAGTTCAGATCGAGGTTGCGCGGGTCGGGCAGCGGCGTCTCGAAGCGTACGTCCGGGCGGCAGCGTATTACGGCCGCATAGCGTACGCCGTTTTCCCGCGCATATTGTCGCCGCAGCTGGTCGCAGGCCTTGAGGCCCTGAAGCTGCTGGAGGTAGCGCTGGACCCCTACTTTGATCAAACAATTGCGACCGTGGCGCAGCTGGCCTTCGGCGATCGGCTGGTCCGGCCGGACCTCCAAAACGGTCGGCGACAGACTATCGGCCAGGCCGGCATTTTCGTCGTCGGGAACAAACATGAAAAGGTCGTAAGGCGGCAGACGTTCGAGAAGGTGGCGCCGGATATTGCGGTGGTTCTTGTCAAGCCCCACACAGCGGCCCGACATACAGATCGCCACACGCCCGCGAGGAGCGATCCGGCGCACCGGCCGCGGCCGGATCTGATCGGGGCGGCGATGGGCCACAAACGGATGATTGCGGTGAAAATGCCGTTCGATCGCATCGGCCCCCATGCGGTAGGAGCCATCCTTGCGTCGGGGCCGGCCCGGCTGCGGTTGGGGCGTGTTGGGCGCCGTGGTATTCAGCCGCGCGCGCGTTTCGGGCCGCAGGGCCCCGGCCAGAAAAGTGGTGGGGATCTGCCAGTATTTTTTGCGCTGGGCATAGCCTTTGCGGCGGGTGTTCGCGGTCTCGACCAGATTGCACTGGATGCGATGGGGGTGGTAGAACAGACTCGCCAGATGATTCAGGAGGTGCTGGGCGTAGAGCCAGGACTCGCTGTCGAACCCGGTATAGTAAGGCAGCAGCAATTCGAGGGCTTCCCGGTGAAAAGCGTTGAAGAGCGCATCGAAATTATGGCCCAGGTTGACGGCCCGGTCCTTTTCGCAATGCTGCCAGTCATAGCGTGTATAGCCCACGGCCGGCTCCCATTCGAGCAGAAAGCGCTCGAAAGTGCGGAAGGGGTTGCCGGTCAGGGGGAGGCCCAGCTTGCGGGCCAGTGCAACGTCTTCGCGGACCCGGCAGTCGTCGTCCAGAAAGATATAATATCGATAGTCGTTTCCCGTCTGCCGGGCCCGGCGGCGGGCCTCCCACAACAGCCGGTTGCGGCCCTCGTTCCAGCTGCTGCCCGGCAGAAACACGGCGTTATCACGGTCGACCGGGTGCTGCCAGGTCAGCAGGATGAGGTCGCAGGACGGCCCTTCCAATTCAGGATAGGGCATCCCGGCAGCGGACTGAATGAGGTAGATAAACTCTTTCATGGCTTCTCAGGTCAGCGCCGTCACATCCTCGAGCCAGGCATCGACCAGCTCCATTTCACCGGGCCCCACGAATCCCCGTCCGGATAGCCGAGCGTAGACCCGATGCAGGTTGTCTGCGATCGCGTCCCCGGCCCGCACCGCATCTTCAATCACGAACGTCATCTCCTCGGCGTGGAGGAACAAGGGGAGCTCGGAACGGAAGTCATCCATGAGGTCATGCGCGTTGCGTGTCTGATCGACCGTGGCCGTGGTGAAACCCAGACGGTAACCGGCCGCCCACATGATGGGCTGAGCGACATAGCCTCGCAGAATGTCCGTGACGCGAAAATTCACATAAGCCGGCAGATACATGAGGGGCAGAAGTTCGCTGCGGAAGGCGGTATTCTGGGAGTTGAAGGGCGACAGGCGGCCCTCGTCCAACACCACAGGCTCCCGATGCTCAAAACGGCAGGGTGCGTTCGACGTAAGCCGGTAGATGGCGTCCACATCCGGATCGTCGTCGGCCAGAGCCTGCCATACGCCCACCCGCGCAGGTCGAAACGCGAGCGCATCGCCGGCCCGTTGCGCCGTCCCGTCACGAATGTGCGCCAGCGGCAGCCCCCGCGGCCAGATGGCCTGATCACTGAACAGGGTGTAGATGTTGACGAACCTGCCGCCGGCCCGAACATGCTGGAATTCACCCTCGAAAGCCGGGAAGCCCCAGCCCTTCTTCGGCCGATTGTCGTCGTCGCTCTCCGCGATCAGGCTCGCCCCCTCCCGCGCCGCCCAGAGGTAACCGATCATCTTGCGGGCATAGTGATTCCAGGGCAGCACGCCGATGATCCTGAATGGCAACTGACGCTGCTCGTCGATAGCGATGAGACGTGCACCGGCCAGCTGCCAGTCCGCAGGGGTCTTGCGGTCGGCCACGACGACGAGCCGCCAGTCGTGAAGCGCCGCAAAGCACCGTACCGCTTCGCCCGGGGAGAATATCGATGTGATCACGATGGCTTGATTCAATGCTCCACCAACCCTCTAAAGCTATGGAATTCAAATCGCGGAAAAGCGCGCAAATTTATCAGGAGATCGTCAAGAACCGCCAGCGCGGTCGTGTTCATGCGCTGGTGATGAAGCATGATCCCGCAGACCGGGCGCGCCAGACCGCGGGTCAAATCCGCCGTCAACGCCTGCCAACCGTCAGCGGCGGTGGCCTCCTTGCGGGTGTGCAGATCGATGTCGACGGCCAGGTCCGCCAGACCCCGCGGGACGACCGGCGTACTCCCCGTGCTGCGGGAAACCGCCGCATAACCGGACCGGTGTAGGTGTTCCAGCACCTCGGCGGTGCAGCGATTCCAGGGCGGGGTGAACACGGGGAAGAAACGCGCCCCCATGAGGTTTTCCAACCGCGCGCGCCCGCGATCCAGGTCACGTCGAAGGGCCTGCGCCGGCCGGATCGGGCCGAACTCCTGCTTTTTTCCCCGCGCCTCGTGGTTGGCGTGCCGCCAGCCATGCTGGTGCCAGCACCACAGGCGGGGGGCGGCCTTGCCGATGTGCGTCAACGCCCGCCAGCGTTGCGAGGTGAGCCAGGCCGGCACCACGGCCAGATTGAGAGGCACCGCGTGGCGGCTGAAAAGCTGGATCATGTCCCGAAAACGCGTCCCGGGCACGGCCACGTCGTCCGCCCGAAAAAATATGCGGGTGACCGTTGAACGAGCGTTGGCCGCATCCCGGATACAGGCTTCCAGCCGTTTGGACCTGTCGTTCACCGGCTTGCGCCAGATGGCCGCCACCCCCCTGGCCATCAGGCCACGCCTCCCTGGCGCACCAGGTTTTCCATCCAGGCGGCCGTTTGGGCGGCACCGTCAAGATCGATGTCCGCCGGCGCCGGGTGACATTCGAAGATCTCGCGCAGGCGCGCAGCCAGGCGATCCGGTGCAAGGTCAGGTGTGTCCAGAACACCCAAAGCCCCCCGGGCCGCCAGCCGGCGAGCCCGCATACCTTGCTCGCGGTTTTGACCGAAGGGATACACCAGGGCCTTGGCGCCGGTGGCCAGAATGTTCATGCAGGTGTTGTAACCGGCCATGCTCACCGAGGCGTCGGCCGCCTGCAGCCAGGCGCCGAATTCGCTGCTGAAACGCGCCAGACGCAGGGTCGGCCCGGTCAGCTTGGACAAGGCGGCCGCCTGATCGGGTGGCATGAATGGGCCGGTAAAGGCCTGCAGGATCGCGCGTTCATCGGATTGGAGCCGCTTCATCGCCCGGCATACCGCTCTGAGCAGGTCGAATCCCACCGCCCCGCCCCCTGCGCTGGCCAGCACCAGACGGTCGCCGGGGCCAATGTCCCGCGATTGCCGCCAGGCGGTCACGTCGGCAACGGGCGTCTCCCGGGTGGCCACATAGCCCGTATAGACCACCGGTATGTTCACGTGGGCCAATGGCCCGAAAGTCTCCTCCAGTCGCACCACTTGTGGATCGGCATGCACCAGCAGGGCGTCGAAGCTTTGGTTGAGAACCCTCACGGCCCGGGCGTCGTATTCTGCGGCCTTTTTCTTTTCCACCAGGATGTCGCGTACGCTGCAGACCACCTTGCAGGCCGGCAGATCGCCCGCGGCAATGGCCGTCAGAAGCGGATCAAGCTCGAAACGAAAGGCCCGGCGCCCAATGGGGTATAGCTCCACCAGAAAGATATCGGGCGCCTCTTCGGCCACGATGCGGTGCAGACGCCGGCGGCGTTCGGTGCGGACCGTCTCAAGGGCGGCGCCAGCCGGTGAATGCAATCCCTGGAAGGCCGCGTCCATGGCCAGTTCCGGAAGCTGACGACGGCGGACATGCGGCGGCAGGGCGGCCGGGGTCTGCGGACCGCCGGAAACGAGGACGATATCGTGCCCAACCAGCGCCCGGCAAATTTCAAGGGTCCTGAAAAAATGCCCCACGCCCAGCACATGCTGGCAGTAGACGAGGACCTTCATGTCCCCCCCCGCCAGCCTGGCTGCAGCTGAGCATGCGCCTCGATATAGCGGGCTGTGCACCCGGCCCCGCCGAGATCGACGGGGGCACGGGGGCGGAGCGACGTTGCAAGGGCGGTCTGAACGCGAGCCGCCAGCCGCGCGGGATCCAGATCGGCGGCCGTTAAGATGGACACCCATCCCTGCTCCGCCAGCCTGGCCGCCCGCAGCGGTTGTTCACGATCGCCGTTGAAAGGCCAAACGAGGGCCGGCAACCGGTCCGTCAGGAGATTCATACAGGTGTTGTAGCCCGCCATGCTGATGGAAAGGTCCGCTGCGGCCAACCAGTCTCTGAAGTCGGATGCAAACCGTCTGACCATAACTTGCCGACCGGCCACCGCCTGAAGCGCATCAAACCGCCGGGCATCAAGGAAAGGACCCGTGAACATGGCGATCTTCAGGCGCATCCGGTCGGCCAGCAGAGCTTGCGCGGCCGTCACCGATTTCAGCAGCGGATAGCCTGACTTGCCACCACCGGCGCTTACGACGACCAATTTATCGTCTGCGGCGAGTCCAACGTTTCGCCGCAAGACCGCCCGATCCTTTGGGGGGGTGGGCGGCGGGGCCACATATCCGGTGTAAACCACCGGGATATGGATTCCGGCCATGTCTGGAAACGTCTCGTCCAGGCGGATAACCGCCGGGTCAGCATGAACCAGAAGGGCGTCGAACCAGCGGTTGAGTGTTGCCTGTACACGCCGCGTGTAGACTTCGGGGTCACTTTTTTCCACCAGGATGTCGCGTACGCTGCAGTATACCCGGCAGGGCGGCAGCCGCCGTTCATGCAGTGCGGTCAGAATGGGGTCCAACTCACGCCGAAAAGCGGTTCGCCCCAGAGGGTAGAGTTCGATCAGAAAGCGATCGGGGGCTTCCCTCCGGAAAAGATTGAAGAGCCGATCGATACGCTCCGGCCATATTTGCTTTGCCGGGCGGCCATCATCCGAATACAATTTTCCACTGGCATCCGCCTGAAGGGTCGGCAAGTGGAATTGCCGCACATGGCCCGGCAGCGGCAGATCCACCTTGGGCCCGCCGGTCACGAGGACGAGATCGTGGGACGCGAGTTCATGGCAGATCTCGCGAATGCGAAACAAGTGGCCGACACCCCAGACATGCTGACAATAGATCAAAATCCTCACGAAAGTCGCGAGCCTCCCTGCACCCGACGGCGTGTGGTCACCGGTTCAGATCAATGGCGTTCATGCGCCGCAAAATCAATTGCACGCCCCGGAAGTCCAGCTGGTGGAGGTGATAGGCGGCCATGGCCTCCGGGGGTTGGCCGCAGCCATCGCGGATCGCCAGATGGTAGATCAGACACTTGATCACCCCCTCGTGCGTCACCACCAGTATTCGTTGGCCCTCCGGCCGGTGCGCCAGGTCGGCAAGGGCGCTGAGCGCGCGTTCAAGCACCTGAAGGTGGCTTTCGCCCGCGGGAGGCTGAAAATGCCAGCCCTGAGCGATCTCGCGTCGATAGCGCTCGGCGTCTTCCGTTCTGAGGCGCCGGTGGATCCGGCCCGTCCAGCGGCCCCAGTCCTGTTCCCGCAGACGCGGCTCGATGAACAGCGGCAGCGCGAGGTCCTGGTTGAGCCCGCGCGCCGTGGCCCGGGCCCGCCCCAGATCGCTGCTGCACATAAAGTCCAGCGCCAGCGGTTTCAGGACGCCGCGCCAGGCTTCGATCTGCTTTTCACCTTCTGGGGCCAGAGGGGTATCCATTTGCCCCTGGATCCGTCCATCGCGGTTCCAAACGGTCATGGCGTGCCGCATCAGAAAAAACCGGGTGGGCGGGTGGTCGTCGACCGTCATTTTAAGTCCTGATCCGTGCTCAATACCCGGCATGCTGTCGGAAAACAGCGGCCAGGGTGCCAACCAGCACCTGATTGTCGAAACGGGTCCGAACGGTTTCCAATCCGTTGGCGATCAGCTCGCGGCGCAGGTCCGTATCCTCGAGCCCGCGCCGCATGGCCGCCGCCATGGCGGCCGGCCGGGCGGTGTCGACCAAAAGCCCGTTGTGATCGGATTGAATCGCCTCGGGGATGGCGGAGAACGCCGTGGCCACCACCGGCACTCCCATGGCCATGCTTTCCAGAATGACGTTGGGAATCCCGTCCCGGTCGCCGTTGGTGGCCTGCTCGCACCCCAGCACGAACAGGTCGGCCTTGCGAAAGCAACGGCAGACGTCCTCGTGCGGGCGGGTGCCCAGCAGCCGGGTGTCGGCCTCAAGGCCCAGGCGGCGGCGCAGGGCTTCGATCTCCCGCTTCTGTTCTCCGTCGCCGATCAGGGTATGCCGAAAGCTCAGGCCCTGATCCTTGAGCTTGCGGAGGGCATGGTAAACGGTTACGAGCCCCTTTTTGGGGGTCAGCCGTGCGACGGTCAAGATGTGATACGGCGGCCGGGTCGCTGCCCGGCACACATTGTTCCTGAAAAGCTGTAGATCGATCCCGTGGTAGGCCAGAAAGATCGGCGTCTGGCCGCGGTCAACGATCTTTTCCAGATAACGGCGGTTGTACCCCGTACAGGTGGCAATGAATCGGGCCGCCGCCGCTTTCTCGGCCAGCTGGCGTGGATCGGAAGTGTAGATGTCTTTGGCGTGGGCGGTGAAGCTGAACGGCAACCCGCTCAGCAGGTGACTGAAAAATGCGACCGAGGTGGGTGAATGGGCAAAATGCGCATGGAGGTGAACACAGTCGCTGCCCCGCAGCAGCTTGTGACAAAGATAGCCCGCCTGGAGAAGATGCTTGATGGTGGCCGATTTACGGGTGCGCCGCCAGCGGCGCCATGCGGTTTTGAGGGCGGTCGCGTAGCGCGCCGGGTCGCGGGCCGCCAGAAGCAGGTTTTGCCCACAAAGGGCCGGCAGGCGTTTGCCCAGGATAGTTTCCGGCAGATAGTCCACCCGGGCCTTGATTCGATTTACGCTTGCATGGGTGAAAGGTTCCCGCGGACTGCGCATGGAAAAGATGCGGATACGGAAGCCCAGCGCCTCGAGCAGCAGAATCTCGTTGGAGATGAACGTTTCGGATATCCGCGGGTAGCCCTTCAGGATCATGCCGAGGGTGCCTGATTCAACAGGCAACGACATTGCGGGCACTCCGGAAACGGTTGATGCGGCTGCGCATGGTGTCGATACCGGTGAAGCGGAACCGGGCGAGGGCATCGCGGTAGATCTGGGGCTGATCGAGGATCGTTTCGATCCGGCGGCCCAGCCTGGCGGGCGTGCATTGGGCCCGGGGGATATGGTCGACCAATCCCTGAGAATGGAAGGTCCGTGCCCGGATGAGCTGTTCCAGCCGAGGTTTTTCCCGCGGGATGACCAGGCTGGGCGTGCCCTGGCTCAACACCTCGCTCAGCGTGTTGTAGCCCCCCATGCTGACGACCAGGTCGGCTGCCGCCATCAGTTTTTCCATCTGGCGGAAAAAAAGAAAGGACGAAGCGCCCTGGCGGCGGGCCCGCTTGAAAACATCCTTGCGCTCCGCACGCGGCATGAATGGCCCGGTGACCAGGACGCTGCGGATCGGGGTCGATACCGCCCCCTGCTCCAGCATGGACAGATAGGTGTCCATGAGGTCGTATCCGTCCCCCCCGCCGCCCGTGGTCAGCACCACGAGCTTTTCGTCCGGATCGATGCCCAGATCTTCGCGAATGCGCTGGGCGGCCTTGCGGTTGGGCGTGGCCCGCGGGATATAGCCGGTGAACAGCATTTTTTGTTTGACCGGCTCGGGAATCGCGTATTCTTCGACGGGGTCGTAGAAATCCTGGTTGCCATAGATCCAGATTTCGCTGTAGAGCTCATCCAGGTTGCGGTAAACTTTCTTTTTGGCCCAGTCCCGACGCACGGTGTCGGCATCGTCCATAATATCGCGCAGCCCCAAAATGGTATGCGAGTGGGGCAGGCAGCGGCGAATCCATCGCAGGGTGGGTAAAACCTCTTTCTTGAGCCCCAGAGGCTCTTTGTCGACGATGAAAAGATGCGGCTGGAACGCCTTGGCCGTGGCCGTAATGATGTTCTTGCGAATGTCGAGGGCGTGGCGCGGATTGATCTTGATCGAAAGGGGCCGGTATTCCTCGTTGGTCTTTTTGATCATGCCGGGAATGCGGACGAAATCGATGCGCTCTGCAAATTTGAACCGCCCGACAATGGGCGATCCGGTCAGAATCAGGATGTTGACCCCGTCACAGCAGAGGTGGGAGGCAATGGCCATGGTGCGGCGGATATGCCCCAGACCATAGGTGTCGTGGGAATACATCAGGATGTTGAAGGTGCCGTTTTGTCCCATCCCGCTTTCCGAAAAAAAGGCTTTGCGTCTGCTGGCCCGGTAAAAAAAAGCGGAGATGAGGGGCTCTGGTCCGACACGCATCTCCGACCTTTAATCATTATATGAAATCCCGGGCCAATGCAAGGCAAGATCGACACCGCCCGCACCGCCGGAGGTTCCGGTCGACCGGCAGGCCGCGAAAACGGCTTGACTGCAAGCGGCGCATGGTAGATTATAGCAAATTTTAACAAACTCGCTTCAGGACCTAAGCCATTCAAGGCGATCGGCACGGCCGGTGGCTTTTGCGCGCCGCCGCTCATCCAAACGGGATCTTGCCATGGAATTCGAACCGGTCATTGGACTCGAGGTACACGCCCAACTCAAAACCCGCACGAAAATTTTCTGCGGCTGCTCCACGGCCTTTGGTGCGCCCCCCAACACCCATGTCTGCCCGGTGTGCCTGGGACTGCCCGGTGTACTGCCGGTGCTCAACCGCGAGGTGCTGTCCTTCAGCATCCGCATGGCCCTGGCCACCGGGTGCCGTATCAACCGTGAAAGCCGCTTCGCGCGCAAGAACTATTTCTATCCCGATCTGCCCAAGGGCTACCAGATATCGCAGTATGAGCGCCCGATTGCCGAACACGGCCGCATTACGATCGAAACCGCCGAAGCGGGCACGGCCACCGTCGGCATCACCCGCATCCACATGGAGGAGGATGCCGGCAAGCTGGTCCACGACCCGGACCGTCCGGTCAGCCGGGTCGACCTCAACCGCACCGGCGTGCCCCTGATCGAAATCGTCAGCGAGCCCGACCTGCGCTCGCCCGAGCAGGCCGGCGCCTACCTGCGCAAACTCCGCGCCGTGGTGCGCTACCTGGAGATCTGCGACGGCAACCTCGAAGAGGGCAGCTTTCGCTGCGACGCCAACGTGAGCCTGCGGCCGCGGGGCACCGCGGCGTTCGGCACCCGCGCCGAAATCAAGAACCTCAATTCGTTTCGCAACGTGGAGCGCGCCCTGCACTACGAAATCGAGCGCCAGCGCGAGCGCCTGCTCGACGGCGAGACGGTGGTGCAGGAAACCCGTCTCTGGGATCCGGATAAAAACCGCACGTTTTCCATGCGCGGCAAGGAGGAGGCCCACGACTACCGCTACTTCCCCGACCCCGACCTTCTGCCGGTGGTCATCGACACGGAGTGGATCGAGGCCATTCGCGCCGCACTGCCCGAGCTGCCCGACGCGCGCCAGAACCGCTACGTCCGGGAACTGGGACTTTCCGCCGAGGATGCCGGGCGCCTGGCGGCCGCCCGCGAAACCGGCGATTACTTCGAGGCCGGCCTCGAGGTTTTTTCCCAGCCCAAACCGCTGGCCAACTGGATTCTCGGCGATCTGGCCGCCCATCTGAATGCCGCGGGGAAGGACATCGAGGAGGCTCCGGTCACCCCTTCCCAACTCGGACGTTTGCTGCAGTTGATCGATGAGGGCACGATCAGCGGCAAAATTGCCAAATCCGTTTTCGAACGGATGGCCGCCACCGGGCAGGACCCCGACGTCATCGTCGAGGCCCAGGGCCTGCGGCAGATGTCCGACACCAGCGAACTGGAGGCGGTCATCGACCGCATCCTGGCCGAGGCCCCGGACGAAGTGGCGGCCTTCCGCAACGGCAAGACCAAGCTCATGGGCTTTTTCGTGGGGCAGGTCATGAAGGCCACCTGCGGCAAAGCCAACCCGCGCAAGGTCAACGCCATTCTCACGGAAAAACTCGGGGCTTGAGCCACTTTTTCCGCTCCCAGGCAACCCTTCCTCCTTGGGCCGCGCGTTAACCCTGAATGGCCGGCCCGGCAGGTCATCCGACAAGTTCAAACGGCACAAAAAAACCCGGGCGAGACTCTCGCCCGGGCTGCAGCGGAAAGGTTTATTTCCGCAAACCGGCTTTCAGGTCACCCCGGCAGGAATCGAATCCTGCCGGGATATGTCAGGTTGTGTGTCCTACTTTTCGAATGCGCTTAGAAGCTCAGGCTCAGGCGCGCACCGACTTCGTAAGGATCTTCTTCGTTATCTTCGGTGCCGTCGGCGGTGGCATCATCCGCCCACAGGTAGGCGCCGACCAGGTCCAGATTCAGGCCTTCCACCAGCTCGTAGGTGATGAGCAGGTCGAGCTCGGTGCCCAGTTCGTCTTCGCCGTTCGCAACCATCTCGTCCTCGACACGCTCGGCATACCACAGGTCGAGAGCGACCTTGAGCTTGTCCATCGGCTTCATGTCGACACCCAGGTTGATCGCCCAGACGTTCGAGATCTTGTCGCCCGGGGCATTGGCCGAGGCGCGGTTGTCGAAGATACCCAGACCCATGATTTCGGACCAGTAGTAGGAGCCGAAGGGGCTGACCACACCTTCGATGTCTGTATCGTCGTCATCGTCGTCGCCCGAGGCGTAGAAGAATTCACTGTGCAGACCGAAGTCGCCCAGGAAGCCCACTTCGCCAAAGCCCACGTTGGCGCCCACGGCGACCAGATAGGCCTGGATGTCGAAATCGTCGTCCCCATCCGGATTCCCGGCATCATCAAGGGTATTGACGTCCTCGACTTCACCGGTCTGTCCGAAAGCCGTAATCCACAGACCCCATTTGTCGAAGGTCATGTCGAAATCCGCCCCGTAGGTCACGAGATAGGTGTCGCCGAATTCGCCCGAGCCGAAATCGATGTTGTTCTGCAGCGGAGCAGCCCCACCAAGGATGCGGGCCGCCAGGCCTTCGTTCAACTCGCTGGAAAGAGAGGTCGAGATCGAGGGTTTCAGCGAGATGTTCTCGTTGAACCAGAAGGCACCCGTGATCGTGTAGGTGTCCAGGTCCTCGTTTTCGCCGTCGCCTTCGCCGCCTTCAAAGGCCTTCAGCCAGGAACCGGCCAGGATGAAGTTGTCCATGGCCTTCCAGCGCGCGATGATACCGGAGGCGTCGTCGGAGATCTGGAAGTCGCGGAACAGGGAGTAAGGCTGAACACCAACGGTGGTGTTGACCGGGCCCAGGTTGAAGTCCGCATAGGAGTTCTTGACCTCGACGGAAACCGTGTCGGCGCCGACACGGCCGTAGGTGCC
>JAAUYG010038258.1_pt1 | contig 43667 bp, 38 predicted proteins | sample 7278091 | NCBI WGS metagenome assembly JAAUYG01 (sample SAMN14350201, study PRJNA611818) | marine sediment metagenome | isolation source: surface marine sediment (0.6m) | place: French Polynesia: Moorea | collected 2018-08 | reverse complement strand
CGGCGCCCTGGGCCGCTACGGCTGGCCCGGCAACATCCGCGAGCTTCGCAACCTGATCGAACGCCTGGTGGTGCTCAAGCAAAGCGGCACCGTGGAACTCGAGGACCTGCCCGTCAAATTGCGGGACTATCGTTCCTCAACCGCTGCCAAAACGGAAATCGCTCTATCCGACGAGGGCATATGCCTGAGCGCGGCCGTTACCGAATTCGAGAAGGCCTTGATCCTGCAGTCCCTGGAAAAAACGCGCTGGGTCAAAAAACGCGCAGCCCAGCTCCTGCACCTCAACCGCACGACGCTCGTGGAGAAAATCAAACGCCATCGTATCGAGCCCTCCGTTTCGAAGACCAAAAACCGCGCTTCCGCCTAAACGCTTATCGTCGTTTCCGCGGCACCCATGCGTCGAACAGGGCGACAAGCGGTCTAACCCCATCCGTCCGGAGAAAACGCCGTAACCCGCACACCCTGTATGGGAAAGCAATCCAGGCCCGCGTTTTTCTAATACATTTCACTGCCCACCCCACAATCGAAAAAATCCTCAATGATTTCCAGCAATAATATTTCTAAAGTTATCGTTTTGGGAACCGATATCCTTTTCAGGAAACGTGAGGATATCTTATGGAAAACACAAATGATTTGAACAATCTCATCGACCAGACCAATCGGTCGCAAATTTCGACCATTGCCAGCGTGGTAACCCGGATCATTGCGGTCACCAACGATCCTGAAGCGACGGCCAAGGAGCTGGTCGACATCATTATGACCGATCCGCCTCTGGCCGCCAATGTCCTGCGGCTGGTCAACTCCGCCCATTTCGCGCCGCGACGCAAAATTGCCGATATTCAGCAGGCTGTCATCTTCATCGGTTTCGACGCGCTGAAAGAACTCGCCCTCAACCAGAAAGTGTGCGAGCTTTTCCAGAAAGTGGTCAATATCGAGGGGTACACCCGCCAGGCCTTGTGGCGCCACAGCGTGGCCGTTGCGCAATTTGCCAAAATGATCTATCGTCGGGAATTCATTGACCGGGGTGCAAATGTCTATGCCGTGGGACTGCTTCACGACCTGGGCATCATCGTCGAGGACCAGTTCCGGAACACCGCCTTCATTGAGGCCCTGCGCCTGGCCAACAAGGAAGGCCTGCCCCTCTGGCAGGCGGAAGAGCGCATTCTGGGGTATCATCACAGCCTTATCGGGGCGCGCCTTCTGGGCGGCTGGAATCTTCCGGACGAAATCACCTACGGGATCGAATACCACCACGCGCCGGACAAGGCGCCGGATGCCTACCGAAGACTGGCCGCAACGCTTTTCGTAGCCAATTACTGCTGCCAGACGGCGACCATCGGCTATTGCGATGCGCCCCTTGAAAATGAAGTATTATACGATCAATGCATCGAGCAGCTCGCGATCGAACCCGATGCCATCGAACTCATTATGTCGGATGTGCAATCGCTTATTCAAGAAATGATCGAACAAGGCTTGCTCTAAAGTGTCCCTTCCCAAAGACAACGATGCGCTCCATCGCAAGATCAGGCGTCTGGAAACGGAGGTCAAGCATCTTCGCAATGAGTTGTCCCTCAGTCAGACGGAGTACCAAAATCTGATTGACAACTATTATGACATTTTTTCGAATCAGGAAAAAATGGTCGAAGAACGCACCCGCGAGTTGCATCAGGTCAAATCGCAGTTGGAGAATAAAACGCGGGAGCTTCAGATCATGCTGGATTCCTCGCCCGCGCTGATTTTTTTCAAGGACAGCAACGGACGCTACATCCGTGCCAACAAGCGTTTCGCCGACTTTCTCGACATTGCGGTGAAAGACATCATCGGCCATACGCATGGCGAACTCTTTGCGGGTGAAACGCCGTCCTCGGTGTTTACGGATGACTCCGCGGTTGTGCGCAGCGGGACACCGCATTTGCATAAGTACGCACGCGTGGATACGCCGGTGGGCACGAAATCCATCGTCATCGACAAAATACCATACAAGAATTCCCAGGGCGAGGTCATCGGCATCATCGGTTTTGCCCTGGATGTCACACAACAGGAATCGATCCGTAAAGAAAAGGAAGAGCTGCAGCAGAAACTGGCCCGCTCACAGAAAATGGAGTCACTGGGGTTATTGGCCGGTGGAGTGGCACACGATCTCAACAACGTCCTCACCGGTTTTGTCAGCTACCCGGAATTGTTGTTGATGGAACTTCCGGCCGACAGCCCCCTGCGCGATCCCATTCGCACCATCCAGGAATCCGGGCAGAAAGCGGCGGCCATTGTTCAAGATCTGCTGACGCTGGCACGCCGAGGCGTCACCCACACGGCGGTTCTGAGCCTGAACGAAATGATTACAGGCTATGTCGCATCGCCTGAACACCGACGGCTGACCGATGATTTCCCCCTTGTGAAAGTCAAAATGCACTTGGCCGGCGATCTGTTGCAAGTCAAAGGCTCCGACGTGCATCTGCGCAAAACCGTCATGAACCTGATCTACAATGCCTATGAGGCCCAGCCCGATGGCGGCGCGGTGACGGTCAGGACATACAACCGCTACGTCGACAGGCCCTTGCTGGGCTATGACAATGTCCAGGAGGGCGACTATGCCGTGCTGGAAATTCGCGACGAAGGGGTTGGCATCGACCCCGACGATCTCAATCGCATTTTCGAGCCCTTCTATTCGCGCAAAAAACTGGGCCGCAGCGGCACGGGGCTCGGCATGGCGGTGGTGTGGGGCACCGTCCAGGATCATGGAGGCTACATTGATGTTCAAAGCCACATCGGTCACGGAACGGTGTTCAAGATCTACTTCCCCGCCACCCGCGAGTTGCCTGCCGTTAAATCCAAACCGCTTCCGATGGAAGCTTATATGGGGCGGGGTGAAACCATCCTGGTGGTTGACGACATTGAAGCCCAGCGCGACATTGCGGCCGGCCTGCTGAACAAATTGAATTATACCGTCGTCAGCGCCGCCAGTGGTGAGGAAGCGATCGCGTATATTCAGGAGCACCCTTGTGACCTGCTCATCCTTGATATGATCATGGAGCCCGGCATGGACGGCCTCGACACCTATCGCCGCATCCTCGAGCACTGCCCGGGACAAAAAGCCATCATTGCCAGTGGCTTTTCCGAAACCGCCCGTGTTCGTGAAGCCCAGAGTCTCGGGGCCGGCGGCTACGTGAAGAAACCCTACCTTCTCGAAAAAATCGGTGTCGCCGTCCGCGACGAACTCAACCGCCCCGGGACCACCGAATGCGCCCTGCCGCCAGGACGGCAAAAAACCGGCACGAATTCATAGGGCTGTCTGCGGCCGTATCAACCTTTCGCTTCCGGCGTGTCGAGTCGATAGATAAAAGCCAGGATTTCAGCGACTGCAAGATAAAACTGGGGCGGAATCTCCGCCCCCAGATCCATCTCCCCAAGAGCGCTGCTCATGTCGGGGTCGACCACTAACGGAATGCCGTGGTTATTCGCCGCCTCGATGATTTTTTCAGCAATATGCCCCCGTCCCTTGGCCACCACACGGGGGGCATGATCGCTCTCGCTGTCATAGCGCAGCGCCACGGCCTGACGCAGATGCTGGCGGGTGTCTTTCATATCGTGCAATCGATGCCCGTGTTGGATGAGGCGGACCCGCGCGACAACGCGTCCTCATCCATAAGGCGCTGGTTGTCGACCCGCACGCAGCAGTTAACTTCCGGGACCAAGTGTCTGAGCGCTGTGCGTATTCGACCGGCCTCACTTCTGATCGCCTCCCCCATAGATTCGTTGTCCGTCCTGAAGACGACGCGAATGAGATGTGCGCTCATTTGCATGTCAACCTCTATCTTCCCGGTGTGCTTGAGATCCAAAGCCAACCAGGCGGTTAACGTCCCGCCGCTCTCGCGCCCGGACTTGCCGGTCTTATGGTCTTGCAGTTTGATCCACGCCTTCCCGCTGTGATCACGGCCCAGTGCCAGTTTGAAACCGGCCGCATAGTCGCCGCACAGATCCGTTGCCCGCTGTACGGTTTTCTCGTCGCGCGCTGTCGCACGGTCATTCAGGGCCACACGGCCGTCGGTCCGCGGCCGTGGTTTGCTCCGTGCGTTATCGCTTTCCCGCGGGTCGGCAGGCGCCAGACGGCGCCGTGAGCGCTGAAACCAGTTGCGTCCCAGAACGCGAAACGCATCCACCAGTTGTAGGGCACTCACCACCAACGGCGGCGGTGCATGGGCATGGCCTTGGTTCTCGACGGCGATGGGAGTTGAAGCGGCACGGGCAGCAACGCGACTGGCGGATGGCAGGTGCTCAAGCGAAGCCTTTTGCGGGATGGTACGTCCCGATGCCTGCGTTGCTGGTCGTGTACTTTCCAAAAGACGGACGACCAGCGGTTCACTTGATTTGGCGCCATCACCAGGTTTCGAGACGGACGGCAGAACTTCGAACAGAAGGAGATCGCCCGCACGACCGCCAAGGGGCCGGTCGGTTGCGACCCGGTGGGGCCCGATTTGGAGCGTGGTTTGACCGTCGGGAGATATTTTGAGAATACGACCGCGGATGACATCACCCGGGGACGGGCGGGCCGCTTGGTGCCCATCGGGAGAATGGGCCGGGGCAGCATCCGTTCGAACCACGACCGCCATAATTCCCCCTTCTTGCGGACGGATCATACCGAATGGCCGTATCCAGGCCTCTCACATCACCGGCCGCTTCAACGGAGGGCCACTGAGCTGTCGACATCGCACATCGAACCGACCTCCGGGGTTTCCACCGTTCGATATTTGGTGATCCCCATGAGATTCTTGGTGATGATGCCCATGCGACGCGTTTCATCTTCAATCATTTTGACAATATCGCAAACCTGGTCGGGGTCGCTTATGTCCCCGGAGGTCACCATGCTGGCATAACCCAGAATAACCTGCATGGGCTGGTTGAGTTTATGGCAGACCGTACCCGCCATCTCCAGCGCGCCGGCAAGCTTGTCGCTTTCGGTATGCTCGCGGGATGCAATCTGGCGCTCAAAAAACACACCCAGAAAATCAGCCGTGGTAACCAATGATTCAAAGACCGGCGTTTCGTCGCCGATTTCCTCAACGCCGCAGTCCAGACATAACCCGCCCCACCACGTGCCGAAAACATTGATCGGAATAATCAAGCCGGAGGGTTGGCCTTCGCGCGGGATATCCCGGCTGCCGGCATCTGCAGCTGGCGACCACGCGATTCGCACCGACTTCTTGATCGCCAGTCGTTCGCAAGCCTCGCTGTCCGGCTGATACAGTTTCCATTCGCCTTCGCATGCCGCTCCGTTCCGCGTCTGGCAGCACCACTCCAAGGCCACGCCCCCGTCTGCACCCGTGTGCTTTTTGAAAATCAACAGCGCGTTAATTCCGGTGATCTTTCTGAGATTATCCAGGGTTGCCGTGGCCGCATCGCTTTGGGTATCGGCGTGCAGCAGCGAACGAGCGTGGCGGTTGATTTCGTGGGCCATTGACAACTGGTGCACCAGACAGCCGCTCTGCAGGTCCTCTTTTGCGGGCCTATTGAGACGCTCGTCCAGTCGGTTCCACGTGTTCATTTCGAGTCCCCCGGATAAAGGTTCTAAGCGGCTACGATCTGCATCTCTTCCGACAGGCTATCAACCGCCTTACGAGCCTCGCCGAGGATCCTGGGGACATCTTCCTCCGTCAATGCCAGAAATGCGAGGGCCTCGTCATCAATCATGTACATATGGGCTTCGATACCGTCCATTTGAGCTATCATGCTTTCCGAGTCCTCCAGAGCCTTGGCCATGTTGGCGATCGAATTGGCCATGAAGATAATATAGGCCAGTTCGTCATCTTCGCTTTTGGACGGCTGGTGATGGAATTTGATGGCGGTGGAGATCGTTTCCGGGATATTCCAATACTGGCACACCTCGAAGCCGATCTCAGCGTGATCCAGGCCGAGAATACGCTGCTCCGCCACCAGCATGGAGTTGCGCCCGCCTTCCGTTAGGCGCTCAAAATCTGATTTACGTTTGTCCACATGGCGGTCCAAGACCAACTTGCCGACATCGTGGATCAGACCGGCGGAAAAGGCATCACTCTCCAATGCGGGATTTTTACCCAGGGCAATGATTCGCGAAGCGCTGGCCGCCATCAGGGAATGACGCCAAGTCCCGGCGGAATCCAGGTCGTACCCCTGCAGGGTTTTACCCAGTACGGCGGATGTGCCCACCATCGATATGAGCTGTCCCAGGGCTTTGAACCCCAGCATGCTGGATGCATGTCGGATGGAAGAAACTTTGCCGCAAAGTCCGTAATAAGCGGAATTGGCCAATTTCAAAACCTTGGTGGCAATGGCTTGGTCCGATTCAAGCAGCGCGGAGAGATCCCGCATTTCCGAGTCGGGATTGGCCAGCAGATGGCGAGCCTTGAAGACGATTTGGGGCATGGGAGGCAGATCTTTGAGCTGCCGCAGGATCTTTTTGCGGAAGTCACCATTGGTCTCGGCCTGGGGTTCATCGGTCGCGCCGGTCTCGGGAGAAGGCGGGTTTGCCTCCGCTCCGGCCGCATCGATGTTGCGAAGGGCTTCAAGATCCAAGGCAATCCGTTCCTTGCAGTTGAGACAGGGGAAAGACACCTTTTTTTTGGGCGGCAGTTTGTCTTCCGGAACCTCGTACTGTTTGTTGCATTGCGGGCATTCGAACTTCATCGTGATCCACTCTTTGCGGTCAATCGTGGTTTCCACAGAGACCCTGGTTGCGCCGTGACGGCCGCGTCTGGCGATAAGCACCGGCCAGGCCGCCGTTAAGGCTGAAACCCGAAGCAATCGTCGTGGAAGCGCACGTGTTGATTAATAAAATCAGGTCTCATGGCTAATATCGACCGCCAGACGGGAAACTTTAGCCCGGCGTGGATACCCCCTGACGGTCTTTGATAAGACGAAATTGGGCGGGGGAGCCAATGGCGCTGGAACTTTCAGGTCGTTCAGGGCAAGTCCAAAATTCCGGCAATGATCTTACGGAAGGATTCCACCTCGATGGGTTTGGAGTAGATGTCGTTATAACCGAGCGCTTCAATCGCAATGAGATCGGGGTGGTTGGGATGGCCGGTGGTGATCAACACCTTCATGTCGGCAAATGATGCCTGGACATGGATGGCCTCGCAGACTTCAAGCCCGTTCATTCCTGGCATCATCAAATCCAGTATCAACAAATCGGGGGGCCGCGAACCGATCTTGATCAGGCCATCCACACCGTTGGCGGCCTCGTCGACACGATATTTACCCGTCCTGCCGATGGCCTCCACCATCAATCGGCGCACCATGGCATCGTCGTCAACCACAAGCACCCAGGGGCGATGCTGCGGGGATTCGATGGGGAAGGTCAGGGTGAACTCGGTACCGCCCTCATCCGTATCCGTAAATGCAATCCGGCCGTCGTGCGCCTCGACCAGGTTATAGCTTATGGCCAATCCCAGCCCGGTCCCACCCTGCCCCTGCTTGTCCGTAACAAAGGGATCGAAAAGTTTGTCCGCCATTTCGGGGGAAATCCCACGACCATTGTCGCGCACGGAAATCGCCACAGCGCCCTCGGAAAGGTGGCGCCGGGTTTGGATTCGGATGCGGCCCTTGTCGTGGTCAATGGCCTGAATGGCATTGATGATCACGTTGAGGGCCACCTGTTCGATGGCGGTCTGGTTGCCTTGAATGCGAGGCAGATCCTCGGCCAGTTCGAGGGATAGTTCAACGCCGGAATTCCGCATGGTGGTCTGGGCCAGACGCAGCGCGGCGGCCACAGCCGCGTTGACGTCGACCGCCGCCGTGTCACGCAGCTGGGAGCGGCGTGAAAAATTCCTCAGATCCTTGACGATTTTTGAAATTCGATTGGCGGCCATTTCCATATCTTCGATCAGGGGCGCCAATCGGCGTTCCAGGAAGTCGATACGGTAGCCGCCGAATTCGATCGGTGTTCCTTGCCGGGAGGTGCGCTTCAGCAGGGGCAGGATGTCTTCCCAGACGCGTTTGACGATGGGCAGATTGAACATGATCAGACTGGTGGGGTTATTGATTTCGTGCGCCATCCCGGCCACCAGGCTGCCCAGAGCCTCCATCTTTTGGGATTGGATAAGTTGGTCCTGACTGCGACGAAGCGCATTCTCGGCCCGTTTGCGGTGGGAGACATCACTGATGCTCAGCACGGCCATGCCCGCCCGGGAAGCCAGGGGATAGGCATCGACCCGGTACCAGGCATCCCGATCGCCTTGGGGATCGACCCAATCGCAGGCGAAATGCTCCCGCTGGCCGTTGATGACCGCCTCGAGGCCGGAGACGCGGAGGCTGTTGTGACTTATCGGCAAGGCTTCAGGAAAGTGCGCGTCCAGAAGAATCGCCCGGTCACCGTTTTCCACGCTGTGGCCCGTGATGCGCCGCATCCAATCCTGCCAGGCCAGATTGAAAGTAATCAGTCGGCCATCGCTCCCCACGACGGCCACACTGGTCTCCAGGGCATCCAACACCGGGGTGTACAAGGCATGCGTCGCGACGCCATCCATCGTCGATTTTCCGGTTGGGGAAGCGCCCATGTAGCCTGTGCCTTTCAACGAACGTCGAGGGGAAAAGCGTCTTCTGGACGCTCGGCCTCCACCGGCGGCCTCGTGCCCGCCGATGCATACCGGGCGCGGTTGTCTTGCCGGCAGCGTTCGGCCATGCGGGTTTCGACGGAATCTTGGTCGAGGCCCATCATAATTCGGTAGACCTGCCATTTGGTTTTGCAGAAGAAGATATCGAAAGGCGCCTTGTGGTCTTCTGCCCGGTGGATCCGTATTCCCGGTATGTGATCGACCTGTATATATTCCACCACGGCATTGATCAACAGAGGTTCGACATCGTGCTTGTTCTGCCAGGGTATGCAGGCCCCGCTCATCCCGAGGACCGGGTCCATAACCGATCGCAGTTTCTCAGTCACGCCGCCGACGGCCAGAATAATATCCCCCGTGAGGGAACCTGTGACGGCAAATTTTTCGTTCACCGGCATGTGGATGAAATCCGAAACCAGGGCCACATCGATGGCGGCCGAGGCGCTGTCTCCCTCGATGCCGCCGTGGGCCTGGATGTACTCGATGTGCATTTCGTAGCCGACATAGGGGGCGCCGGTTTTTTGCAGCACGCGCCGCACCGAGGCCCGCACATTTTGCGCCGCCGCTTTGGCGATTTCACCGACTTTACCACCGGCAATCACCCGGTCGGCGCCGGCATCCACGAGACAGTGGATCGGCAGCGGCTGCCCGTACATCTGCCCGCTGGCGTTTGACGAGACCACGGCCAGACCGACAACGTAGCCGATCGAGTCCGTGATGGAATCGATGTACTTCTTCAAATCCTTTTTGTGTCGAGCGATTTCCTGGTGGATCGAGCCTTCCAGGCTCAAATGTTCCTCCAGGGCAATGCGTACATGCTGCGGCGCAACAGTTTCGGCGTTGCTGAAAATCGCTTCGAAGACCGCCGCCTTGATGATTCCGTTGATCGGGCGCAAAATCGTCGTGAGTTTGCCGTCGCTGGCGCGACATCGCAGCTCCTTTACAATTTCCATCACAGCATCGCGCGTAAAATCGCGCGTGGCTAAACGAAAATCTGGCGGCAGGCGGCGGCCGAAAATCTGTTCACAGCGTGAGCGTACACTGTCCATTCCTTCATTGGTGATGACTTCACCCCAGGCCGCCTGAAACTCACTCTCAATCCGCTCGACCTCCTGTTTGACGTATTGCACCACCTGCATGACCGTGTCGGGGGTCTCGGCCACCGCACTTTCCATGTGGACAATCTCGCCCTTGTCTTCGATCCGGCTAAGAAAGGCGCCGTCCCCTTCGGAGCGCAGATAATCAACCGTATCGTGGTTACAGCAGGCCACGATGATGTTTTCCGCCTGCAAATGGTTTTCAGATCGGTCGGCCGCACCGCTACCGGTGCCCTGACCGCCTTCGAGGACATAACGCTTCTCCTGCATGATCTCTAAGAGCTCCGGCATATAACCGATTCGGATCAGGGTGCGCAATTCATCGATATAGATAATCGGCGAAGTCGCGTGGGCCCCCAGATAAACGCGTTGATGCGGCGGTGTCTGGAGATTGCCGGATTGATAGGGGTCGTGTCGAAATCCCCCCTTCATGGTCCGGGCATTGGGTTCGGATACCCGGGCCATCAGCGTTTGTTCTTCCCGCGGATCGTATAGCACGACAGGCAGCATGTCGTAGAGATGCTTCAGGTTCGCTGCCGCGGCCGGTGCATTGTGCGCCTGGATTTGTTCCTGGGCGCGGTGGTTGTTCTCCTGAAGGAAAAGAAACAGGCTCCCGATACCGGTAATTCCGGCCCCCACCAGCAGCGGCGGCAGGAAAAACCCGCCGACGGCCAAAACCAGCGTCGCCGCGAGGAGAACATGCTTCACGCGTCGGACGCTCTGGATTTGATCCTGAAGGCTGAAGATGCGGCCCGCATCGACGGTGGCTTCGATCTTGCGGCGCAGTTCATCGAGCAGGCGATCCGTCTGCTTGGGGTCCTCGTATGCGAAGCGGATATGATTCCGGTCGCGGCCAGGGTAGGCCACAATCGCATCCCGGGGCCGGATGTAGTCGCCCAGCGACTGGTCCAGAATTTCCTGAAGCATGCCGGCCAGCATTGATTTTCCCGTACCCGGTCGCCCGACCATGAGAATGTGCCCGCGTTTGTGGGCTATTTTGCGAATGGCCTTTTTGGCCCGGTCCTGAAAGACGACGCGTTCAATGGGGTCTTCCGGGATACGGACCGTGCCCGTATCTTCAAAGAAAGCGAGCCGCTCCTTAAGCAGCTGCGGGTAGTGCAGTAATTCCTGGATCCAGGCCTTGTCGTTGGCGTTAAGATCCGTACTCATCGCTGCGTCCCCTGATATTCTCGAGAAGATAGTAATTGCCCGCTTCCGATCGAGTCGCGCGCTGATTGACCGCGGCAAACAGCTGGGGCGCATCCGTGCGCAGGGGTTCCAGCGCCTTGACATCGTGCATCACGGAAACGTTGGTGACGGGCAGTGGATCACCGAACCCTTCCTGGGTGACGTAGCTGAATGAGACGCCAAGTTGGTGATGGTTGAGCAAACGGATCACCTGGCGGCGCAGTTCGGTGTCCACCTCCATGTGGGCGAAAATATCCTTGTAGATCTGCGGGATGCGGTTGTGGGTGTAGTCGATTTCGAGGTTCGGATTGAACATGAGGCGCATGGGGCGGGCCGCGTCGGCCAGGCACTGGCTAAAGGCCTCCGCCAGCGCCGGGCTGGTGTCCACCGCCTGCTGAAGTAAAATCATCCGTTGGAGATGCCTGCTGTCGCTGATCCAGAACGCCATGCGGTTGTTGGCGTTCAGCAGACAGGCAAAGAACTTGCCGTCGACATGAAAGCGCACCAGCCGGTGGCGGCGCTGGCTTGCAAAGAGATTGCTCCGCCAGGCCCGCATTTCGTAGAGCCCGTCGGCGATGTGGACACTGGCCAGTGTCGTGCGCACGGGCTTCAATAGGGCATCCAGAAGATACTGCTTTTTTGCAGCCAAACTGCCTTTCAGGGTGAGAAGCGTTCGATGTCCGGCCTCGTCCTGGCAAACACCGTGAATGTCGATTAGTTTTTTAATGTCAAGCGCGGCAATATCCTTGAAGACCGGATCAAGGGGTTGCAACATGCCACGGAGGGTTTCGACATGGCCGGCCAGTTGGCGGTCCTTGAGGGTTGGAATTTTAACCACGTTGCGGGCCAAAAGTGTCTTTTTGTCGACGGTGGTATCGCTTTGCCCCCCGGGCCCTCCGTGGAAGAGGCGCGTTAGGGCCCTTCGCATCCGGCGGCTTCTCGTTGGCGCCCGATCGCACTCACAACCCACCAACTGGTTTTCCACTTCGACCGCGCCGGGCTGGATGAGATATCGCCCGATATCCGAAAGGCTGTACTCCATCACCTTATTCGGCTTGGCCTTGATGCCGAGGGTCGCCACGTCAAACTCGGTGTAGGCTCCCGGTGTTATAATCCAAACCGAATCGGGCATAATCTCCATCGACTCTCGTACAGGGGCCAGATTCGCCATTAACGGGCATCAGCTGGCCGCCCGGTCAGCCCCTCGGTTGCGGGCATTGGCATCTCGCGGCGCTGTGATCGGCCTCGTTTGGGCGCATGTGTGAACAATACCATAGAATCCGGGAATTGAACACGCTGCCCCTGACCCGACAGCGTGCAGCGGTGACGTCCTCAGGAGTCGTTTTTATCGAAGATGGGTTCGACCGGCTGCGGCACAGCGGTCAGAATGATTTCCACCCGCCGATTCTTTTCACGACCTTCCAGGGTGTCGTTGGTGTGCGTCGGGCGGTATTTGCCGAATCCCATGGTGGATATTCGTTCCGGCGGGATGTCGACCTTGTCGATCATAAACTCGGCCACCTCGGCGGCACGCGCAATCGAAAGCTTGAGGTTGGTTTCGAAAGGACCGCCGCGAACCGGGACATTGTCCGTATGACCGGCAATGATGATATCTCCTTCGGTCCCTTTGAGGCGCAGGCCGATCTCCCTCAGGACCGGAATCAAGCGCGGCCGGATGCGCGCCTTGCCCGAATCGAAAGTGGCACCACCCAGAAGGCGGATAATCGTCTGATGACCGTCGACTTCGATTTCGACCTGGTCCTCGAGACCGCGCAGTTTGCCCTCCAGCGCCTCCTTGAGTTCTTCTCCCAGGCTCTCCATGACCTGAGTGGCAATGTACTCCTGCTTGTCGAATTTGGGAACCATGTCCTGGTCAAAACTCAGCGCGACCATCTTGGCTCCGCGCGGGCTCTCGAACACCCTTTCCTTGCGCTGCACGCCAAATGCCTGGGCCATTGAACCGGCCACCATTTTATATTTTTGCCGATCCATTTCCGAAAAGGAGAGGAGCAGTACGAAAAAGCACAACAACAGGCTCATGAGATCGCCGAAAGTGACGACCCACTTGGGCGCCCCCTTTTCCTTTTCGGGTCCATTGGCCAAGACGTGATCGCTCATGGTCAACCGGCTTCTTCCGCGGGCTTGTCCTTGGCTGCGTTGCCGTTGCGGACTTTGGGCGCCAGATAGATTTTCAGGGATTCCTCCAGCACCATGGGAGAGAGGGCCTGGTTGATACCCACCGCCGCTTCGCGGATGATGGACTTGGCCTGTTGCTCTTGCTGGCTGCGGAGCGCCAGTTTGTCCGCGATCGGCAGGCACACCAGGTTGGCTGCCAATGCGCCGTAAAGTGTGGTCAACAAGGCCACCGCCATGGACGGGCCGATACTGGCCGGGTCATCCATCGAGGCCAGCATCTGGACCAGCCCGATGAGGGTGCCGATCATGCCGAACGCCGGGGCCGAATCACCGATGCCCTTGAAGACGCTTTGTCCGGTGGTATGGCGGCTGACCGTCAGGTTGATGTCCTTGTTGAGCATATCGGCGAGAAGCTGCTCGTCGTAGCCGTCGGACAAATAGCGCAGTGCTTTGGCCATGAAAGGATCGTCGGGGTTCTCCTGATCGAGAGAGATCAGCCCCTCTTTTTTGGCCATGCGCGCAAAATTGACCATTTTTTTGATGATTTCTTCGGGCGCTTCCAGCTTTACCGAGAAGGCCTTCATCGCCACCTTGATTGAGTTGAGGACGTCGGCCAGGGTAAATTTGATGCAGGCGGCGGCGAACGACCCGCCCACCACGATCAACAGGCCGGGAACGTTGATAAATATGCCGGCACTGCCGCCCAGAAAGATGGCACTCAAGATCAACAGGCTACCGCCGGACAGTCCTATGATTGTTGCCAGATCCATCTTTCCCTCGTGGTTGCTTTTACGGTTCGTCTCGGCTCGAAGGCTAACGTGTGCACTGCCGCCGTGGCGGCTGCCGCCCGGTCAACGTATCCCGCCGAGAACAGATTCAAATCAACAATTCGATCGAAGCCGGGCAGTTGCCTCCCGTGACTGTTAGGTGTTTTATCGTCGCTTGAGGAACAAACTTGAGCGCAACCTCGGTGGCGAAGTCGCTCGACGGAGCACGCCACCGTGCCGGGCGTCCGCTTGAAGCTGTGGCGGGAGCCTGATATAGGTTGCGGTCATGGAGGCTTTGACCGCTGAAAAATCATCGATTCTCGTGGTGGACGACGACACCGGACTGCTGGCCAGCATTCATGCCGTCCTCGTGGGCGCCGGTTTTCAGGAACCGATGCTTCTTTCCGAGGGTGCCCGAACGCTTGAGACCATCGCGCGCGGCAGTTTTCGCCTTGTACTCCTGGACCTGATGATGCCCGACGCGGACGGCATGGCCCTTCTGCGAGAAATCAAGGCACAGCACCCGCATCTCGAATGCATCGTCTTTACGGCCATGGACGATGTGGAGACCGCCATCCAGGCCGTGCGGTACGGCGCATACGACTACCTCGTGAAGGGGCAGAACAACGAGAGGCTGATCATTACCATCAACCGGGCATTGGAGCGTTTTGCCCTGCGTCAGGAGCGGCGTCTCCTGAGCCGCCGCTCGTCGTTCCGCGACCTCAAGCATCCGGAAGCCTTCGCCGATTTCGTTGCCGCCGACCCTTCCATGGCGGTGGTCTTCCGCCAAGCCGAGGCCGTGGCGCCGACCGACTACAGCGTGGTCATCACCGGCGAATCCGGCACGGGCAAGGAGATGCTGGCCCGCGTGCTTCATCGGCTGAGCAATCGTTCAGCGGCCCCCTTCATCGCGGTTAACATGGCCGCATTCAACCGCGGCCTGTTCGAAGACGAATTTTTCGGTCATATCCGCGGTGCCTATACGCATGCGGTGAGCGCCAAAAAAGGCTTTCTGGAAGAAGCCCAGGGCGGCACCCTGTTTTTGGATGAGATCACCGAACTGGATCTGGCGCTGCAAGGGAAGCTTCTGCGCGTCATTGAGGAAAAAGAACTCTACCGCCTGGGAAGCACGCGCCTGCGCAATATCGACGTGCGATTCATCGCCGCCACCAACCGGGACATCCATCAGGAAATCGATACAGGGGGATTCCGGGCCGATCTATTCTACCGGCTCAACACCTGCAATATCACGCTGCCACCGTTGCGCTCCCGGCCTCGCGATATTATCCCCCTGGCCGAGCATTTTCTTCAGATTCATGCGGCTCGCCTGGGGAAATCGATCAAAGGACTGGGCACCGACCTGAAGGCCAGACTCCAGGGGCATGGCTACCCCGGTAATATCCGCGAACTTCAGAATATCATCGCCGCCGCCGTACTCGTGGAAGAAAGCGACCGCCTTGGCCTGGCATCAGTGGCGACGGCGCTGCCGGCGATGGACCCTACGGTCGCAGCAGATGGCGAACCGCTGCTGTCGCTGGCGGAGTTGGAGCGGCGCCATATCCGTCGGGTCCTTGACGCATGCCAGGGTGACCGCGCCAAAGCGGCTGAAATACTCGAGGTCAATCCTTCCACCGTCTATCGCAAGATCAAGCGCCTGGGACTTTGAAATCCTTTACCGGCACGGGCGCCAACCACCGTACATGCGGATGCCCGCCGGCCCTGGGGGATCGCTTCGGTCGGTCGGCAAAAGACCCGCCCATGGAAAATCGCCAGCGCGGCGGGCGTCGGCCGAAAAAATCCTTGAACCGTGTCGCCATGTCCTCTAAGGTTTGATTCACAGCGTGCAGGCCAGGAGGCGGCGACCTGTCGATCGGTATTGTCGGGCGACTCCGCGATTCAATCCGGGCTGTAACGAACCATCACGCCCTTTCACCTCTGCGGAAAAGAAACCGGACGCGCGTATACGGCGCCCGGCCGGTTTACGGTCAGACACGATTGTCGCCCTAGTTTTGGCAAACCACCATTGATTTTCTACTCGTCCGATTCAAGGGAGGTGACCATGGCCGTTGAAGTGATTATCCGGCGCACATTCAAGGATGCGGCTCAGGCCGCCGAACTCGTCCCCCTGATCGTCCAGTTGCGTTCGCTGGCCACGGTTCAAAAGGGCTACATGACCGGGCAGACGCTGCGCTGCATCGATTGTCCGGGAGAGTATCTGGTCATCAGCACCTGGCATACGGCGGAAGACTGGAACGCATGGTTTAACAGCGACACCCGCCGCAAGCTGCAGCGCCAAATCGACAACGTGCTGGGCGAGGAGACCGAATATCGGATTTATGAACCCCTGGTGGGGGGGATTATCCCGGATTTTTCCGTTGGCGCGCGCAGTGAGTAGTCATTTCCGTTCGCTGTCGGAACGGATTCGCATGTGGTTGCGGTGCGCCCCCGCGAAATGGCATCGAACCCAATCCAGGCCGCGCGGGCTGAGGGCGTCCTTCGGCCAGCCCAAAGCCCGGGCGCATTGATTCCCCAACGCCCCGGGGTGGTGCCGCCGGCCCCGCCCGCCGGCATTATCTCGATCGAACGGCACCGGGGTCATCGGGGGTTTGACGCGGTGCGATCATTGCGGACATATTGCCACTAGCACGTGACACAATGGGATGGAGAAACAATGAAACGCATTGATACCGCGGTGGCGGTCTGGTCTGTTCTATCCCTTGCGGCCATGAACCGACAAATCCTGACCTATAGCTGCCTGGCCCGTTTGATCGGCGTGCCCCGAAGCGATCTGGGACGGCTTCTGGAACCAATCCAGTCCTACTGTATTCTCAGCAACCTGCCGCCACTGACGAGCATCGTGGTCGAGGAGCGAACGGGTCGTCCGGGGGACGGGTTCATCGCTGCTTCCGACCTGCCGCAAGCCCAGGCCGATACGTTGTCCCACGACTGGCTGCAGCAGGCCGTCCCCCTCCCCCACGATTTCCGTAAAGCCCTCGACACGCTGCCCAGCTGCGGGCTAACCCTGGGTGAATTAATGCAGCAGATCAGCTAGCCCATCCCTTCGATCCCACGTCCTGGGAATTTGCTGGCCTGCCGCGGCCTCGGCGGGGGAAGCGAGCGTCCCGGCGCGAATCCCCACGTGTATGCAAACCGTTCAGGGCCTGTGTGCCGTCACCAGCAGGCGGTGGCGCATGCAGCCGACATCCGCATCGCTCCCGGTTGCGGAGGCGGCCGCGCCTTGGTCATGCACCCGGGCGCCGACAAAGCCGGCCTGGCGCACAAGCCTCAACAGCGTCTCGCGGTCATATAGACGGATGCGATAGTTCATGTCCCGTATCAGCCCCCTTTCCTTGCTCAGCACGAGTTCACGCGCGCAGACGCATTCATCCCGAACTTCGCGCTCGCGGCAGACCACAACGTCGCCGTCGATTTCATGCCAGGCGTTGGGGGCGATTCTGGTGCGGATCATCTCGCCGTCGGCCACGTCCAGGAGCAGCCGTCCGCCGGGTGCGATAACCCGGCGGCATTCGGCAAGGAGCTGCCGGTCGTTCACCTGATCGCCCATATAACCGAGCGAGTTTCCCAGAATCAGTCCGTAGTCTGAACTGTTCGCGTTCAAGGGCAGGCAGCGGGCATCGGCTTGAATGAAATTGGCCGACAATCCCTCCCTTCGGGCCGTTTCCCGTCCGATCTCAAGAAGCGGGCGGGAGTAGTCCACCAGCGTGCACCGCTTGAAACCGCGGCGGCAGAACTCGAGCGTGTGACGCCCCTGGCCACCGCATAGATCCAGAAGCCTGGCATCGGGGTGGAGCGACAGCAGCCGGCTATAGATATCTGTCTCGTACCGGGTGATCTCGGCATTGCCCACCGTGCGCGCATCGGTGATCAGATAGACCTCGTCAAAAAGGGTCTGCCACCAGTCGGGATCGACGCTGATGGTCATACGGCCTCCGGTTCGGCTCCGAAACCAAACAGGCCGTCGGCGGCGAAGATTGCCGGACCGCCCTGCCATGGCTGCAGACGCGCGATTTCCAGTTCGTCTTCCTCGATGTCGATGTATTCGTCCAGTTCGCCGGCCTGCCACATTTTCTCAAGTTTGAGGCTGTCTTTCCACATGGCACGACCATAGACGTCCAGCGCATTCAATTGTCCTGCGGTGATGATGCGCGGCCGCAGCGCGATCTTGATCGGTCCCAGCAGGTAGGTGAACCTAGCCTTCAGGGCCAGTTCGTTTTGTTCGTCCTCTATGGCTTTGAGTTCGCTGTAGCCGAGGCTGGCGATGGCCCGATTGATTTGGGCGACGGCCTGCCCCACCCTGTGTTCGGTCTTCAGTACGGCCAGGGGCTGAACCCCCCCTCCGCTGCCGACATTCGTGGGCACGTCGCCGTAACGGCATAAAAAGCCGAAGGTCTTTTCCGGGCCGATGAGGCAGCGGAAATCGGTCTGGCGGGTGGTCAACTGCACCGTTTCAGCGGCGCGGTCGATTTCCGGCATGGCTTCAGCCCACATGTTGAGCGGCACTTTCTGCTGCACGATGTAATGCCCCTTTTCGAGCGCCTTGGCAATGGCCGTATCCGCATCATGGGCGCCGCCGCCGACCATCACGCCGATGCCGGAATAGCCCCGCTCCGGTTTCAACACCAGATTCGACCAGTTGGAGCGGCACCAGGCAATCAGGTCGCGAATGCTCTCACCGTGGGGGCCATCGGTGGCACGCTCGAAAAAGCGCCGCGTCCACGGGGTTCGCCGAACGGTTTCCGGCTCGAAACGTTCTGCCAGCACGCCGGTGAAAACCTCGAACATGCTTTTGACATTGATCGGCTCCGTGCCGCGCGGATTGAGCACCCGGTTTTCGCCGATGACCTGCATCAGGGGGGACAAATCGTGTTGGCGGTGCAATTTGAGAAAGACGTCGTTGTTGAAATCCATGAACACCAGACTGACCGGGCGTCCCCGATGGCAGACGCGGCCGTTGCACGTTTCAAATTCATGCGGGGCCGCCAGTATACCCGTAACACCATCGACCCGGTCCAGCCGTTCGGCCAGATTGATGTTCTCGGTTACTTCGGCAAGGGTCTCCTCCTCGGCCACCACCGCGATCAATCCTTTATTATTGCCCTCGCGCCGGCGAAAAACGTCCAGGAGCATTTCGGTGAAACCGACCACCGGATAGAGCATGGGGTGATCGAAATCGAGGGTCACGCCCGTTGGATTGAGTTGATTCAACCGGCGCCAGACCACTTTGGCAATTTCCTGGGTGATGCGCTGATAATCCCAGCCGCCGGGGCTGCCCAGATTCCATTCCGAATGATAACCGTGAAAAGACGTCAATGTTCACCTCCTTGCATCAAAAACGTTTCAAGCTGATCGAATTCGATTTCCCCCTGGGCCAGAACCAGACGGGCGAATTGACTGACCTTGCGGGGGCCCTGGCATCTGCCGAATAGCCGCCGAAACCGCCGTCGCCCGATCGCATAGCTGAGTTGGTAGCCCGGCTTGAGCGCATAGCGCGCCACGGCGGCCCGGGCCCGTTGCGGCGCCATGCCTTGGGCGCTTAACAGTCCGGTGGCGTCCTCCAAACTCTGGCGGTGAAGGTGAATGTTCAGATCCACGCGCCCCCGGAGCGCCCTCCAGAAACGTCGTTTGGCCATGAGCAAACTGTCGGACGGTCCGCTGAAAAACCCCGTGGCAAACATGAGCTCTTCGCTAAAGCTCGCCCAGCCCTCGTAAAACAGCGGAAATTCCAGGTGACGGCGGACCAATCGCTTGTGATTCCAGCGGCAGGTGTCCAGGAGATGGTGCCCGGGGTATGTTTCATGGGCGGTGAGGAGGCGGTAGTCGGCCGGCACGGCGTCCTCGAGGACATAAAAAGTTCCACCGCGAGCCGGATGGCCTGGCGCGGCGCTAAACGCGGCCGTGCTGCGTATGGGTGCCATGTAAGGCGGGATGGTTTCAACCCGCACGGGACATTCCCGGGTCAGGCCCGCAGGCATTAATCCCTCATCGGTACAATGGGCGGACAGCGCATCGATCGCCCGGCGAAAGGGTCCCCTTGGTCTGCTGTGAGGCCGGGGGCGCTTCAGACCGGCCACCACAGCCCGCCAATCCGCAGAAGGTTCGATCTCAGCCGCGTGCCGGTGCAGCAAGCGCGTGACGGATTCCATTTCGCGCGTGAGTTCTTCTTCCAACTCGGCTGTGGGGACGCGACAGCCGATATGTGACGCCGCAATCCGTTCGTAAATCTCGACGGGCAGCCGGAACGACTCCTCCATCGGAATCGATTGAAGATGGGTGTCAAATCGGCCCAGGGCCATCCGGGCCGAGCGGGTGATTTCGTCCTCGAGCGGCAATCCCCGCAGCCAGGCCGTGAGGCTTTGGGCCATGGCCCGGCCCAATCGATTGAACAGGGCCGGCACGCCCGCTAGATTGATTTGAGCGCCTTCAAGAAAGGCCGGCACGCCCTTAAGCCGCTGTCTGAAGGGTTCGGCACCCTTGTCGATGGCTTCGGCCAACCCGATTCCCATGATGCTCAGATAAAACGTCGGTTGCTTGCGATGCGCATTCACCAGGGTTAATTGTTCATGCAGCGTATTCAGCATCCGCCGCATCAAATGGAGGTCGATGCGGGAATCCCGTGATGGCAAGGTGGGTTCCAGCCCATCCAGGCTTCGCAGCCAGTTCTGACAATGACTTGCGAACGTGTGGATGCTCTCTGCCGAGAAATCGTCCCAGCGTGACCAATTTGCGGATCCTGGCGGTATTTGGGGAAAGAAATGAAATTCGTCGCTGGCGGTGCACACGGGAAACCGCCAAGCGATATTCGTCAGGATGTCATCGGCGACCCGCTCGAAATCCTGGTTCGATCGATCGGCTTCAGTTGCTGTCCGTGGTTCCATCGGGGGCTTCCGGTGCTGGCGCAACGGGCGCCAGCCGCATCCAGCTGGCTACTTTGTTGACACCCATTTCCTGGTTGGAAGATGTTTTCCTATGCCTCGACACATATATGAATATTCGTTCTTGGCCTTCGAACGCCGATTCACTGAAACAATCGTAGTGATTTCTTAGCGTTGAAAAGCGCCGGCGGAAGAGCGGCCCAAAGGCCCAAATTTCCGGCATCGGAATTGCAGCGTAGCAGGCAAGCCATGGACTGCGTTTCCCCGATGGGGGGTGCGCGCGGTCGAAATCGGGAACTGATGTTGCGTTGATGCTGAAAGCTGGAAAGAACGTCTCGAAATGCTCAAAGCCCCGTTTAAACCCAAGCGATGCCCCTGGTGCAATTCAAATTTAGTAGCCCAAATCATTCATGAAATCAAATCGCTGACGCCGACGGCCCGAAAGGCGCTCGACGATGGCAAGGCCGTCCTGGGCGTACGCATGGAAGAAGGGGCCAACCCGAAATGGCAGTGCATGGATTGCGGCGCCCAGATCTACGGCCATGACGCCCGGTCGCACGCGAACATCGATTCGGAATCATTGGGCGTCGTGCCGGCGAGCAAAGCCTTCAGGGGAGCAAAACCCCGTAAAAAAGAGCATTGAACGCATCCGGTACCGCAGTGAATATCCGCATCAACCATCTCTCGGAAAAACCGACGTCCGGCAAATTATCGCCGAACGTGTCCCCGCGGCTAGCGCGAGAGGAGATATGTGCGCAGATTGGCGTTTTTATGGCGCAGGCCGAGTTTATTGCGGATATTGCGGCGATGCATCTCCACGGTGCGGACCGATATGTTCAGAAGTGAAGCGATTTCTTTGGTCTTGCGACCATGTTTGACCAGATTGGCCACTTCGACCTCCGCAGGTGTGAGCTCAAGATACTGTGTGGCGATATGCCGGGAAAAGGGCGCAATAATCTCCTTGAGATTGGCCTCCAGGATGGCCACATAGGACTTTTGACGTTCATTCAAGCCGCTGCTTTTTAACCTGTTCAAGAGAGGGTCGGCCAATTGGTGAATGCTGGCGACGACCGTTTCCTCGATCTCGGTCTTGTCCTCCTCGCGAATTTTCACCAAGGTCCTCAGAGCGGTATTGATTTCTTCCAGGCGGATGTTTTTTTTCTGGAGCTCATTTTCACGGCTTCTCAGGGCACGCTGTGTCCGCTTTTGCTCGGTGATGTCGGTAACCACCGCGAATGTGCCGCAGAACCGGTCATCTTCGTCGTAAAGGGTTTGCGGCGAAAGGATGCTGGTATTCTGGCGGCCGTATCTGTCCGTCCAGGCGAACTCGTAAGACTGGCCCTCCCCCCTTAAGTTCCCGGTCAGGATGTCTTCGAGCGGCGCAATGGCTTGAGGATCGATAATTTCACGCACATTGTGTCCCACCAATTCCTCGGCCTGATAGCCGCTCATGGCGGCAAGCCGGTGATTGATGTAGACGATGTCGCCCTCCGCGTTCATCATGGCCAGCCCTTCGGCCATGGTTTCGACCAGGGTGCGAAATCGCCTCTCACTGTTGTGCAGGGCGATTTCGGCCTTTTTGCGCTCATCGATCTCGTAAATGGCCGCCGTGGCGCCGCAGATGCGACCGCCCTGGCGGATATAGCGGATGTCGAAAAGCGCCCACAACTCACCTCCATCCTTGAGCTGAAGCTGGTATTCGACATGCTTGGAGACGGGCTGGCCGGATCGAATTTTGGCGAACCGGCGCAAATACCGTTCACGGCTGGTAGCCGTCAATAAGTCCGTGGGCTCTAAGCGCATAAACTCTTCGCGGCTGCAGCCCACACGCTCCAAGACATAATTGTTGACGGCCGTGAAGCAACCTCGATCGAGATCGATTTCAAGCATGCCCACCGGGGCCGTCAAATAAAGCGTCCGGAAGCGCGACTCGCTGTTTTTGGCGGCCTTAAGCGACTGTTCCAAGCTCCGGTTGATTGCCTCCAATTGTCTGATGCGCGCCTCAAGCCTGGAGGGCTTTGTTTCAGAAACCATAGCGTTGCCCGCGATCGTTGAAGTTGGATGACCCTGTTTCTTGGATCAGGCCCGATGATACTGCAAGGCTGTTATTACAAGCGGCGCGATAATTCAATCCTGGCGGCTAGACGTTCATCCTCCGGAGCCGATGCCGCAACCAGGCCATGCCCAATCGGCCCTTGAGGTTGAAAAGGGGCAGAAGCCCGTCCAGCCGTTTTTCGATCCAGGGTGTCAGATAACAGATTCGTATGAGTTCATGATACAGGTGTTGGATGTCAGGGGATTCAAAGCGAATCCGATCGTGGTCATGATTGAGCCCCCATCGGCGGGCGATTCGGTCGGCGGCTCGGGCCCCCTCACGAATAGAGACGACCGTACTCAAGGGACTCACGGGCAGATGTACGTCCGACGGTCGATGGTCGAGCGACGCGGCCGCCGCCCCGGAGAGCCTCCGACGCCAGCCTTCGGTGTCGAACGCTCCGGGCCCGCAAGACTTGTCGATCGGATGCGTGCCGATTCCAGGCGCCACGGTCCGGGCCTGGCGGCAGGCTTCCGGGCAGCCGGAAAAGAAAAGGGGCCGGATGCCGACGGGCAATAGACTCGCCGCAAAGAGCTGAATCTCGGGCAGGCATCGACCGTTAACCCGGATGTCGCTCAGCCGGGAGGTCAGGGTATGCGCCAGAAACCCGCCTGTTCCGGATGCCGCATGCATGCCCAGAAACATCACGGCGTCAGCCGGCGGCAAGGCCCCCATCCCGGGAACGGGACCCATGTGGTAGCCCGATATCACCCGCACCCTCCGCGGGAGACGATCCACCAACAGGTTGTATCCGGTGCGGTGAAAGTCCTTGACGGTCAGCGCCGAGACGCCGGCCTTGAGCAGGGCGCGGGCGACGGCCCCCACATCGGCGGTCATGGCTTCGCAGGCACGGACCCATGCCTTGGTCATAAAGGCGGAGCTTTCGTAATTCCAGCAACCGGAACTGCCCTCGATATCGGCAACGATCAACACATGCCGGTAACCGTGGGACGAATCCATGCGCCGGCCGCTCAAGCGGCCTCAGCGACGCGGGCCCGGATCGCCCGGATGCGCGCCATGACCGGCGGATGCGAATAATTCAGGAAAACGAAGAATGGGTGGGGGGTCAGATTGGATAGATGGTTCACCGAAAGGGTCTTCAACGCGCTGATCATGGCTTCGGCGTTCTGCGTTGTATCGACGGCGAAGCGATCGGCACTGAATTCGTTGCGGCGTGAAACGAACGACGCCAGAAGACCTAAAAAGAATTCGACCGGCGTGTAGAGCAGGCCGAAAAACACCATCCCGGCATAAACCGAGATCTGGGGCATGCCAAAAGCCTCGAAAAGCGCGGGCGCGGAGACACACAGGGAAAGCATGAAAAACATGAGCCCCGTCTGGAGAATATTGAGAAACAGGCCTGTCAGGAGATGGTGCAATTTGTAGTGCCCCATCTCGTGTCCGATGACGGCAACCAGTTCGTCGGTGTCGTGACGCTTGACCAGTGTGTCGAAGAGAACGATGCGCTTGTGGCGTCCGAAACCGGTAAAAAAGGCATTGCTCTTGGACGAACGTTTGGAGCCGTCCATGATAAAAACGTTTTTCAAGGGGAATTGGATAGAGGCGGCATATCCCATGATCGCGTTTCGCAGGGCATCCTCGCGCAACGGTTCGAAGCGATTGAAAAGCGGCATGATCCAGGTGGGTGCCAGATATTGCATCACGAGCATGAATACGATCACCACCAGCCACGAATACCACCAGGCATTGCCGCCGGCGGCTTCGAAAAAATAGATGACGCCGGCCACAAGCGGCCCTCCCAGCGCCACGCCGAGCACCACACCCTTGATACGGTCGAGAATAAATGTTGCCGGACTCGTGCGATTGAACCCGTAACGTGTCTCGATGACAAAGGTGGCGTAGATGTTAACTGGCAACGATACGAGGCCCTGGAGCAATACCAGGGCACCGATGTAGACGACACCGGTGGCCACGGTGCCCCACTCCAATCCGCGCACGATGGCATCCAAACCGGGGAATCCGCCGCCAAACCAGAAAGCCAGGATCACCAGGAGATTGAAACCGGATGAAAGCCAGCCCAAACGCGTATTGTCGCGCAGATAGCGCTGCGAGCGGCGGTAGCGCCTGTCATCGTAGTATGGTTTGAATTCATCCGGCGGGCGGCTTGTCATGGCCTTGAGATTGAAAAGGTCGGCGGTGAAATTGAGCAGGAACTCCAGTATCAGGGCCAGCAGAATGATCCAGGCAACGATGTTCATATCCAAGGCAAGCATCCTCAAACCGCGTCCAAGGGAATCGTTTCATCCATACCAAGGAGAAATGACGAAACACCAATCAAAAAGGGCGACCCTAATGGATCGCCCTTTGAGACGAGGAGATTGAAGGAGGTTTTTTTAAAACCACCCAATGTCACATTAAGCCTGACACTGTGGTTGTCAAGTGAACAGCCCCAAAAAGCGGGAAACACGCGAAAGATCGTGAGGTAAGCTTTAATCGATGGCCCCACTGCGGATATCGTCGAGGAAATTGCCGATCACCCGGTGGACTTTGGCCGCACCATCACCGAGAAGAATGCCGTGCCGATCGAAATTGAAGAGCATATATTTTTTATCCTCCGAACCGATCAGTTCAAAAACGCGTCGCGACCCACGTGGATCGACCACCGGGTCACCGGCGGATTGCACCACCACGGCCGGCACCTGGACATGGTTCAAGCGCTCCTCGACCCGGTCCATGAGCCGCTCCAGTTCGCGAATGCCCGCGATGGGGTTGCGCGAATAGTTGATGTGCGGATTTTCCGGTTCGTTGGCGATGAATTCCTTGACGGGCCCGCCGGTGCGAATGCGCTTCATCAGGCGGTTCCATATATCCATGGCGGGCACGAAGCGGGCCGAAAAATCCTGCAAACGCAAAGGCGGACAGACAGCGAATACGCCTCGCACGGACGGCAGGCGCGAGGTCGTTTCAAGGGCCAGCCCGGCCCCATTTGAAAAACCACCGAGGACCACCCGGCGACAGTGGCAGGCCATCAGGGCGCATCCGGCCTCCACCACCCGAAGCCATTCCTGATAGGAGCGTGTGGCCAAGTCCTCTGGGGCCGTGCCGTGCCCGGGAACACGCGGCGCGTAGACCCAGAAGCCCTTGCGCTGAATGAAGCGCGCCAGCTCGCGGACCTCTTCCGGAGCGGCCATGTATCCGTGGACCAGCACGACACCCAGGCTCCTGGATCGGCCGCGAAGGAGAAAGGGCCGGCCGATGGACGGATCCTTGGATTCGCCCTCGATGCGATAGGTGGCGTAGTCCCGTTCAAAGGCGGCTTCCGCCTGCCCGAGCAGATGACGTGCCAGCCGGCGGCGTGTCGCAAACCCCGGCTGCCAGGCGATCCGACGCAGACAGCGCTGCAGGGACTTCAACGGTTCGATTTCATTGGCCATCACGCGCACCGGGTTGTCCCTGCGGATGCGGTGGAATGCAAACGGACGCGTGAGTCGTTTGGCATCTTTGTACAAAAAGCCATCGCGGGCTGTGACGACACCCGTTTCCCGGGCCAACTCGTAAAAATCGCGATAGTTGTCGAATCGGTCATCGGTCAGCAGATGCAGCTGGTCTTCGCGCAGGCTGCGATGCAAATGGAGGTCCGGGGCGGTGAGGCAATGGGCCGCCGCCAGATAGACCTTGCGCCGCAGGTCGTCCGGACAGAGGCGTTTGGAAGGCGCCAACCGCAGCAAGGAGGCGAAGAGGTGGTCGTGGTTGACCGTGGTCATGGCGTAGATCGCGTCCATATACCGTTTCATGATCTGCACGGCTTCCCGGCGCATCTGGCTCCGGGAACGGATCTCTTCGTCGAAACCGATCGGCCGTCCGGACTGGATATCCTGGTTGATGGTCGGACAGCTCAGGCATCGATTGATGGCGATGGGCGCACCAAAGTTCATGTCGACATCCACACCGGATAGAAACATCGTGCCTTCGGCCATCAATTCCTCCACCGCACGCTCGGACAGCCCCTCTTTGAAACGCCGCGCCAGCGAGGTCAGCATGTTTTCCCTGGCCCGGATGGGATAGTAGGTCAGGTTGACCGGCACGATAAACAGGTTGCGCTCGAGCACGGGCGTAATATCGTCGATGCCGAACTGCCCGATCAACCGTTGGGTCTCGGCGTGTTCCAAGGCATGCAGATGGCGCAGGCGCTGCCGGTAGAACTCGGTGCGCAGCGCCAGCGTGGCCGCCCCGGTGTGGGGCGGATGCTTGCCACCGGCGTAGGAAATCATGTGGCGGCCTTTTTCCACCAGCTTTTTGTTCTTGACCATCCGCCCTTCCGGATAGATGACCCAGGCGGCCTCGCCGGTCAGCAGTGTCTTGACAATCAAGCGGTCACGATCCGGATCCCGGGTGGATACGGCTCCGACCTGGTCGAGATAGTTTCCCAACGGGCCCTTGAACAGACCGAAGTCCGCCAGCGACCATACCGGGGTGCCGGTCAACCGGTAAATGAAGTAGGGCATCAACAGGGTTTCGATGCGCGTGAAATGGTTGACCACGAAAATCAGGGACGACGACGAGGGAATGCGCTCGGCACCGTGGGAGCGGATGTTGGCCTTGGAGAGCCAGGAGAACGCTTTGATGGCCAGGCCGGTGGTGCGGTAGGCGAAGGGATTCATACAGGAAGTATAGAAAATTCAGCACGATCAATCAATACGCCGGCCATCCGGCATCGAGCGGGGAGAAGGCCGCCGCGGGCAAGTTGACACGATCCACAATTACCGTTAATTTCGATGGCTGTATGTGTGCCTCAAGCGCGGCGGCATAATCTCTGTGCCGTCGTCAGGGCATCAACCATCGGGCGCAGGGGAGACCGAAAGGGTGTACTCCAAAATTCTGATGCTGCGTTTTTCGGCCAAGGTTTCCCAGAAACCGGTCGTATGCTACCTCACCAAACGTTTCGATTTGACCTTTAATATTCTCAACGCCACCATTTTGCCCCGCAAGGAAGGGGTCATGGTCCTCGAGCTGTCCGGTGAGCGTAAACAGTTCCGCGAGGGCGTCAAGTTCCTCAAATCGCAGGGCATTGATGTCCAGAATGCCGGCCAGGAAATCAAACGGCTCAAACCCAAATGCACCCACTGCGGTGCCTGCACGGCCGTGTGCCCGACCGGCGCACTGGATATCGAGCGTCCGTCGATGAATGTCAACTTCGACCAGCGCAAATGCAGTCTGTGCGAATTGTGCATCCCCGCCTGCCCATCACGCGCAATGACCGTCCGACCGATCAACAAGATCTTTTTCGAGGAATGACCGTCGCGGCCGTAGCCATCAGCGGAGGGGTCGATTCACTGGTCAGCGCCTTTCTGCTCCGCTCCGCCGGGCACGATGTCATCGGATTGCACTTCCTGAACGGTTTTGAACATCCTCCCGCCGTCGGGGCTGCCGAGCACCCGATCCACCGCATCGGTGCCCAACTGGAGATTCCGATCCACGTCGTCGATCTGGCCGACCTTTTCAGGCGCTCGGTCGTGGCCTACTTCACGGACGCCTACCGGGCCGGCCGCACCCCCAATCCGTGCCTCTTCTGCAACCCGTTGATCAAATTCGATCAATTGTGGGCGCACGCGGCACGCCTTGGGGCCGATTTTCTGGCCACCGGGCACTATGCGCGCATCCGCCAGTCGCCCGACGGTCATTTTCATCTTCTGCGCGGCGCGGACCCCCTCAAGGACCAGTCTTATTTCCTGGCGCGACTGCGTCCATCCCAGCTGGCCAGGACACGCTTCCCGCTGGGTGACCTTCACAAGGCGGAAACGCAGCGCCTGGCGACCGCCCACGGTCTTCACCCGGTATCGTCGGGTGAAAGTCAGGATGTCTGTTTCATCCGTGAGCAAACCTACGGCCGGTTCCTCGAGGATTACGCCGGACTGGCCCCCTCCCCCGGCCCCATCGTCGACACGGACGGCCGCGAAATCGGAAGGCATCAGGGACTTCACCTGTTCACCGTCGGTCAACGTCGGGGGATCGACTGCCCGGCGGCGGCGCCTTATTATGTCATTCGAATCGAACCGGAAGAAAACCGCCTGGTGGTGGGTTTCCAAGAAGCACTCGAGCGCCGTGAATGCGAAGTGGAAGCCGTCAACTGGATCAACCCGCCGCCCCGATTTCCGGCGGACGTCCGCGTGAAAATCCGATACCGGCATTCAGCGCAGGCCGCGACTCTCAAACCAACCGCTTCGGGACAAAGGGTGGCCGTCCGGTTCAGCGCACCCCAAAAGGCCATTGCGCCCGGCCAGGGGGCCGTATTCTACGACGGCGATGAAGTTCTGGGCGGTGGATGGATCGCTTCGCCATGAAATTCCTGATCACCACCCTGGGCTGCAAGGTGAATCAGTTTGAATCGGACGCCATTGCCCAGGCGCTTGAATCCCATGGCTGGCGGCGGGCCGCCCCAGACGATCAGGCCGAGGTCTGCATCGTCAACACCTGCACGGTGACGGGTAAAGCCTCGATGCAGTCGCGCCAATTGATCCGTCAATTCAGGCGACGGGCGCCGGACGCGCGGATCATCGTCACCGGCTGCTATGCGCAGACCGCCCCCGAGGAGATCGAAAAGATCGGCGGGGTCGACGACATCATCGGACATTTCGACAAATCCGAGATCCCGCGCCTGATCGTCGCGTCGCTTGCGAACACGCCGCGTCAGACGCGACGGCGGGTTCGAAACATCCGGACCGCCGAACGGTTCAGTCTGCCGCCGGCGCCCGCTTATGGCCAACGTACGCGGCCGTACTTGAAAATCCAGGACGGTTGCAACCGATTCTGCACTTACTGCATCGTTCCCCACGCCCGTGGTCCCAGCCGCAGCATGCCTTTCGAGACCGTGCTGGCGTGCCTGGCGGACCTGGACCGCAACGGTTATCGAGAGGCGGTTCTCACCGGCATCCATTTGGGGGCCTACGGTCAGGACCTCGATCCGCCAACCAGCCTGAACGACCTGCTCCACGCGATCGAATTACGGCGGCCCCTTCATCGCCTGCGCCTGAGTTCGATCGAGCCGGACGAAGTCGACAGTGCCCTTGTAGACCATCTGGCCGCTTCCCATCTGATTTGCCCTCACTTGCACCTGCCCCTGCAGAGCGGCGACGATCGGATTCTCGCGCGCATGCATCGTCCCTACAGCCGGGCAGACTTTGCCCGGACGGTGGCCCGCATCAACACGGCCGTGCCCCGCTGTGCCATCGGCGCCGACATTCTGGTCGGTTTTCCGGGTGAAGACCAAGCCGCCTTTGAACGCACCTTCGAACTGGTTGCCGACCTGCCTCTGGCCTACCTTCACGTTTTTCCCTTCTCCCCCCGCCCCGGCACGCCGGCCTATCATTTTCCTGACCGTGTTCCGGACGCAACGGTTAAGCAACGCACCGCCGACCTGCGGGCGTTGGGTCACGAGAAAAAACGCGCTTTCGTCCAGACCGGCATGACATCCTTTCACGAGGTTCTGGTCGAGAACAAACGCGATCGACGAACGGGCTGGCTTAAAGGCCTGACCGCCAATTATATTCCCACCCTGATCGAGGGCGACGACCGTCTCATGAACCGAATCGTCACCATTGAACCGCAGGAAGTGCTGCCTGACGGGCGCCTTAAAGGGTGTGTTTCAAAATCTATTTAATAAAGCTTTAATTTAGTTATTAGATTCTATTTATCTGTTATAATATGTTTTACGAATATATTTTCTATGGGTGGTTGTCTGCTCCACCTGCCGCGTGAGGCATCGTGAAAGCGAAATGACGTGGATTCGCTCCCGCATTCCGATCAGTTTAAATTCAATCCCCTGAACCGCAGGATCACCACCAATCCGACGGCATAGAAGCCAAGCGCCAGCTTCATGATAAACGCATACCCGGTTTGGGTTGCCAGCAGCGGGACGGCGATAGCACCCAGGACGGTGGCGCATCCATTGATCCCCCAGGCCCAGGGAACCAGCCCTGAGCGCTTGGCGGTCAACGTGACGATCCCCAGAGGAAAGGCCATACCCATGGGCACCGCCAGGGGCAGAACCAGCGCGAGGGCCACGATCAACTTCATCATCAGCGCATCGCCAATGAATCGATGGATCAGGGCGTTCATGGCACCAAAGGCCAGCCAACCGATGGCGATAACGGCCACCAGGGCCAGAGGCAGCATTTTCGTTGCGGACACGCCCCGTGCCAATGCGGCATCGGCGCCGATGCTTCCGCCCCCCGCGCCAACTAAAAAACCGGCCAGGGCCAGGGCCGCCGCCATTAGCGGGTGGTGAAGAAACATTGAAAGGCGCTGGATGAAGACCATCTCCACGAAGATGAAGCCCCCCCCGATGGCCGTGAAATAAAGCAGTGTCGTGACCCTGCGGGCGCTTTCATCGACCCCGGTGCCATGTTGCCGTCGCTGCCACCACACCGGCAAACCGATGAGGACGAGGCTTAAAGCGGCGGCCTGGATCAGGGTGGCCAGCAGGAGCGGATAGCCCCAATCCATCAGGGCGATACCGCCCGAATGGCGCAGGGAGGCAATTTCGGGCGAACTCTTCCAGCGAAAATAATGATCGAAAAAAGGGCGGTCGTCCGTCGGCGGACTTAGTTCGTATTTGTACCGGGCGATGAATTCGCCGCGCTTCTCGCCCGCCAGTTCGCGTGTCCCTTCGGCAAACATGGGGCGGGCGAGCACGCTGTACCGATTGGCTTCCTCCGGGTGAAGGTCGCTCAAGTAGACCAGATCGAAAGCCCATTGTCGGCAGAAACGCCGGACAGCCTGCTTTTCACGGGGGCGAAGGGGTGATCTACCCACCAGCACGACCGCTGTGCGCCAGTTCCGGATCACCGCCAGATGTTCCTTCGGCTGCGAAACGCCCTGCCCTTCCAGCATCCGCCAGGCCGTAACAAAGGCTTTGAGGCCGCCGCGGGGCGGCAGACGGGTCCAGAGCGGAGCGACGATCAATCCGTCATTTTCCAGATGACCCCACAGCTGCGCCAGACCTTCAACGGTCCAAAGCGCGTTTTCCCCAAACGTCGCCATTTCGCTGCCGCCCGCCATCGGCAGTTGGATGAGATCGAACACCCCTGCAGCGGATTGCAGATAGGCGCGTACCGTCGTGCTGTGATAGCGCACCGCCCCCTGCATACGATCGAACCCGCTGAATGCCTGCAGCCGTCCTTTCAAAAGCCGCGCATAGAGGGGGTGGGCGTCCACCGCTTCGACACTTTGGGCACCAAAGGCGCGGGCCCTGAGGATATCCTGCCCGCCGCCGGCACCGGCGACAAGGACCCGTCGGGCATTGGGTCGTAGCACCAACCCAACGCTGGGTGTACACTGTTTCAGATAGTCCGCTGTTCGCGGCTGGGCGTTGAAGCGATCGATGACCGTCATTGCCTGGCCGTCGACAAAGAAAGCCATCTGGTCGGGAAGGGGCGCGTCACTGTTCAGACTCAGCCCGGGGGCATGACGAAATGGAACTTCGGGGTTGGCCACCACCGTAAACCACCCCATGGGGTGATGGCCTTCATAAACGATTCGAGCGCCAGGGACCCTGAGGGTTTGGGCCAGCGGTTTGTACGGATTAACAGCGGCCCGACTCCGGGGCGCGACCTTCATCCCCGACACGACGACCAATCCCAAGGCGGCCAACAGGGCGATAGCGGTCCGGCCGTCAATCTTGCGCCAGTGCCAGGAGGCGGCGGCGACGGCCGCAACGGCACAGGCGGCAACAATGCAGAGGGACGTCTGCGGCGGCAGATGGAACAACACACCGACCGTCAACCCGGCTCCTGCGCCGGCGCCCGCGAGGTCCGCGGCATAGACTCGGGATATTCGTCGGTCGTAGTGGTGCAGCATGGCCCCGAGACCGATCGCCGCCAATAAAAAGGGGATGAGCAGGAGCACGTAGATGCCGGCCAGATAACCCCATTGACGGGGGCTCCACAGAAATGCCAGCGCATTGAAAGGCAGTCGCTGGGCGGCGGCGAAGCAGAGCACACTGGTCAGGCTGAAACCGATGGCGCCGAACGCAAACACGACGCGCAATCGGCCGGCGCTGAACCTTCCTGTCATGGCCAGGAGGGTGCCGCTGGTACCGTAACCCAGCAGCGCAATACTGATCATCATAAAGGCGAAGTGGTGCCAGTGAACGATGGCAAAAAGACGCATGAGCAGCAGTTCATAGGCCAGAACAGCCGCCGCCAGCAAGGCCATCCCCAGGAGAGGGGGCGATGCCTCTGGTTCATGCGCTGATGCGCTCATGCCGACCCCGCGTCAGTGTTCACCAGTGAGGGGCACGAAACGCACTGGCAGAATTTGTCGCGTCTGCACATTTCCCTCGAGACTTTTGGTGATGAGCAAGAGAAATTGAACGCCGAAGCGATGACCGACCGGAATGACCATCCGTCCGCCGTTTTTCAACTGGCGCACCAGGGGCGGCGGCACATGGTCGGCAGCGGCCGTGACGATGATGCCGTCGAAGGGGGCCGCTTCCGGCCAGCCATAATAGCCATCCCCCTGGCGCGACTGAACGCGAACGTATCCCAATTGTTTGAATCGCGCCTGCGCCTCACGGAAGAGTTCCGGGATGATTTCGATGGTGCGAACGCTCGCTCCGATATCGGCCAGGATGGCCGCCTGATATCCCGATCCGGTTCCCACCTCGAGGACGGCATCTCCGGGTTGGATCTCCAGCAGGTCGGTCATGAGCGCGACGATGTAGGGCTGGGATATGGTTTGGCCGTGGCCGATGGGGAGCGGCCGATTTTCGTAGGCCGCCGCCATGACCTCTTGGGGTACGAAAGCGTGACGGGGGACCCGTTCCATGGCGGCAAGCACTTCATCGCGCAGCGTCTTGCGGCCGATGTAGGCGCGCGTGGCGATGACGTCTTCGCGAATAGCCGCCACCATCTGCCGGCGCGGGATCTCCCAATCACCGGCCGGGACCGCAACGATTGCTGCAGTCCCGTTCGCGACCAGGACCAATGCCAGCATGAGAAGCACCGAAAACGGCCGTCGCATTGGCCGCCATCCGACAGGCAACGCATCGGGCCCCTTTGTCCGTTTCGCCTGCATCGGGCCTATTTAAAATAGAGCGTATCGAAAGTTTGCAGCAATTCGCGCAGCTCGGCGACGTATTTCAGATCCGTCGTCTGTTTGCACTTCATGGCCGCAATCAGCATTTGGTGGAGCACAGCAATTTTGCGGGCGTATTGCTCGTCATCCGGCTTGATCCGCTGGGTCATGAAGTACTGCGTCACGATGGTCTGAATTTCCGTGGCATGGGTTTCCTTGTTCATAACCCAGCGCACCAGTTGGTTGTAATTGACCCGATCGGATTTTTGCAGCTCCAGAATCTGCTTGGTCGATTTTTCGATCGTGCCGATGTGCTCGGCGATCAACGCCGCACGGGCCCTGTCATCGTAGATGCCGCAGGGGATTTCACAATGGGCCTGCGCGGGCGGGGCCAAAATGACGGCAAGCGCTAAAGCGACTGTATAGATCACAGCATGTTTCATATTGTCCTCCTGTTGATGGCAGTTGGCAGACATAAAATGAATTACGGATTGATCCTGTGGTCAATATCAAGAAAGGTAAATCACGGTGGTTCAAATATCCAGAGGTATGGCCGTGTTTGCATCCCTGCCCCCGCTGTGGCGGTCCGTTGGGTCCGGCCGCACCACGGGCTTGGCATCGCCGGGCCTTTCTGGTAGAACGATTGAAAGCCTGTCATCTCTTCTCTTCCATTCCCTGGATCCAAGGAGTGAACAATGGCCACGATCTTCACTAAAATCATCGAAAAAGAAATTCCCGCGGATATCGTTTACCAGGATGATCACATAACCGCCTTTCGCGATATCAATCCCCAGGCGCCGGTTCATATTCTGATCGTCCCCAACAAGGAAATCCCCACGGTCAACGATATCGAACCAAGCGACGAAACCCTGGTGGGCAAAATGTTTTCGGCGGCCAAGAAAATTGCGGCCGATGAGGGTGTGGCCGAAAATGGATATCGCCTCCTGATCAACTGCAACCGTGACGGCGGCCAGGAGGTCTTCCATCTGCACATGCACCTGTTTGGCGGCCGCCCCCTGGGCCCCATGCTATTGCGCCGTTAGGTCGCGGACATAGGTTACAGACGCGAGGAACGTTTGGCGTTGAAGCGGGTGCGCCGACCGTGAGGTTTGACAAAATTAGCATAATGGCCTAGTAACTGTCTGTCACCATCGTCACGAAGACCGATGATGCACCGATCCCTGCAGACGGTTTGCCACGATAAACCCATCACGCCCTTGAAGGGACAGGGTTGTTCGTGGTTTTTCATTTGGAGACCAACCCCGTGCACAGGCAGCAGATTTGTATCGTTGATGGTCAGGGCGGCGGTATTGGCGCCAACCTGATCAAATATCTGCGAGAATTCCACGGCGAGCGCTACGAGCTTCTGGCCCTGGGCACCAACGTCATTGCCACCTCCCAGATGATGAAAGCCGGAGCCAACCGCGGGGCTTCAGGAGAAAATGCCGTCATCCACACGGTCGCCCGGGCCGACGTGATCATCGGTACGATTGCCATCACCTGGGCCAACGCGATGCTGGGTGAGGTAACACCCGCCATGGCCGCCGCCATCACCTCAAGTCCGGCGCCCAAGATTCTGCTTCCCCTTTTCCATGAAAATATCACCTTCGTGTGCGTGGGCACCGATCCCCTGCCCCATATGGTCAAAACAATCGTCGAAGAAGTCATAACGGAGGTATTACCGCATGTGTGAAGCGAATGCCTATCTATATCACGCCGGTCGGGAAGAGCTGATTCTCGAATCCGTCGACGTCGTTCAACCGGAAGCCGATGACCATTATCGTCTGATCAACATCTTCAACGAACAGAAAATCGTCAAAGGCCGCATCCGATCCATGCGTCTGGTGGAGCACAAAATAATATTCGAGGCCCTGCCGTAGACAGCGGCCGGGCGGCTCCTGAACGCCCAATCCCGTAATTTTCATGCAGGAATATCGGACGCACCGCAAGTTCCATCGCCCGGCCGTGGCTCTCCGCCCGGATCGGCCTGCGACGGCGGATTAAGGCCTGAGCCTATGGACAACATATCGAACAAAGGAAAAAACATATGGGTTTCCCAATCAGGCCATTATTTCTGATCGCATTCTTGTTCTGGATCGCCCCGCCAGTGACGGCGGCTGGAATCGATGGTCCGGCCACCATCGAAGTCGTCGGCCGGGGAGATGTATCGCAACGGCCCGATCGGGCCATTTTGCGCCTGGCCATCGAATCCAATGCCGCTGACGCTAACGAGGCGATACGCCAGAATGCCGCCCAGGCCGAAAAACTGATCAGTCGGCTCAAAAAGATGATGACGCCCGACGACAGGATCGCGACCACCCAATTTCAACTCCACCCGGTTTACAGCCAGAAGGCGCGCATCACTCCCTCCAGTTACCGGGTCAACAATACGGTCCAACTGGAAACAGGCCAGTTGGATCGCCTGGGCGCGTTTATCGATGCGGCCGCACAAGCGGGCAGCGTTCGCATCGGACAGTTGCAATTTCACCATTCCCGCCAGGGTGCCCTCGCCCGCAAGGCCGCGGCCCTGGCTGTTGCCGATGCCCGCCGCATCGCCGAAGAGCTGGCCCGGGCGGCCGGTGTGAAAATCGTGCGGTTGCACCAGTTGCGCTACACCGGGAACCATCACCCGGCGCCCATGCGGGCCGAAATGGCCATGGCCGCCGCGCCAACGCCCATCGAGATCGGTGATTTGAAGATCACAGAGCGGGTCGTGACGGTCTTTATCGTTGAATGACATCCGGGGAGATGGTTTGTCCGCGCCGAATCAGTCGCGGCCAGCCCTGATACTCAGGCGGCGGGCCTCTTTTTCCAGCGCTGAATCACGATAGCCATCAACCAGACAGTCCCGGATATATTGCTGCAGAAAAGCGCGCCGTCCCAAACGTTCATACTGGTGGACGTGGACCAGTTCATGCCGTACCACCACCGGATCGGCAGCGACAGCGCTGCAAAGAAATATGCCGTGGCCTGCTGTAAGGGCCACCGGATCGGCCAGCGCCACCCGGCTGAACCGTGCAATGCCCTTCAAGAGCCAACCGGCCGGCAGCGGTATATGGGCAACGACCAGGATCCGGACACGGCCTGAATCCTTAAGCCCGATATTACGGGCGGACGCAAATTCCGCCCGGGTCAGCGGGCGGCCTTCGCGCCGAATTCTTTCCTCCTGCCGCTGAATCCAATGATGGACCGGCGGCGTCAGGATGACGGCCGCCAATCGAGCCGCCGCCGCTCGCCAATTCGGTGGGCGGGGCTGAATTCTGGTCGCATTGTTTAGCACGTGTCCTCATTGCTACCGGCATCGCCCCATCGGCCGGAATGGACCCGGCACCGCCGGGGCGTCGGATTGGCGGAAGGGTTCGGTCGGGATGATCCGGCCGCGCGTCTTTGTACTTCTCTTCTTATCGTACCGAACGCGGGGCCGGACACTTGAATTTCAGCCGCGGCATTCAATCGGGCATGTTGGTCCTGGTTGACGCGGCGGCAAAACAGCGTCTTGATTTCCGGCCCGATTCCGAAACGACGGGCCCCGGTGGTGATGACGATGGGCTTTCAGCGCCGTCGTACGGCCAGAAAGATGCCGGCGACGATCAGGAGCATGCCGATCCCATGAAACCACCGGAGTTGTTCGCCCAGGAAAATGAGCGCCATGGTGCCGCCGAAGACCGGCATAAGATACAGAAAAAGACCGGCCCGGTTGGCCCCGATCAACTCGACCCCGCGATTGAAGCACAGGAACGAGCAGATCGAAGGGAAGACGGCCACGTAAGCCACCGAGGCGATCGTCAGTCCGTCCCAGCGGACGGCCCGCTGGTAGAGGGTTTCCCAGATGTACACGGGCAGCAGCATCATCGTGCCGAGGATAAATGTTACCGCCACGAAACTCAAGGGGTGCATGGGCGGGCGTTTGCGCAGCAAAACGGAATAACCGGCATAGGCCAGAACGGCCGTAAAAATGATGACATCGCCGGGATTGAAGGCCAGGGAGCGCAACGTTTGGGGATCGCCCCGGACGATGATGGTGACGGCGCCGAGCAAGGCGAAACCGACGCCCACCGCCTGGCGCACGGAGATCCGGTCCCGGAAAAGGACGAATGACAGGGCCACGATCATGACGGGCATCATGGTCTGCATCAGGAAAGCATTCAAGGCGATGGTGAACTGGAGACCGGCGTAGACCAGTGTGTTGAAGATGGCGACGCCCAGGGCAGCAAGCAGGAGGATGATGGCCGGATGCCGCCGGATGACGGCCCAGTCGCGCCGAATCCAAGGCAGGGCCGGCCAGACCACCAGGAGAGTGGCGATGGCCCATCGCCAGAAGGCCAGGCCGATGGGCGGCACTTCGGTGCGCACGGCTCGTCCCAGAACAAAGTTGCCGGACCAGAACAGGACCGCCAGGGTCAGCAGCAGATGGGGCGAGTTGTTAAGGCGTGAAAGCAGCGCGCGATCCATCGCGCTTCCTTAACATCACATCCCCCACAAGTAAACGTTGGAGGTCTTCGCTGCGATGGCGGTGGGATTGGTGCCGCCGGCGCCGCGGACCGGACCGCATCGGTGTCGATCCTCAACGCCGTTCGGGAACGGGGCGATCAGGCGTCTTCGGTGCCGCGCTTCCACCGACCCAGCAAGCGGGCCACCAGCGGGTAGGATAGCCAGGCCAGATCCCAGTAAAGACGCCCGGTAAAGGCGAAGGGGATGGTGATCAAGGCGGTCACAGGTTCGGCCAAAAAGGCCAGCTGAAGATTCCGGGCCTCGTCGTCATGGATACGATCGGACAGCAAACGGCGCTTATGGCAGGCATAGCGCCAGCTCCCCGCGGCCGCCAGCCCCACCATGCCGGCCATGGCGCTCTGCAGCGCCAACGCGTAGGGATCGTCCGGGAAATCGATCCCCACACCGATCGCGTAGAGATAGAGCAGCAGGAAAAAAACCTGGCCGAGTGCCAGGATGGTATGACGATTGTCGGTCCGGGCCAGATTGCCGAAAAGGGCGTTGCTCTGAACCCAGTAGAGCACCACCAGGATCGTACCGATCAAGGCCAGGCCCAGGCCCTGCTTGTGGGCGTCCAGAAAACCCCAGATGGAGGCTCCCGTCCATTGCATTTCACTGGGATAGGGCAGCGCAAGCACCATGACGACCAGCACGATGGCAAAAACCGCGTCGACCAGCGTTCCCAGACGCTTCAATTGCCGGGTTTCGCGCTCTTGAATGGCGTTGGCCTTATTCACCGTCCAGCTCCAACAGCAAAGGCTGTATGCGCCGCACACAGCCTTTGCTTGCATTCTGATCGAATGGTGAAACCCGCGTTGATTTAGAAGTGATAGGTGATCATGACGCCGCCCACGGCCTGGGTTTCACTGCCCTCGTCCACCACCGGGCTGTCGTCGTCGGCATCCCCGACCAGCTGCGAGATGCCGCCGATCACGTGCAGGTTCCAGGCGCCCGTGAAGTTCCAGGTATAGTTGGCGTTGAGCCCGACCTCGTAGATGCCGCTATCCGCATCGTAGGTATCCAGTCCACTCCGCCTGGCATCCCGGCCGTCGATACCGAAATACGAACTCATGAAGTCCCCATCGCCAAACCCGGCAAAACCTTCCAGGCCGATGCGCATGGTCTGGAGAAAGCCCGTCCCCCAGCCGGCGGCGACACGCGTCAACTGCCCGTCGTTGCCGTCGGCCACGTCCCACATCGTCTCGACCCGTGCGCTCCACCTGCCATAATCCTCGGTGGGGTACTCGATTCCCAGGAAACCACCCATCATGAAGGAGGTGTCCACATCTTCCAGATCATCCACCTTGTCGTTGTCCACGTCGTCGCGCTCGCCGATGTATTCACCCACGAAGCCGCCCTTGAAGGTCGGATGCGGGATCAGGTTGGCCTTGACGCGGTTTCCCACGACATGGATGTTCATGTGATTGTCGAAATCGACCGTAAAAAAAGGCAGCGGCGCCGCTTCGTAATCGTCCGAGCCGATATAGTCCGGCGCGACGGCCACACCACCACCCACACCCCAGTCCGCGGCATGCACGGCCGGCCAACCAGCGGTAAGCATCAGTATCCCAGTCAATACGATCATAATCAGTCTGCGATTCATCGCGGTTCTCCTGCTAAACGTTTGGTGCGCCCGAAAAGCTAGAGCGGATATTATAGATCGATGTCGTCATGCCTGCAGATGATCGATCATCCGGGGATATTCACAAAGTTTTTCGGATCCATTCGTTGATGCGTCGATCCGGGAGCCAATTCGTTGCGGATGTGGTCAATCCGTCTGAGATCCGTTCCGTGAGATCCCCAACCGGTCGGATTGCCTTAGCAAATATCACGAGACAATTCAATGCTTTTGGAAAATACCGCTGCCGGAGCTGCAATAGGAAGATAAACGATCGCCAATCACTTAGGGAGACAGCCGATCGACACAGACCATAGACGATGGAGGTGCGGTTTGAACCCGATGGAGGCTTGCCGGCTGGCAGCTTAGGGATTGGGGGCCGGTTCTTTAGGGACGGACCCTCCGCGCAGGGCGTGGGGTACCCGTTTTGTACGCGCATCATTTGAAGCCCCGGGACGCGCCGTACGGCCTATTTTTCCAGAGCCGTGAATCCAGAGCGTGCTGTTTCGACAACCCGCTCCCGGCCGACGGTTGCGGTGAAATCGTCGATCATCTGGGAAGTGCCGGCCACTTGAACGATATAAAGGGCTTGGCTCTGGCGATCAAGGATATCAAAATTGAATCTGGCCTTGAGCTCTTCGATGAGGTTCTCGTTCGCTTCGAATTTGATGATGGCCACCTCCCTCCAGAAACTGCGGTCGGAGTGCAGTTCGCGCGCGGAAATGACCTCGGTCATTTTTTCGATCTGCCGCAGGACCTGGAGAACCTTCGCATCATCATCCTCGCGCAGGGTCAGGACCACGCGGCTGATACCGGGTTGCAGGGTTTTGCAGGCCGTGACGGTTTCGACGTTATACATCTTACGGCGGATCAACATGAAGATCTTGTTGAGCACGCCGGGGCGGTTGATGGCAAACAGCAGGATGGCGCGTCGCTTCATCGGCGCTGCATTCATTTTCTCCTCCGTCGTCTTTAATCTCAGTCAGATCGATGCGTCGGTAAAAGCGTATGGCGTGCACTTCCCGCGGCGTGTGCCGGGGGTTCCCCTGCATCAACTCAAAGCGAATGCGGGACGGGCGGCCCGCTATCGATTACCAGGCGGGGTGACGATCATGTCCGCGATACCGCCGCCGGACGGCACCATGGGCAGAACGATTTCGCTCGGGTCGCACAAGAACTCCAGCATGTAGGCGCCTGGATGCCCGGCCGCCGTCTCGAGTGCGGTCTTAACATCCTCCACATCTGTAACCCGGCGATGCGGAATACCGTAGGCTCCCGCAATGGCCCCGAAGTCGGGATTTTTCATGGGTGTCCCGGCATAGCGGCCGTCATAGAAAAGGGTCTGCCACTGGCGCACCATGCCCAGATAACCGTTGTTCATCAGCAGAATCTTAACGTCGATATCGTGCTCCATGATGGTGCCCAGCTCCTGGATGTTCATCTGGAATCCGCCGTCACCGCTGACCGACCAGACCTGCTCGTCCGGACGGGCCAATTTGACACCGATGGACATCGGCAAGGCGCACCCCATCGTGCCGGCACCGCCGGAGGTGAACCAGCTGTTGGGCGTCTGGAAATTGTAGAAACGCGCCATGATCATCTGGTGCTGACCCACGTCGGAAACGATAATGTCGCGGCCTCGGGTCACCTCCGACAAGCGGCGGGTGACGGTCTTCATGAGCAGCTGGCCCTCTCGCCCCACCCCGCCGTCGATCTCCTTCTCGATGGTGTCGGCGATCTCTTGCCTGAAACCGTCGATCTGTGCAAACCAACGCTGTCTCGGCTTGGGGGTCAGCTCGGGCGCCCGGACCCAGAATTTAAGCGCCTCGGCGACATCGGCATTGATATCCACCGACGTGCGCACGTTTTTGTCGATCTCGGAGGGATCGATCTCCACGTGGATGACTTTGGCGTCACATGCGAAGCTCTCCAGGTTGCCGGTGACACGGTCGTCGAAACGCATGCCCAGGGAAATAATCAAATCGGCATTCAGCAGGGCACGGTTCGCCTCGACGGTGCCGTGCATTCCGACCATGCCCAGACTGAGCGGATGGTCCACCGGCATGGACGAAAGCCCGTGAAGCGTGAACGCTATGGGAATGTTGGCCTTTTCGGCCAGCGCCCGCAGGCGACCGCCGCCATTGGCGTTGATGATGCCGTGTCCACACAAAATGATGGGGCGCTCGCTGTGGTTGATGAGTTCGACGGCATCGCGGAGACGCTGTCGGTCGGGCAAAGGCGAGTAGTAGAAGCCGGGAAGGTCCGGCTCGTAGCTCTCGGGATCGAAGCGATAGCCCGCGTCGGCTTCCTGGATTTGAATGTCTTTGGGAATATCCACCACGACCGGTCCGCCCCGTCCCGTCGTAGCGACATAAAGCGCTTCATGCAGGGTTTCTTCGATTTCACCCACCTTCAAAGGCATATAGGTTTGCTTGGCCAGCGGCAGCATGACCCCGACGACATCGCTTTCCTGGAAGGCGTCGGTGGCAATCACACCGGTGGGCACCTGCCCCGTTATGGCCAGAAGGGGAACGGAGTCCATGCCGGCATCGGCAATCCCGGTCACCAGATTCATGGCACCGGGGCCGGAAGTGGCCAGGCAAACGCCGATCTGCGGTCGGGCCAAACCGATCGAAGCGCGCGAAAGGCCCATGGCCATGAAGGCCGCCCCCTGCTCGTGCCGAGACATGATGAAATCGAAGCATTGCTGTTTTTCCATTTCGTCGAAAACCGGCATGATCGCACCGCCGGTGTAGCCGAAGATATAGCGAACCCCTGTGTCGCGCAGTGCCTTGAGGACCAGCTCTTTGCCTTGCATGGTGTCAGACCTTTCTTTTCGTTGAGCATGCGGTTTGTCGAAGCCTACGCGGCATCGTATGGCCGCTGCTCACAGCGGGCAAAAAAACGGTAGAGTAAGTACTATAATCGCTTTTGGGCGAAAGGCCACATCGCGGATTTAAAAACTTGACGCCGTCGGTCATCATAGGCATTTTACCTCCGGGTTACAGGCATCTGCCGACATTATCAACCGTTTAGGCTTCTTGGGCTACTCTCAACCGACATAATCAAGGGCGTTCGACATGGGAATAACTTTGTTCGACAAAATCTGGTCGGCGCACGTGGTGCGCGACCTGCCGGACGGGACGTCGCTGCTCTACATCGACCGCCACCTGGTACATGAGGTCACCAGTCCCCAGGCCTTCGAAGGCCTGCGCCTGGCCGGTCGCCGTATCCGCCGCCCCGAGCTGACCTTCGCGACCATGGACCACAACGTTCCCACCACGCCCGACCGGCTCGACATCGCCGACCCCGTATCGCGCGCCCAGATGGAGGCCCTCAAGGCCAACTGCGACGAGTTTGGCATTCCTTTATACGGCCTGGGCGACGAACGCCAGGGCATCGTTCACGTGATCGGACCCGAACTCGGCTTGACCCTGCCTGGTCTCACCATCGTCTGCGGAGATTCGCACACTTCGACCCACGGCGCTTTCGGGGCCCTGGCCTTTGGTATCGGCACTTCCGAAGTTGAACACGTCCTCGTTACCCAGACCCTGGTGCAGCGCAAACCCGGATCATTCCGTGTCGAATTCACCGGGCGTCCCGGACCGCATATATTCTCCAAGGATATGGTGCTGAGGATGATCGGGTTGATCGGAACGGCCGGCGGCACTGGATACGTCCTCGAATACGGCGGAGAAGCCGTGCGCGCCCTATCCATGGAAGCCCGCATGTCGATTTGCAATATGAGCATCGAGGCCGGGGCGCG
>JAAUYG010026027.1_pt1 | contig 44168 bp, 24 predicted proteins | sample 7278091 | NCBI WGS metagenome assembly JAAUYG01 (sample SAMN14350201, study PRJNA611818) | marine sediment metagenome | isolation source: surface marine sediment (0.6m) | place: French Polynesia: Moorea | collected 2018-08 | reverse complement strand
TTTTTTTTTTTTTGGGGGGTTTTAAATTTTTTTTTAAAAAAAAATAAACAAATGCCCAAAAATAAAATTTTTGGTCAAAATTTTTCTTTTTTTAATTTCTGGGCCCCCCCCCCCCCCCCCCCCGGGAATAAGGTTGAATGGTGCTCTAACAGTAGTTATAACAATTCGTACCAGCCATAATTACTTGGAGCATGACCTACCTCCTCCTTCGTATGTAATTAACTTTGCCGTGTAGCAGTTCCTAGATAATTAAACTCGGCCCGGACCTATGCTGTTCCTTGTTTCCTCAAGAAGTAGACCTCTGTACAATTTGTGTGAATACATGTATATGTAGATAGTGTTGAAGGTCACAGGACAAAACCACGGATTCTCTATACATCCCTACTGTGGGGAACTTCCATGAAACCTGTGTGTCCACCAGAATTCAGCGCTCTATTTTGCTTTTGCATTATTACCTTTAAGAAAAGGAAGGGGCCTCGAAAAAAGACATCTAGGCAATATCAGGCACAATTTATTGATATCGTTCTCTTTTTCTAATACCGGTTAGCCTTTATGTGACAAACCTAAGTCGATCGCCCAACTTGAAAAATACAATCCTAAAAGATACTTCGGTCCAGACAGAGCCAAAACTTTTCATGGTGGTCAGTGGATCTTCACCTGCTCTGATGACCCCACTAGCCTTCGAGAAAGAACTGCAGGTTGATTTTGTGTGGCAAAGACGACCCCCTGAAGAGGACAAGTAGACCGCGGCTTTATTGTCCTCGCTAATATACCCATATATCACATGCGGCTGGCTATTAGTATTGGCCAAGGCAAGCGGTAGTTTAAAAAAAAACAGAGAAAGAAACCGAGGCACCCGGACACACGAGGCTGCGATACACAGGCTGGAAGAAGTCGTGACTCGCCGGTTTCGGAAAATTTATATCCTTCAGCACCCCCACCCCGCCACCCCCTGAGGTGTGCCCGGAAAGCATTGTTTGCGAATTCTGCCTGTTGATGATGTCATTTGGGGCAGTTCTCTCACTGTTCTCTCAAACGGCCTAAAATGAAAATAAAAAATCCAAATAGGTTTATTCGAAGAAGGGGTAATGCTCTTCCGTTCTTTAACCACCCAACCCCCAGGTAGCCTAGCCTATATATTACAACTTCTATCCAAAACAAACCCACTAGCTCGGGGCAGTTCAAGATAGCATATTGTTTAAGCTTTAGTATTAGTACCGTAAACACACTTTGCATCAGGTTGGAGAATAAGCATTGCTACTTTGTGGATAAGTTTAAGCAAAGGTAAGTTTTTAGTTATTATTTTAGCTGAAGTAAGATTGACGTTTAACCGTTGATGTACAGTGTATAATTATTTGGATAAATTATATGTCTTTACTTACACCATTAGGCTAGTTACAGTTATGGTAAAAGAATGCAATGTGCAAAGTTTTACACCCTTTGGTGTACCATTGTATATATAATTGCTCTATGTAAATGCTACATGTATATACAGAGGAGCATCTGTTTGTGACTAATTATATGTATAAGTCTAATTAACACGTATTTGTCTTGAGTTGGTAAACGTATTATCAACAGAGAAGTTACACTGTGTATGGTGATACGGTGACATACACTCAGTATAAATGCAAAAAATATTACAACCAGTATGATCGAATGCTATTGGTGCCAGGGCTTCTCATATCCATATCTCATATCGCACATTAAGTGCAATCTTACACTTGAATGCATTTAGACCTAATTTCTATCATGTATTGTAAACAGCCGTGACACTTAGACTCAACCATATTTTGCATTCAATTTAATCTACCTCATGCTGTAGAATAATTAACAACACTCTGCGACAGGGTATGCAAAACAATAAATAAAAATAACAATTTGTATATATGCGAAAACTCTCCACAGGATGGTGCTATTTTGTGTATCTACTATGATTGCATTATGGCTCAAGAGTCAAAGAATAGCTCGTATCCTTGATAATTGTATAGCTTCATAATTGGCTGTGCATTACTTCTAACAGATAGTCGGAGGAGTAACAGCCATCGCCACGCAAGGGGAATGGGGTCCCGGCTGGGGTGGGGGTAGCAGGGCACCCCTGCTAAAACCATGGCCTCTAGCTACTAGCTAGTGCAATACTTTTCGTCGTCTCTATTGCCGTGAATGATATATTACATTTCGTATTTTTTTTCACGAGAACTGGGACATTCGCCAAGAGTCGGACTGTTTGTGATTAATGCCTGGCAATTAATTGACTGCCTACACAGCGGTGCATTTCCAGGTATGGTACACCTGGGGAGCAGGCTTCTGGGTACATATGTTCTGATGCAACTGTTTATAGAGGAGTGGCCTTCTGACTGCGTACAAAATAAATAAAAATATAAATTAACAACGGTACAAAACTTGCAAAGGACCAGTAGCAAAGAAAGGGAAAAGTAGAAAATTAAAAGTATGGACGAAGAAAATTAGCCAACCAAATATGTGCCTTGATTTCTTGTTGATGCAAAATTACATTATATAACATCTACACAGTATCGGAATGTACATGGACGAGTTATCTTCTATTATTATCATTGCAAATGTCAGTACTCTATGGAGGTATTGATTCCCCTCTCACCATAAAGAGAATGACAACAAGACGTGTGGCACGGACAATGCTAGGAACGGTAATCTCAAATAGATTTACATGGACAGGAGGTGATTAATCTTGTATCTGTTCTGCCCCCTCGCCATTCATCCGTTGAGAATCACTCATGAGTGACGGGACACTATAATATTGATCACTCTTTCTGTGTTGTCGCTCTATCTCGCCTGCCATCCTGAAGCACGAGGTGCCGCCTGTCAAGATATTGAACAGCTGGGTGAGTCACATCTTGGTCACACCAGCCAACACTCCTAGAAATGGCCTAGATATGCAAAAAGTCACACATGAGGGAGAGTTAACTTTGTACATGCACACACTTTCAGCACGAGGATAAATGACGTAATAATTCAAACAGGCGTGAATCAAGTGCAAAGTTCTCCACTTGCGGTCGCAAGGCAGTTGTCACCACGGATAACTGTTTCCGCCATGTGATGTTTTCTTCTTGTCATGTTTTGTGTTCTGTCAAGTCATCAGACGAAATGCGCTCCATCGACGCTCGTTTTTCCGGTACGTACAAGCCACTTGGTGTTCAGCTGAACAGTTTGAGTCAGATCGGAAGCTTAACGATAAAATCTAGGGTTGTTCAGTGGTACCCAATTTTAGTGGCCACTCTACACAGAGGCCACCCTCACTTGAGATATTTCCTGACTTAGAAGCTCTGGTGTCAACTAACTCGGACGCATTTAGAGCATGTCCCAATTTTCTAGCCAGAAAGGATACCTTAATTAATAATTAGAGATAACGTATGGTACAAAAAATGTCTGTGCGGGTCTTTCTTGACAGACTCAACTACGCAAAATGCTGTGTTCATTGGGAAACCAATGAATCATTTTTATCGTACGTAGAACACTTATCCTAGAAAGAGATCAACTCTGCTACAAATATTTTAATGGATCTTGAGCTCTCACTGCACAAAAACAGTGTTTCAGACTCTCTTGTGGAGTGGTCGTACCAGATAGTTTGGCTATTACATATGGGAAGCACGGCCTATCACGCACTCCTGCGGAGAGTCAAGAGAGACCCCGTTGTCTCTCAGTGATAAAACTCCCCTACAATGTGCTGTATAAGCCGTGGACGGATTGCAGTCCATAACTGGAGTTCATTCAAATTCTAGTGTACAAGTAGTGCTTCTCATATGATGACCTTATTCATTGCAAAGCACGTTTGTAAGCAAATTTGATACAACTAGGATTACATTGTACCGTAATATGTCTCCATGTGTATGGCTTTGTTCTTCGTTTTGGTCCTCCAAAACGACAACATTGTTGCTGACAGTAAAATTATGCTTCTAGGTGATCCTTCTAATTATCCAATTTTTACATGTGTACAACAGCTTTAAATGACAATCTTTGGAACGTCAAATTCAGATACTCTCCCACGAAACGCTGCGTTTGGTGCTGCATAATCGGGCTTGTGATCATTGTCACAGTGGATTCTTTTTGCTTCATCAAATCAGCATACATGTATGGGGCAGTACACCAATGCGCCCCAATCCCTAAATACACAAAACGCAGAGAACGTCGAATGGTCAGACAAAGTTTGTTGGCTGGCGATGATTTTGTATGGTAATGTACTTCACTGGCAGGTAATGTACTGTATTGGGAATATGTGAACATCCTCCCACCTATCTGGATTTCACATAGCGATCCACTGCTCAAATATTTCCGTGACGTGATGGGCTGCCATTCCATGGCTTTTAGTTACATCACCGAATCCAATCAATAACAGTCAATAATAAATGGACATGAAATTGATGATGCCGGGGTTTCGCTCCTTTCGCAACTCACGCCCTAGTATTCTGTGGACAAAGGTGTTGTGGCGGGTTAGCAGAGATTTATGTCGACACGAACCCCTCCTTCTTGCAGTACTGTCAATAGCACTGCAGCAAAATCCCATCGCATCATCGTGGGAAAGTAGGAAGTGGGCAAGGGCAAGGTATTCTGGCTGCGGGATCTATACTGTTACACGGCTTCCTAAGGACTTCATGTCGCACTGTCTGTAACATCATAGTGGGGCTAGGAAAAAGTGAAAGCTTCACAACCCCCACGTAGCACGGTATTGGTAAAACGATACGACAGGTACCGTGCTTAACGTAACAAACATTTATAAAAATAACGTTAGAACCAAACCAATCTTCCTGTGTGTGAAAACGGGGTCAACATAGGTAACCTATGTATCACGATAGGCTCCATGTCGTCGTTTAGTTTAAAGGACATTAACATTGAAACACAGATTGCTAGGTTGGTTAATGGACTTCATGCAAGTTGAACATCTCTTTTATGATATGGGTTATGGAAAACAGGACTGGCCGCTTGCATGCATGCTGAACAAGATGTTTATGGTCGTCTGCTTCGAAAACCAGACATAACAGTGGACGCTTTCTTTTGTGTAAAAGCGATAAATTAAATTAGCATTGTTCAACACAAGGAATCGACAATAGCTGTAGTAGGGGCCCAGACATTAGGTCGAGACCGTTGTGTTTGCATATATACGCCATAGTTTCGTGGTCGTCTGACCAAGAGTAGTTAAGCTTGCCAGCCACGGTCTGTGTATGCAGATCAGCTAACAAATATTTTGTTTATACGCTCTGTTTCCTTTCCAATGCTGCTTTTTGTGGGACGGGGTTTTCCAGGTTGTTTGCTCACATAAAGATCCCAGTTCTTCAAGTTTGTTTTCTCTTCGCTGCGAGCAAACAGAAGGCTTTTTTACCGAGAATAAACACTCACTTTGTGAATATGAATGGAGCCAACTACAAGACAGTCGAGACTGCTGCACAAATGCGCTTTTTCCAAGGGATTAAGATGATACACAGCGTGAGAACGTTCGGTCTCCGATATAGCCTTTATCATATTTATTTACTTATATGTCTTACAGTCACGAAACAGCTATTGCATAACTGTGTACAACACGAGAATCATTTAAGGAATCATTGACGTGACACCATTTTTTTCAGCTCGTTCCTGTCATGCATATACATGTATCACTTTAGACGTGTTGTAAGCGGACTCGGTTCTCAGTTTGGTCTTGCTTTGAGAACCTAACTTGTCACATTGATGAAGAGTGTGACAGATACTGCCATTACTTGTAAACTACCACCCCATTGCCACAGGGACTATTGTAGAGGCACATGTAAAATAATCAGAAAACAATTAGTTGCCTGTACTGAACCTCAATAAATAAATTCAAGTTAAAAGCTGGTATCGCTTTCCTCTCCTCAGAGTTTGTGCTTCGATAAGGTGTCCATGTGGTCTACCTGGGGCTGATTTGGAGCGTTCTTTTTGAGAACCATGTGGACAGAAAAGATATGCTAAAATACTTAACTTCAGAGTCTGAGATCAAAGTCATATCTCATTGTGCCACTGTACTCCCGGTGTGAGATTACATATTAAATCACAGAATGATGCCCATCACCGGTGGATTATCTGTGGCATCCATATTGAAAATCTGCCACTTGTTTCATCATTGAGCCAAAATTCCCCACATCCCGTGATGTAGATTTTACTTCAGGACAAGAGATACAAGAGTTTTTACAACGCCATGCAGTGAAGCAACTTGTCTAGTTGTTGTGTTTTGGTCATGACGAGACAGCAGAAACAATATTGTTTCACAGAATCTTCCCAACCGTAAAATTTGGAATTTTAGTAATTAGCAATTGTGTAAACCCGTTGCCTTAAATGGCCTACCCATCTACCGGGGTAGCGGGTACATTATGTTCCAGGTTACAAGCTGTTGTCAGCTGTGATTGCGACTGGTATCATATGTTCTTGGAGTCAACATTCAAAGTCATATTACGCTTGTATGAATGCTCCTCGGGGAAGGCATTTGTAAACGCTTCTAGAGTCTCCCCATGCAGTCTGTGCCTGAAAGAAACCTATTTTCAAAGAGTCTTTTCTCTCTTGTGTGTCTGTTGACAAAACCACAGACACGACGATCCATCGCAATACAAAAAAGTTCAAAGCTACATGCGTACTGGCTGAACCTTCATGAGAACTGAGAGAGAAAAGGAAGGATGCAGAGAGAAAAAAAAACTACGCTGCTGCCCATGACCTGGTTAGGCGTTCTGCTCTAGTTGTAGCTGCTATTTGTTACACTGTAGTGAATGGTGCTACTGGCGTCTGGGTGACTCGCATAGAGTAAGGCGCCGCTAGAGAGCCTCACGAGTCCTCAGAAGACGTGAAAGAACTCCATAGTTAAGCCTTGCTCTCGGTTCAGGATTGTTGGTACAAGTTTCTGCAGTCGCATATGTGGACCTCCAAAGGTCACCCACGCTGTTCTGTTGCTGTTGGAAATTTCAACTAGGGACCTAGAGGCATTTATGCCATTAAGGTGCTCTCATCAACGTTGGCAGATATTGGAGAAGGTAGCATTGTAGCATCCTGCGTCCGACTGTACATGATTGTAATACATAATTATACATGTCTGCATTAGCTAAAATGCAAACCGTGTGTGTGTATAGTTGTCCACTCGACAAAAACATTAAGAATGCAGCAAGCAAGGGACAAATGAACGCTTGTGGCATAGATTTTGTTAGGGCCCCTGTGAAGGTCTCGCCTCATAAAATGTCTTGAAGTCTATGGTAGAAGGAAGCATGTTGTCACATCCAAGGCCAGGTCGAGTCGAAGTGACCTTCACTTGATATATTATAGCACGCTCTACAATGCTGTGTTTCTTATCTCAACTGTTTGTAAACTAAGCGTTAAAGTGCCTCCAAACTGCCAAAACAGTGCCTCTCTTTGTTTTCTTAATGAATTTGTCTCGTAGTCGAATGTGTCCATGACACCCATCAAATGACTTTCGATTTCATAATAATGGTAGACGGCAAATATAGGATGTGACTCCCGGTCTTTTTTCACGACGAAAGTATGGTATGAACTTGCACATGACGATTGTGTCGAGACCTATAAATTGACATTCAGAGCAGATGCAAGCAACGTTATTTAGAAGGGTCAGGCATCAAAGGGCGATGTTTGCGGAGGCTTTATTGACCTTTGCCTTTAATTGTCCTGTATGTATTGAAGACTTAAGCAACCCTTTTTCGGTTAAGCTGCAAAATAACCGATGCACTGGCAGATTTAGTGCCCGCCAACAATTCAAAAGAGACTAGATCTTCAATGAAGCCGGCTCAGGCAGATATTCTGCATACTCGATTGTCTCTTCCCCTTTATTATTTTCTTCTTAAGTTTTCGGTTTGCTCTGACTGCGTGAATATATAGTGTGAAAAACGGGTTATACAGGTACAAGAGATACCATATTACGTGCGACAACTCTCCTTCAAAGAGGACTCAAAACAAAACAAAAAAAAAAAAAAACTTTAAAAATTAAGGTGTTTAAAAATGATATTTACTGACACTTTTTATCTGATGGCATTAATAATTAAGTTAAACGTCGATCTTTTGTCGTCTGACACCTTGCAATAATTCATCTAGTCCGTTTAGGTGTGTTTCTTGCACGTTTCTGAACGCCACGTGAAAGATATCGTTAATAATACGTATCCTGTGCTAGGACGTATTATTCAAAATGCTGCACCACGTCGCTCTACCATGCAATAACTTGCCATTTGATCCGCCTGGAGTCCCGAATGTCACAAAAGGGCCGAAATAGCCTGGAAAAAGGTGTTCTCCAAAGATACATTAATTTTGACATGGCTTCCCATTTGTCTTGCTGTCGGACGTTTTTCAAATACTGGAGTCGTGTCCTTGACCTTCTCGGCATCTTTGCCTAATTATGACGGATCGTTATCTGGCCTATAGCCTAGAGGTAAATGTGTGGTTAACCAAAATGCGCTTAAGTGCACTGAGTAACCTTTCGTAGAAGTATACTAATGATGGGATTACTCTAAAGGGTTTGACTGCTTTCTGAAATTACCGCGGCCATGGATAGTTGTTGCCACCATCTGGATGGTCTTTGATGCAGCAGCATTTGAATTAGTTGTATTGTGTTGCTGACGGAGTTCACTTGAGGGTGATTCCCTCGATAATTTGATGCTTCGTAGCCAGTGAAATATTCATACACTTCAATACTCGTAATTATTTTCTAACAAAGCACTTATCTTAAGAGCGTCATAGCGAAACAAACACCTTCATGCCTTTTTATGGAATGTTTACACCTATAAACATTTGATGTTTCTAAGATTTTAATGGCAAATTATAATTCTATTGCACTCGGGAGATTGATTTGAATAAATTTTTAAACACTTTTGTGACACAAGCGTTTAAGTGTTCGGCGTATAACAGTGTCCCTCCGGTCGTAGATCTTAGTTCACTAGAAGTAGTATGGAAATTGAAAACAAAACGTAAAGCCCTGAGCTGAAACGTTTCCATGTAGGACGTTACTTTTCGCCTACATTTATTATAACCTTTAGCACATTCAATACCTTTGACGGCAGTTACGTCTGCTCGTAACTGCCTGCTGCCTCCGCGAAAGAACGTGACTCTAGGCAGCATTGCCACCGGTGCAAAATACCAGAAGACAGTTAATTGTTTGAACTACGCTTGATGGCGTTAGTTATTTATACTGCCATTATCACGCTTCTTGTGACAGTATTATTTCGATACAATCGCAATAGTCTAGACGTACTTTTGTTATGGTCAAATTTACAGCTTTGCCGGTCTGTGACAATGTATCCGCAATGCACCTACCATGAAGGGAACGAATGCCCGATTTTTACTGGGGGAACTACGGCAGTTCCATTATCAAACGTGCCATAGAAATGAGACAGTATAGCCATAGATCTCAGTTTTTTGCTAGGGACAGCAGACAATATACATGTAGCATTGCACGTTTTCGGGAGTTTACTGTGTCTAGCTTGCCTTGCTCTGATAATTATATCGGTTTTAACGACCTTGTTGTGTCTGAGAACAAACTTGAGTTTTTATAAGTTAACTATCAATCGATGTTGATTGTGTCTGGACCCGGACACTTGTTGCAGCTTTTGTATGAACCTACAGACATATTTTAAGTTTCCACGCCCATGCCTGGGCAAAAGTTGTCGACTCCCGTGTTCTGATAGTGCGCAACTTAGGAGTAACGTAGTTCAAAATGTTACATGTAGCAGTAAACATGCATCTAAGCTGTTTTGACGAAAATGTTGTCAAGCCCAGGAGTTAATCGGTGTATCGGTTGGTGTAGTACTCAAACCTATCAGCTTTGCCTGTGGTGACTACCACGGTCACGACATTACCAGACGTCCGCCGTTAGGGAAAAGGCGTTTTCTTCTATGCATGTCATACAACATTGCTACATGCATTTTGGCTGCAGGAAGTGAAAATGTGCCGTGCCCAAAATTATTGGAAATTACCTTCAGTAACAACAAAAACGTTCCCACTAAATTGCTTTGTTGCATGACTGACTTCCACCTTGTTACTCTGGTTTCTCTGCGCTTATTTTGGTTTGTTCCTTTAATTCATTCATCGAGAACGGGGAAGAAAGTGAGTTACAAAATATGACTGGTTATGCAATATATATACGTGCGAGTATTATTGAATCAAACAAAGGAAGGGGAAGTATTAAATATTTTATTAATGTGTGTCCTTGTCCGAAAAAGCGCCTTGTCCTTTACAACAATTTATCGTACTATAGTCCTGTTTATCGCAATTTACATTGGCCCTTGGGGGCGAAAGATGCCGCGTTAGTATCTATATAGTGGATCGAGAAGAGACCCGAGTTCATCGAGCCATGAGGCCACGACGAAGCTTCGCCCGTCGGCCCAATCGGTTGGCCCTGGCTTCACCTGTCTGCCATTCAATGCCAGGCAGGTTGGTTCGCAGAGTGTGTGTGTGTGTGTGTGCGGGCGAGGGTCACTGGGGGAGGCAAGAAGCCGACTGGGTGGTTGAAGACGGAAGGCAAGGAGGCGCAGAAAGACGAATGAATGGTCTTTTTTGCTCGTCGTCAATAGATAGCCGAGGCCATTTGCTAGGGAGGCAGATAGAACATTACACACGGCAAGGTGCTCTGCTAGGAAGAGGCGGTGGTTTTGTCGTGGGGTGGGAATGGTACAGGAGGTATCCTGAAGGCTGGATGACAGTGTCCATTCGACAGGCTAGGATCTCCCATCGGGATCAGTAGACTGTCTGTTAGAGGACACTCTCTGGATCGGTGCAAAACCAGCCTGGGACAAGCCTGGAAGCTTCCTACCCTAGGACTTCCTGGATTTTGGCTGGAAGTGTGGTCAGTTTGGGTCGCTTGGATCTGAAGGAGCAAAGCAGAGAGGGAATTAAGGTCGCTGGTATGAGCTTGAACCTGAGTTGCCCTCAATGGCATTGCCGCGAAGCAGCACGACACAGGTTAGTTATAAAAGCTTTATGCTGTCATTGTGGTGGGCTAGAGCTATAAATAGACATCAGGCAACAGTGCCCTATTTAATTTTTCGTATTTAACGTCCTCGTGGTTGTTGCGGTCAACTTTTAACAAAGATAGTTCACTTATTTCGGATAAGTGGCATGCATTTACCATTGGACGTCTAGCTGTTGGAGACGGGTTATTTATGATTGTATAAGATGCCTCGCATGTAGATTAATGCAAGCACGCCGGGTATTAAAACTAGTGCTCGAGGCAGTCCATACAACACCAGATGATGGAATATCAGACGATATTTCTTTTCCATTCTGCGTGTGTCCTCTCTGTTGTGAATATATAAATGCGAAAGTACCTCGAGACCTCTACTGACATCAGCTTCTGAACCCCATGAATGACATTCGAGGCGTAAAGAAACTTTTTTGTGGCTACCTGCGATATGAGGGGGGGGGGGGGGTATGTCGTAGCTTGCCAAATTTAGGAGTGTCTTGCCGGTGTCCTAGGAGCAAAGGGCTTTTCCTTGGAGGGTGGGTGTCAACAGTAATTCGACTGTGAAAGCAAACACGCGCAACCTTCTAGTGATGGTTTTATTGTCAATATAGACGTTGCGGGTGACCACAGCATCTGCCATTTTCCGGGGTATCCGTATTTGGTACAAGAAAACATATAGGTCATGTCACGGTCTGGGAGAAACGTGACCTTATTTAAGCAGACGACAATATTTGACTATCAGCATCGGCACGTTCAAGCCTATCTGTACATACTATAATTACTGTTTCTACAAAATGTGTATTGTTATCTCCGGGTGTCTAACAAATCTATATCGTGTTCTATTATCAAGAGCGACCAAACTTTCAGAAATAAATACAAAATCCTGCAAGTATCAAAAACAGATACCAGGCATCAGCTGGCCGGAGCAGCGACCAATGGGGTGTCGGGAAGCCACGAACAAAAGGTATTACATTATCACTAAAGTGAAATCATCTCTTTACCAGAAAGTGGCCAAAGTGTGTCCTGGTCACCCATTTTAGGCACGTGTGCGAAACAACAAAGCTCGAACAGCCTGCCAAGATTTCGTCACTACCCTGGGGTTAGCTGTTCACCTCGGGCTTTACATATACTGAGATTAGTTAGTGCACAGACGGTCATCTTCGGCAATGCACAAAGAGGACGGTAATCCTCGCTGGGCACTTGTAGTGGCTTTAACGCGGCAAGACAGGTTTATGTCGTCTGCTGTAATTCTGTGATCCGTGGATATGTAACTTCCGGTAAAGGGTCCTAGCAACCGCGAATAGGTTGGAAGAGACAGATCAACTGTCTGCTTCGTGTTGCATTCTATGACTCGTATTTCAGAACTTAGTTAAAATACCGGTTATACATTGGCTTCATTGAAGGGATATTCATTCCATGAGAAGAGGATACGGTAACCTTCACAAGCAGGTACCCAAGGGCGCAGCATTGTTGCAATTTTTGCTTCAGCACTCTGGTTGCCTTACACGTTGTCAAAAGATGAAATAAACGTCTGACAAAGACAGCCGTGACTTCGGGAAAAGGTAAACACAGTATATATGTCACAGGGAGGGGACGGCTGCCTAGGGTCGTAATTGCATAATAGCCGGGAGGTCGGTGATGCCTCATGACGAGTTGTCAGTCACAGCAGTTAATAGTGTGACTTCGGCTAATTTGAGCAGCACTGAAGTCAGCCCCGGTTACTCGCAGCCCATTATGGGGCACTGGCTACCGCGCTTCGTTATTTAGCTCCTTATCTTCTTGTGCCTGTACGTTTTAGGCATGTGACAGCTGTTATCGTGTAGGCGCCTTAGGGGATGCACCTACTCACCATTTAGAGACTACACTGGCACTTCTACATGTTCTATAAACAGACAATGCAAGCTAGAGAGGCCGGCAAAAATTAAAAAAAAAGACCCATAATAAGGCATCAGTCATTAGCGCAAGTGAAAATCTGACAAATGTTTTAGCCTACACCCAGCATCCACCCTATATGCAAATGTTTAAGGGTTTAAACCCTGAACATTATCTTCCATGCTTCGCGCATATGAACGTTGTCATCCGTTGTAGTGGTACAAACTGTTAGAGCGGTAGTGTAAATTATGAAATACTGTAGTGCTCAAGGGCCATGATGCAATAAGCAACTTCGGTTTAAGAAGCAGTTTGCTATACATTTCCTTTAATCTTGCTTTATCCCTCGGGGTGCTCGCTTTACAAGGTATTCCTTGTCTTTTTCAGATATAGGACACACCGCAAGAGAGGAAGGGCACCGGAATAAGGACATCACCCAGACTACACGTCGTGAATTAGAAAATCAGCTGTAGAACAATTTCCAAACACAGAGTTGCACCATCCAACAGATTTTGAGAAATGGCTCGTCTGCAGAACACGTTATATGGCAAGGCTTTGTTATGTGCAGTGGTTTTGGTTTTACACCATTTCGTTGGAAGCAGTGGAAAGCCTAAGGTAAGTCTGGACAGTTGGAAAACCTTTCGGGAGTAGCAGTAGTTGCATTAGTAGTAGTAGTAGTAGTAGTAGTAGTAGTAGTAGTCGTAGTAGTAGTAGTAGTAGTAGTAGTAGTAGTAGTAGTAGTAGTAGTAGTAGTAGTAGTAGTAGTGTGTGCAGCAGCAAGAACAACGGTAATAATTGTAGCAGTGATAGTGGTAGCCTCGACCAAAGTAATTAATTTGTAGTAAAATAAATATCCAAGCCTAAGATAGAAACATGTCACCTAACAGTACTAGCGGATTAAAGCACGTGAAAATGCATACAAATTTGTACATGCATACTGTCTAACTTGAACCATTAGTCTAAGACATGAAGTACGTACAGTAAAGCTAATGCCGATTTTATTTGTTCCATGTGAATTGCTGATTTGTGTAAAAAATATGCGGCATACTTTTGCGATTACACGTGCCTCGTGACTAGATATAATTGCTCCACGTGGCCATCCCCATAACAATTCTTAGTTTGCCTAGGAGGCTTGGTCATTTGTTCGAAGTGTCGGACAATGACGTCATGCTGCTAAGGCCATCCCGACAGGGACAAATTTAACTTGTGTATACATGGAACACCCTCAACTACATGAGGCTTAAGAAAAACCTCCCTGTATGGAGTGTGTGTAATAACCACCCATTACATTGATGACATTGCGCCTACATCAAATCCGTTAAGATTCATCATCCGTAGTCGTTCTTGCAACAAATTTTAGTGACCCAAATTATTTCGTTTTGAAACAAAAGAATGTAATACAAATTGCAATGCAGTGAAATTTCGGCAGCTGCTTTTGTACCATTTGTGTACTTATATAGCTTGTGTATTCGTCAAATGTAAGTACATTAGGGGTAAGCAATATTTATGAAGGGCGTTTTGCTCTACATGGATCTAACAGAGATTGTCAATATTCTCGAGGTGAAATGACATTGCAGTACTGAAGTGTTAATCCTTGATGTGAGGTTAGTGCCCCCATTCTAGTTTGATGCCCGACCAATGTATCTGCTCTAAGCATGAGAGTCGACCCTGGGGGCATGTTTGAACTCCGGGTATTTCTATCCCATGACAACACGACGATAACGCAACGCCATGCATAGGAGACTTGTGCAATGGCCATAAGCAAACCTTTAAGGCATGTCTGCAGTTCATAAGAGATATATGCATAATACCCACTGACAGTTTCATCTCGCTCTAAATAATCTTAATCTAGCTGCGCTCTAATTCTTAAACACCGCATGTTGAAAACTTATCTATTAAATTTTGTCTATCTGTATGTTTAAAATTGGGGGGGGGGTGTAACTACTGAGTTCTTTGCATGCACTTATGTGTGTACATGATTCAAACTGCATGTATATGCCACACGACCTGGCAGTATGCTGCATCACGCCTTCTCATGTTGATACAAGTCTCTTGTGCAAAATGCATGTATGCATTGTGAAAGTAACCATAATTGAAATAATTACTTGAATGAGAGAATGGAAACAACGTGGTATATAAAATGTAGGCTTACATGTATATCGGCGTAAGAAAACGGGCTCTTATACTGCACGCACACGTATGTCTTAAGAACTCTATGAGATAGCGGGCACCTAATAGAGATCACCATCAGTTCAAGGAAAGGTCAATTGCAGCGATTCCTAGTAACTCCCACCCGTGGTGGCCTAATTATCGCTCATTCGTGTTTGTTCTTTGGCCTCAAGAGATTGCATCTCTATACTTTGCGCAGAGCAAAAGAGGGCGTCCTCAAATTAAAGTAATTAAATCAAAGTGCGCACCAAAGTAGTTCCCCAGGTCAATTGTCAAGGCCAGGACCGTGACGTGCGGCAAAATTTCAAGCCAAGCGTGCGGAAGAAGCCGATGTCCCAAATAGATGGCATTTGATAGCAAGCAGTGGCGTAATGGTTCTATTTGTGAGGGTCTTGTTTCCGGGTATGGCTAGTAGGCATGGATGTTTCCTCGGGCTAACATTAAAGATTATGAAATAACCTTTAAGTAAACGACTAAAGGCCGTATATGCCGAGGCAGTGATATTACGACCAGACGTGATTTGTTATGGAGATCATTTGGATATGCATAATGTCTTTGATGCGCTATATATGCTCCAGGGTGACTTTAACTGAAGTACGGCGGCTGAAACAGAAATGCATTCGTTGAATCTCACCATATTCTATTTTTACGGACCTACTCCAGCCTTGGGGGCAAGTCAAAAATGTTTTTTAAACTGTGCAAGGAAACAGAACTATCAATTGGAAGAGTCGAAAGGGATTATCTTTTCCCCACAATTTCAATTAAACTGTAGCACAAGAACACAAGATTGTTAATTATAAACAAGATATGATACATTATTTCATATGTGATTGCGTAATTTTACTGATTCAGTTGCCCGTTCCATCAAGTATTTCCTCCTCTTCAAGACATTTAACACAGGAAAGAAAAGATACCAGAGGCCAAAGTACAATGTATCAGCTCAGCTGTTCGTCAACCGAAAGTCGATCTTCTATTGATAGACATTGACATATAGCCCAAACGGTGGGATAAGCGATGGTCATTTTGTTTGTCCATGATAACGCTGGCAATTTAAATGGACAGTGATGATAGATGACACGGACAATGGCGTTCACCTTAGTATGCCAACTCCGAGTCTCCTTACACGGACAGCTAAAAAAAACTTCTGGCGGTCATGTGCGATCAGCGTTTTATGTCTTCTGTATTTGTGTGTTGGCGCGCATACCGCCAAAAAGAAACTTGATGAAAGGTCCGGCGGTCCTTAGAACCCCATCAGGGGAGCCTCACCCCAGCCTTCGGAGGTTATGTCCTCAAGTGACATCGCCAGTATGGACAGAGTCCCGCTGGGCTCTGCTGTAGAGCTCATACCCAGGATGAAGGGGACGGTGCCTATAATATAAACTGTCTCCGTCTAAATCATACACTTAGCCCATCGGACAGCAACGAGGAGGCTTTGCTTAGCTCACGCTGAAGTGCACGCCTGAACAACTTGCCGTGTCTTAATATAAAGGAGAATGCAACAAAAAAGAGAACATCTTCTATTCGGTGAAAGAGTGTTCATATATTTTATACATCTATATCCTCCTGTGCCCGGTGCTCAAACATTTTTCTTTTTATTATAAATTTATAGCCCGGTTGACTGGTTATTCTGGTGTCTGGGCAGTTTCACAATTTGCATGGCACGTGCAACGTTCAGCTTTCCGTATTCGACTCAAGGAACTCATCTAGGGAAATTTGACCGCTGTAATCACCATGACCACGGTATTCTGGTGGTATAAAGGTCGCGACCGGCTTACATAGTCTTACACGTGTTGGCGAAAAAATATGACGACATACATTTCTTTGTTCAATTGATAGGCAATACTCCATTGTTGAAAGTGTCTCGTGGAGAATGAAATCGTACAGATGTATGTTTTACGCCCCGGAGGGTGTATTTTTGTCTTGGCATCGATGGCCTCCAGCGGCTACATGCATCGTTAGCTCCTGTTAGACATACATTACTCGCTCCGAGCACCTGCAAATTGCAAATGCAACTCTATACTACCTTTTGTGTCCATGGTATATAGTTCTGGGCCATAATCACCGAATGGTGACACCTTTGGTAGAAAAATCAGCAGTATGAATGCACGATTTTGTTTTTGGTTGTTCTATGACATACATGTACATTTCTTTCACATATTTGGTGCATGCGTTTGTCTAAATCGAAGACACGTGTTATATAAGAAACAAGTGATTTAACTGACTTGTATTAACCGTAAAAGCAGATTAACGACAGTTGGTATTTGTATTTCTTGAGTAGCGCCGGCTTTAGGTTAGCTAGTCCACTCATCTCTGACCCTCTAGCTCAAACCATCAAGCACAGCGCAATATGGTCTACAGTGTAAACCTCCTGCTGTGCTAAGTCAAGACCCACTTCATTTACCTGACGCTAATATAGTGACTCTCTATTTGTCCGAAACCGTTTAGTCCAGTAATAATCTTTGCTAATGACACAATCACAAATCGTAATTACTTTTATATACTGGTAATCGACTTTAGGGCTTAGTATTTAGGATCAGTGGCGTGCATGACCGAAACACTGGAGTACCTGGCCACAGTAAGTGAATGGTCCTCTCTGGTTCGTACAGACCGAAAAAAAGATGTTACATACATAATATCGCCCTGCTGTCAACGGCTCGACCTCTGGTCCACGGAGTTCAAAGGAGGTCCATTTCCACCCCGCTGTTAGTGTGTCTCAAAGGCAAGCCGGTTCTTTTTGTGTCTCTTAGCGAATTACACGGCCCATCTCCTGCCTGATGTGATTTGTCTACTATATGGTAGTATACGTAAATGTGGGTAACACCGACCGCTGGTGTCCAAACGTGATTATGAATTATTTGTGGCGATTAGGCCTACATTTCACCGACAGGGTATCTACAATGTCTCTCTCTCTCTCTCTCTCTCTCTCTCTCTCATTACAATATAAGAGGATTTTCTGTTCATGAAATGTACATTATCATGTATTGTTTGCTCGATACTTCTGTTTTATAATCTAATATAACTGGTTTGAGGTACTTTTGTGTTGATACAATCTTCATTACATTAGTTTTCCTAACCCTACATGTACCACATGTTACATGTACATGCCTACCGTCTATTCACGCAGTATATGTGCACCAGAAGCAACTAGTTTCCTGCACAACATTTCCATCGTTTTCAATTCTCAAGTTTATGTTTAGAGGCAGCAAGTCGTCAGTCGTGTTAACAACTGCGACCCAATGTCGAGATTTCTGCAAACACAGTGTATAGAAATGGCAGCATATCTTTTCAGCACTGATGTTAGGGTGACCCATCTATGTCAGACGGCGACGGCACATATAACGTCCGTGGAAGTCAAATCTTATCAACAAAAGACTTCTTATGCAAATAAACCCATACAGAGGTACTTGTGTATGTTTAGTATCTGATTTTTTTTCTGTATAGTTTGATCTAGGACACCGGTAGTTAACACATATAAACCATCTTACAGTCAGCTTAGAAAGGTGTTAGAATAAAGGTAAAGTACGTGTATCTCTGACATCAAATAAGTGATAGATTTGATTGTCCTATGCGTCGGGGCGCCCAACACCAACTTTCTAATCTCAGGGAGTTGAAAGAACTTGATATGAGGCCATATAAAAGTATGGAGTTCACAGTGCGAAAATCCCCTTCTTTGGAAGTAACTTGTTGCCCTTCTTGAGCAACAAAACTGTTTTGAGTTATTAGTCTCCAAGGTTTTTGATATAAGAATATTAATTATAAAAATACAAAGTTTGTTCCTATTCGCTACATTAAAATCAGAGTACACATATAGATTCTCGTCTGTTCATTTTTCGCAATACGCCTTAGCGTGGTTCATCCCTGGCTCTTATACATGTAGCTTGGGTGTGGCTGCCACAGCTGACGGCAATACATCACTCCATGTTCTGTTGGTAACCCGTTATTCAATGCAATCACGGAAACCGCATAAAGGTTAATAGATTCTGGCCGTACAATTATGCTTATTGTTGAAGGCATCACCCGTCGTCAAAATTCGGACTGTATGAGAGAAGTGTCAACACCTCAATATCAACGTGGTCTTTGTATATTTATGCGCCACCCGTTCAACCAATCCTCGTTCAGTGTTCCTGGGATGGCAATAATCCCGAGGAAACTTCTATGTTACCAAGGTCACGCCGTGATGAAGCTGGCGCCCGTAAATGTCCTCAACGGAGCAGTGCACCCTTTGTCCTTTGGTCGAGGTCGCTTTCATCTGTGAGGGGACCCGATAAATGTAATGACTTTGCCACCGAAGAACAGGTTGGAGGGAAACGATCAAACGAACGACGTCAGCGTATCAGGAACTGAACAACTGTAAAAGTGTTGTAAAGAGAAGTCGAGAGTAAAAGTGTGGAGAGGTCGAGTCGTCACACCTGACCTCCTTTTCACGGTTCTGCGCACGATTCAAAAACTAACGTTAGCGATCGCAGCAGTTTTCAGCCAACGATTGAATTGCCCTCTTAAGGGGGTAAATTAGGGCAAACACTATAACGGGGGGAGTAGGTGTGCGCAAGTCAAGCACACGAGCTTCAGCATGTTCAGTGTCTTCCCCAAGCCAGGTCCGATAGAGGTTCCTTCCAGCTGTAGTGGGTTAATGGCCCGACAGGAGCCATGCCAACAGACAACAATATTGAATATTCAATATCTGCTATTATTGACATACTCCATTTGTACTCCCTGTGACAAAGAACCTTCTTCGGAAGCTTCCGTCGTAAACCTGTGGTCGTGCTTTTGAGTCACAACAGTAAAGTTGTTATGCAATATTTTAGGTCACCTTTTTTCATGTACTTGTAGTTATGTGACGGGTCAAGCTTGCCGTTGTCTTTCTTGAAGGTCAACTCATGATTTAAGCGACGATGTGCTGCAGAGCGTGGAACTGTGTTAGGACAACATACGTGCACTGAAAGACACACGCACAGTTGAGAAAGAAAAAGCCCAGTCGAATAATGAACAGTTGAAAATCGTAATGCTGTTGCATCACCATCTGTTGGTCTCCGTGCCACGTGTTAAATTTTGCTTGATGACTCAAGACGATTACATGTGAATTATGCAGTGAATACCTGTCGCGTTCGTGTTCTGCTTCCTAAAACTAATCGAAGGCGACACAAGCAGCTGGAGATTTGTTTCTCCTAACCACAGAGACGTCAGAAACCCATTTCATAATGCATGTGCCGTTACGCCTGTAAACGAAAAAAAAAAAAAAAAATCTTCCATCCCGGCTGGCAACTACAGACCACCGTAACTCCTCACCGCTACCACCCTTACCCGCCCAAGAGGTCCCCAGACCTTGATGTCGCATAGAACACTTCTTATTTAATGTACTTAATACTCGACAAGACGCGACTAATAAATGTGACCACATGGGGAAAATGGTCTCTCTCACCACGTCAAGGGGATGATGAATGACCTATATGTAATTGTAATTAAAACTAAGAAATTAACTGATTAATTTAGGAACACCGACGTTCAAGAAAACTACATGTACTGGTCTGAAAGACAACGGCACTATATAACGATGAAAAAAAATAGTCGATCGAATCATACAGGTTTCTTGTATTCAACCAAAATTGCCATTATACCAAAAGTAATCCCATGTGTTATGTGTTCATGTATTTATCAAAGTGCAGAGAATGAACCAAAAATATAACTCACATCTGAATTTTCTAATATATTTGTTCCCTGTAAGACTTAGCATTGTCGACAGGTATGCTGAAGGTAAAAGTAGGTAAAGTCTCCGTGTACATACAAATGTACACTTACACTTGGCGTGGCGAAAGGGCTTTTCCAATGGTTCCTCATATTCCATATTTTGGAGCACAAAAAAATAAAATTATGCAATGATATTTTCCCTTGAAATCAGCAAACAGACATAACATATGCTGGACGGAAAGCATTTACCTGAAGTGTAACATTAGACTTATAAACTGAGGACGCACGGACGACGGAGGGAGCACACTCGCATGAAGAAAGTATCTCAACTGGCTTAACTACAAAAAGCAAGATAATATATGATCAGTCTAAAATGTAGGTTATAGCTTTATATATAACATCAGTTTGTTCATGAGACATATATTCCTACCGCCAGTCTGGGCCTTTTTGTTGCAGTGGCTAGTTTTAATAGACCCATTTCTAGCCGGCATGCATCGTCTGGCTCTGTGAAAAAGTGCCGCGACACTTTTGTTCGTGACTGTTCGAGACCAGGTTCTTCATTTTCTCATGTGAACGGGTTCGTTGGGGCCAGACGCGGAAAGTCGTCCATTTATTAGAACTTCTGTCGAATGAATGGTGGCTTACGTTGTAAAGTTTGGGTTCCTAAGTAGCATGGGAAAGCATACATGTGCCTGGTGTGTGGGCTCTGACAGTTGTGTGGGGTTTTCAATGCTTATGTTTTTGGCTTCACCCTGACAATGTATTTTAGTCAATAGAAAACACACTTACTATAACATATGCTCTAAAGATTCCTGGCCTGCTTATGTCCTATCTTCCTTCCTCAATGCCAGTTTTCGGTTTGAGGTCACCTTTTATAATGACCACTGTAGTGTGTAGCGGTGGATGGCTGGTTGGTGGGGCCACGTTACAGGCAGCCCACCTGGGTAAATCCAGCAAAAAAGTTCTTTTTGGGGGGTCACATGAGCTCCGCCTAGAAGTCCAGCGTCTTCAGAAGGTGAAGGGTATTCTCCGGCTTGGGGGCCTATTTGCTTAGACAAAGACAGGCCACCATGACCAAAGGTGCCGCTTCTGTGAGCAGTAGAAAAAGGCGGAAAAGTCAAAGCGGGCACAAAAAGCCTGTTATTATTAGAGCCGGTGGGTGGTCTAGTCCAAGGACTGGAAAAAGACCTGTCCGAGTTTGATTTGCTGGACACGTTTTATTTCTATTTACTGGGTCACCCAGTGTTTTTTTTCTCTCGTTCTCTCTATGGCTCCGGCGTTGTCGTGCAGTTGGTTCCAGGTGACCACACAATTAGGCCAAGGGAGCAATCCATCGGTGCCAATAAATTGAAAAGGAGAATTAATAGCTGTAAATCTGCCGAGCCGTGCCAAGTCTCCTCTGCCTTTTCTCTTGTCTCCTTCCCTCCTCTCTCTCTCTCTCTCTCTCTCTCTCTCTCTCTCTCTCTCTCTCTCTCTCTCTCTCTCTCTCTCATAGTGCGTCTAGTGTGTGGCCTTGCGTCCCTATTCATCACGGAGACCACGGTGCAGGTAATGGGTTATTAGAGTGTCTCCCTAGCGTTTAAAATTGCGAAGTTAATGAGCCGTGTGACTGGAGGTGCCGTCTTCATGGCCCGGCCTGTACATACATACATGTACATTGTATGCTGGGAAAACTGGACCTTTCGTGGGTGATCCTCGCCCCAGAAGAACTTTCCCACTTTGCCACACGCAGAATATAGCTTTTTTAATGCTACACTTAAAACGATTTGTGCGTGGTGGACACCTCTGTGAAACAGCTGCAGTCGTGAATGAAGAAAGGATGATGCATTTATGATAGCGCGTGGAATTGTCAGCGACTTATTCAGACAGATTGGCATATCTAAAGAAACACATTTTTAGTCAAATCTAAGCTTTACAACAACTCAACCACGCCTTGTATTCTGACTGTATGTAAATTTTGAGATCATAAGAGAGTGCCGCCTGGATGTGTTCACAACGGCCGATGCAATGTCAGGTTGCCTAAAGAGCTGCTGTCGTTAATGTCACTCGCTTGTTACCCCTGAATGACCGCGGCAAAATCTAAAGGAATTATACAATTGGGGGAAAACGGCGTGTGTCGCCGGCTCAAGTGCATAAATAATCAGGGGAAGTATTCATCGTTAGAAAATTGTTAAAGGTCACAGAGTACATTTTGCTGTATCCATGGAATAGATAAGAACATTCAGCAACAGGAGAGAGCAGTAGTAGTAGTAGTAGTAGTAGTAGTAGTAGTAGTAGTAGGAGCAGACATTGCTCTTGTTGCTGCTGAATGAATCTTACAGCTCCTAAATCATGTACTAAATGGTCCTTGCACAATGATAATTCTATGGAATCACTAGTCTTTAATCAGAAGTGTCCCAATCAAAATACATTAATTTCACATTTCCGGCGCAATTCCAAGAAAGAAAGTCAGCATTCTTGAAATTTGCCCTAATTTGACCTTCGTATAACTACAATCGTGCATCCCTAATACAAGTGATACTGAGAAATGAAGTCATTCTCTGGCCTGGGTCTTTCAACGTAAGAGAACGCTTGACTGACATCTGTCCTGGCATACATTTGTATGATAGTCAAAGAGTAAATACACAAGTATTTGCTTGCAATATACAACATCCGTATTGGTGACATTGGTGCAAACACTTAGCTCGCTGAAATGACAACACACATGTCCCCTCTATGATATACAGTATATTGAATATCATTCGTCAAGCCGTCAAATAAAGTTTGTGTCTACCTTGTAACATAAACCTTGATCAAACACATACGTGATATAAGTATTTCTAATATATATTTATTCCGGTGCATAAAATAACTGATCACAAGATAGATGTTACTACATCGCAAGCGACCGATTATGCATTACAATACTCTCGTACGTCAGTGGATCTAGAGTTACAATATCGTCTGCCTCACATAGCTTCACATGTGATCCATTTATACAATGTACTATATAGACCACGTTCAGTAAAATCCAAGTCGATAGGTTAGTTATTAAAATGGAAATCTAACGATTCACATGACTCACGAGGTACACAGATGCAAATATACCAGAAATTTAGGTTTGCACAGTAGAAATAATCCTGAAAATACGGTCGTACATGTAACACTATAGCGGAAGTACACCGTGACACGATCAGAAATAACTCCGTCGATGCATTACGCAAATTTTGTACGGTTGCCATGTTTTATGATCGCTTTGCTCGTGTGTATCATTGTTACTCAAACAGGCATTAGCAATGATTTTATTGGCGACTTTCATTTCGAAAACAAAAACAAAAAACAAACAAACCAAAAAAAAAAACCAAACAGTCGCTTATAGAAGGTTGCAAGAGATAATGACAATGATTGTACATGTACATAATGCAACGCCAAAGTCGTATATACGAATATCCTTGTGCGGGATTGCAACATATATGCAGCTATATAGAGTCTCCATGATGCTAAAGTCTTCAGGTTCCCTTTCAGGAGGTCATAGAGTTGTGGGAGCCAGATGAGTGTACTCGAGAAGAGTGGCTAAGGTGGTGCAATAGCTGTAACCAGAGCCGATGCGAACCCCAGAAGAGAATCTGCGATCAGATATCACAGGAGTTGAGCCTCCAGTACAACTACGACCGCCCGGTAAACACTGAACCCGTATGAGCTTGATTGATTGATTGATTGAGTGAGTGATATCAAAGTTTAACGGCACATCAACACCAAAAGGGTCATACAGTGCCAAAACAGGTGTAAACCGCCCCCATGAATGAGCTTGATTGAAAGGGAAAGTATCTACATGTACATGTATGTTTAGACCTGCTGCTCGAAATGTAATTTTGGTGTAATAATTATCACAGTCCTTGTGTACGTCATCTGATGAATTTTCCACAGCGCACAGGTGGGACAAAAGTGGCCACGGCGTATGTGAACGTGCTTTGCCAACGTTTGTCATACTATATCGTCTATATGGCTCGTATATTTGAGCGACGAAGTTGAATAAGTAGATGGGTGTAATTGTATAAACCCCGTTTTCATGTGTTGCCTCTTTATATTCGTCCCTCTTCATGTTCAAGGAGATGCCAGAAGAACACCCCGAAGGGCCTAACGCTTGCATTGAAGACACCATGTTAGACGAAAAACAGCAAGAGGACCTGCTGAAGTCGCTCATTAAGATACGGAGCATGCCAATTAGCGACTTAGATCAGGAGAAGAAGAAACGACGGAAGAAAAGAAACTCCAAAGTGATTGGAGATTTTCAGATCAACCGCTGGACAATGCCCATCAAGTACAAAATCGATGGCTATCTTCGTAAGTGGTTACACCAAATTAATATTTGGTAAGCTTTCAAATTTGAATTTTAACTTGAGAGGATGAGATTCATCTACATTAGAAAAAAAATCTACCTGACGATTCTACCTAGATTGCTTCCTAGCTAGAAATATGTAGCTCGACTCAATCGACTCAAGTCTATATGGATGTGGCTGCGGTTACCGTAATCTTACATTTTCATAAAGCATAACTGAACATGTACAGGCTATATAGGAATCATGTGGCACACGGTATTTATTGGATCAATGATCGATACTGATCAAATTCTGGTGTTCTCAAAACCTGGCTGTTGTCTATTCCAGAGCAGTTTGGTGAAAATGCAGTGCTACGAGCCATCGCCGAGTGGGAGAAGCACACGTGTGTTCGGTTCCAGCGTCTGTCTGTGAAGGAGGAGACGGAAGACCAACATATCCTCTTCATGGCCACAGCTCGCCCTGTGTAGGTTCACGCCTAGGTGTAGAAGCAAAGATTGAAAATACAAGAGATTAGAAATGCACTGAAACTTATAACGTTACAATGGTGATTGGATATATTTGTAACGGGGTGATCCTAAGCCGTTGTCCATTATCAACTGCGACACGGATTATGGCGTGTCGGCTTTAAATTCGTGTCGCCATTGCGTTTGAGTAAAAGAAGAAATCGGCGCCTTGTACTCGAATTGAACACGAAGTAGAGTTCAAATCCCGACCAGGTTCAGAGATGCCCGTTTTACATTGTGTGCACCGTGTGGTGTGTGCAGGGACACCTCCAAGTTTAGGACCACCACGGCACTGTTTAAACTGGTGTTAACTGTGAAGTGCTAATACTTTTCTCAAGCAATAGAACAGGTTTCTTACTGCATGGACGTTTTTTAAAAAAAGTCCTAATTGCGAGGTTGTCACCAGTAACCCTTCTGTACATGTGCTCCACAGGCGCAGCAGCTACTCTCTGGCACACGCGTGTTGTGCATGTAGTAAAAAAATGCACACGTATGTAGAGCATTTTGAGGTGGCTCCAACATCGAGATTCTACATAAAACAGTACACATGTACATGTTATTATTATACAAACTAATGTCTCAAATCATCTTTTACATCATACTGATTCGTGCGCACCAATTCAGTTGCGTCGTAAATGCTACATTCGTATTTTAAAATTTGCAACAGGGAAGGACATACAGTCGCAGATGCAGGTTCTCCAGTTGATATCTTGGGAACCTAATTGTGAATCACACTGAATAAAAGTGTTACTTTTATGTTGTCAGTGAGATGTTATGTTGTCACAAAGAGCTCCATTACCCCCTTGTTGCTGTAACTATTCGCTAAACCAAGAAGCAGCCGTTTCATCCCTTAATCAATGCACTGGGATTCTTTCATAGGTGTTATTCCTACATAGGAAGAGTAGGAAATGGTCAGCCCAATCCCCAGCCGATATTTACGTCCGCGCTGTGCTTGGGTCTGGTAGGTACACAACGATTCCCCTCACGATCTTCACGGCTTTACGTTTGTATTTCCAGGTGCTATTCTTATATTGGGAAAACTCATTCGGTTAATCCGCAGCCTATATTTACATCTGCGCTTTGCCTTGGGTTGGTGAGTACATGGCTTAGTTGGAGACTCACTTTGCTTTCAAATTTATTTCATCATTTCTTTCTTTTTTTCTTCCTTGATTTATGGATTTACTTTAATAGTTGATTGATTAATTGATTGACTGATTGATGGATTAATTTAAAAGCCACATAAACCCTATTTAAAAGACTGGTGTAGGGTTGCGCTCTACCATATTCTGGTGACAGAAAACACTACAGTAGCTATTTTATACTAGGCGCTTGTGGTTTCAGCTCTGTTTAAGACTTCGGCTATGTAGCAATACTTGCATAAGAGGTATCACAGGATCTACGCGATTAACAAGTGAAAGCAATTAACAAGTTATAGGTGCTATATTTAGCACCTATAACTTGTTAATTGCTTTCTCATAAAAATATATATAACGCAACTTTTGCAGTTTTCAACTCCTTCAATATACTTACTACGTGAACTGCAGTCTTCGCTTTTGTTGGTACTGCTGGGTTTAATCATTATACATTGTAGTGTGAATAAATGTACTTCAAACAAAAACAAAAAAATACATGTACCTGTATATCTTGCTGTCGATTGGTATGGTTACATATTTACAACGAAGGGTCTTTCTTTGACTTCATATCCTATCTACTACATCCACCATATCTGAGACAATCAAAAACAACTCATTTCACAGGGCGTCTTGGCACACGAAATAGGTCACTCTCTTGGACTGATCCATGAACATCAGCGTCCGGACAGGGATGAATATGTCCAGATTCGAACCGAGAATGTGGCCGCCACTGCCCAAGGTCTTTTTGCTATCATCCCGTCACGCTTCATTGATCCAGAGGCAATCCCGTACGACTATGGATCTGTCATGCACTATCCGACAACTGTAAGTTCGTCAAATTTTAAGTAGAAAATAAACAAAATATATAACGAAAAAAGTAGTCGAAAGAAGATTGAGGAAAGAAAGAAAGAAAGAACCTGGATAAAGGAAGGACGGAACACCACACAAAGAACTAATTAATGAACAGTAATCACGAATGAAGAAAGGCAGAGGGGGATGTTATTAATGCAGTTAACATAATTTACTATTTAATAGTTATTCATTTTCTTGAAATATATGCAGTGCATCCTTCTACAATTTTACAGTCTAGCATGTTTGACTGTGTTCCCCACAATGCTTTCACTCGCCAGGCGTTCAGCAAAACAGGGGCAGAGACAACGATAGAAACTACCCAGCCCATGTTCCAGCGGACGATAGGCCAGCGGGTAGAGCTCAGCTTCTGGGATACATTGGCCATCAACAAAGCGTACTGTGCAAGTACGTATATGATTAAAATTGCTACATATGCATGCACTAAGAGAGTGACAACATGTGTGATAATAGACTGATTGGTTGTTTAGGCAAATGCGTAATCTATCTTGTTTTATCATCAGCGCTCATAGCTATCGTTCATAGCTATTATCTTCTTTTTAACCAAATAAATAATCGTCGTCGTTATTGGTACTACTATGAGCTGTACTCTCTTCCTGCGTGCCAGATACCTGTCCGGACGAGCCCCTTCCATATCCGTGCCAAAATCGTGGTTATCGAGACCCTAATGACTGCTCAAGGTGCAAGTGTCCGGATGGATGGGGTGGCACTTACTGTGCGGTACCAGCGGCTTCTGTGGGGGGTGAGTGAAATAACGATTGGGACACTGCGAACCTCGAAATTCATGAAAGTGCAGATCTTAAGTATACTAACATTTGCCTTATTAGTGTTACACATAAAAATGCCTGTACTACTGCACAATGCAGCAGTAATGTGGGAAATTGCAGGAACAGAGGACAATTCAACCCCCTCCCACAAACCTGTAGTGCTGCGCACATACAGAAACTGAAATTTATTGAATTTACTCTCTGAAATGTGCCTTGGTATGCAGACTTAGGTCAGAGTAAAGTCAATGTGTAACCTTGAACATAACATTCAGGTCGGGGTTACATGAAATATATCTAGAAGGGTATATTAATTTTAGCAGCGTATGGTAACAAGGCGTTTCGCTTGTGCTTCGGGGATTCTTGTACTATTATACAGCAAACCTATACTAAATAGTTGCGTGGCATATATGCAGTATTGATATATATATACCCATTATCAAGATGTGATCCGCGTACCAGAACTTGCCTCTGGTTGGATCGGACGACCCGGTTATAATTTGCTTAATGGGGCTCTGTTTCCATCCACCCTTACAGATAGCTGCGGGGGTTTCCTGCTTGCAGACAACCAGGTTCGGCAGATTGAGTCTCCGTACAATCACAATCTCTTCGTAGCCAGGAGAGAGAAAGCTTATGATAACTTCCAGGAATGTTCGTGGCTTATAGAGGTAAATTGCATTACTCAGATAGTTTCATTATGCGTGTTATGTATAATTCCTGAATTCCGTAGATAATAAACATGAGACTAACAAACGCGGCACTAGTATACTCTCTTTTTGGATCAGTACATGTAGATATTGGTATTTTTTGTCTTGATACCATATTTAGGATTGGTATTTGGTTTATTGCATGTTTCCTCCTTCCAGTGACCACGGTGTTGAATTCGTGTTTCATTTTTTTATTGAAAGTTTCAATATTCCAAGAAGTAACTAACTTCCGATAGATGAAAGATTGGTTTAAAACAGAATTATAATTTGTGGAACAAGTGACTTTTTGAAAATTTTGATTTTGAAAATTTTCTAAGTGTACCAAATCATCCCCAAAATGACATTGGGTACTACTGTAGCAAGGCCTAAGATACCCCAACATAGGCTGGGCCAGTACACTCGTGTCCCAAATGTCATTGCGTTTCACTTACCGTTGACCCAACTAAGGTTGTGTTTCCCTATATGGTACAAAGCTAGAGCAAAGTGAAAACATAGAGCTCAAATTCCCCCCAAAAATCTCAAACAATTTTCGTGGAGACTGAAACCAGCAGCCATAAAAAGGTGTGCATAAGTTTCAAATATGTAGGACTAGCGTTTTGAAAATTTTGAATAATTACTTAAAAGTTTGTAAGTGCATCAAATGACCTTGAACAATTCAAAGTCAAAGGTACCTCATGTATGTTCTACTACTGACCCTGAATCACAAACTTAGGTCCATTTCGCTCTATGCTAAACCGTCTCCCAGATAATCGAAACATGACTGCAATGTAATAAAAACGTAGTTTCGTGATAACTTTGACCAAAATTAAAATTTAAAAAAATCAGCATCAACCTTTTACGACCAGCATCGGGAACTTCTAGAAAAAGACTGATTGCCAAAACTTATTAACGGTACGGGTATTATTTTGAAACATTTGCTCCTATAAGGTTTCCATAAAAAGAATTGGCCAAGATTTGATGTGAAAATTTCAGAAATCCCAACTAACCTTTTTTATGGACAACCACCAGGAGCCTGTATTTACTAAATGGTCTGGTGCCAAAAACAACTGTAGAAATTAGTAGCGTTTGACATTGTTACTCCCACAGGCCCTCATGTTAACAAAAAGGAAAGAGAAAAAAAATATATGAAAAATTAAACTCCAAATCCTTTTACGGACGACGACGGACGCCCGCAACACGGCAATAGTTCGAGTGACACAGGCAAGCAGAGCTAAAAACAAGAGACCCTGCCTTCGCAAGAGGTCCCAAGAATATATCATAACGTCACATTTAACGGTCCTGTATTTTTTCATCCTAGGCTCCTCCGGGAATGCGTGTTGTGCTGCGTTTCGTGGACAGGTTTGCGGTCTTTTGTTACTCCCGTCGGTGTCTTCACTGGTTGGAAATACGATCAGGCACCGATCTTGGAATGAATGGTCCAAGGTAATGAAAATGGAACATGTGCGAAATAGGAAATGTGATACAACTGAAAGGAATATATTTATGAAGAACTGTACTTGGCCAATGGCTCTAAAACTGTACACAAGTAAACACAGTGTAACACGAGATCAATTAAAGACATACAAATGATGTCAACCTAGGCATGCCACGTGGTTTCGGCATTACCCATTCTGTGTGTAATTATCGCTACAGAACAAGGCCAAGTAGAATAAATGTCTATATTCATGATATTCTCAAAAGGCTCTTAGTCATAAATTAAATGTGATGGAATTGACATAATCTACATGTACCTAGAATATTAGTTTAGAGTTCGGTGTAAAAATGTCCTAAGTTCAGATTTAAAGGGGGATCACGTAATCGTGTTGATGTGACGCCACCTGTTTTTGAACGGGGACGATTAAATGATTTTGAACATATACCCTAGTTTCAATATTTGTATAATTCCTGCCGATATGTTACAGTAGCGATAAAGATACAACGCACGCATTTTCTGGGGTACATTGCATTTTTCTCTATCAATCGTTCGTATATATTTTGATTCCCCAACAATTTCGCCAGTACCTGATGTCTGATCTTTTGTTGAATAATATTTCATTTTGACTCTTTCAGATTTTGTTGCTATGACCGTTATACTCGTCCTATAATATCAGCCACTGAAAAGATGCTTATAATATTTAAAGCCAGGGACGGTTTAGCTCAAATTACAGAGCGTGGGGGCTTCGTTCTAACCTATAGTGCAGGTAACTGACTCCTTTTTGCACATTTAATGACTACAAAAATTATCTAGTCCATATAGATACAATACAAAATGACATTTTATTCCCTTTATTTATTATGCGTTATCTCTGATATTCATTATAATAATAATTACTAGGGGTTATCGTGTAACGAGTTCGTGAATTTGTTTATATTTAACAAAAGTGCGATATCACTGAACACTTATAACTCTAATTTATTAAATATCACCTGTTGCATAGTCCATATTATCTATCTTGTACCATTCCCATTTCCTTAAAATGATGCCAAAAATAAGACTGATTTCGTTCGTCGTTTTTTCCTATGTAGAAGCCCCATGTTGCACCACTATGTTAATATTAAGATTAAATCTGGTCATACTGGATGCCAGAGAAGTGAGAATGGCTATGTGGATTTTATTCGTATGCTTTTGTATCATGAGAACTTTGTTAAACCCCGGTTTCCAAAGAACACTTACTAGTACATATTTTAACCTCACCAATGTAATCTAGTCAAGCAACAGTTTTACCCATTATTGTACTATGTTTTCTTCGGCACCAGAGGTTGAAATAAACAAATTGGTGTTAATATGTTAATAATATAGGTGGTCGAGAGGGAGAGGGAACATTTTAAGGGAATGTATTTGAATATTTATGTCCATACATCTGAGTAATTCTGTCAATATATAACCACATTCTGAATTCGACAACCGTAGCTGCTGATGTTGGGATAAATTTAGCCCTTTCTGAAACCTAGTATTGCCATAACACTTTTCCTCAGATGGGGACGAATGTGCCAGCAACCCATGCCAGAACGGTGGAGTATGTATTGACGGGGAAGCCGAATACAGCTGCCAATGTCATCCGGACTACACTGGAGAGAACTGCGAGTCCCCAATCATACCGGTGGATGATCCTAATGCAGGTATGTATAGCTAATAAGCTACATGTATTATGCACAGGTATGAACATAGAACACACATGTTCAACAGATGGATAATTTCACTGTAATAGTAAGAGGTACGCTTTGTTTTGTAATTACAAATAAAACTGAGCCACGTTGATGTATACATGTATATTAAGGAAACCAAAAAATGATGCATATGCCAAGTTCTGAGTAGAGACTCACCGTTAATCCGTGTATTTATTCAAATCCCCAGTACTCAGAACTGAGTTACAGTATTTGACCTTGTGCAATGTTGATCTTTGCATTTTTGGTCTTACATGCATAAGGTATAGGGAGATCCTTGATATTTGCTATGCACGGCCCCACTCGATACATAGAGCTAATTTTAGCACAAATATGGAATTCTGAAACTTCAGTAACAATCATGTAGTGAACTCCAAATTCGTAATTTTCTGTTCCTTGCACTTGTTCAAATGTGGTCAATTTACCTATATTTGGAGGCTGTGTTTGATGTGAGGTATTGTTTTGTTGTATAGCACCCCGACGCCCAGGTAAAATCACGTGATAGAAAAGTCTAGTATGATTCGTCTCTCTCTCTCTCTCTCTCTCTCTCTCTCTCTCTCTCTCTCTCTCTCTCTCTCTCTCAGTCATTTTAGTACAACTATTGTAAATAATATCTCTTTATATAAATTAATATGCTGTGCTTCTTCTATTCTCTGATCTACTATCTACTTCTAACGATGAAAATATACCACATACTTCACGCCAATAACATTCGCGTGATACTCTTAGTTTGGGGCGGTGTTAAATTTCAAGTCCCATGCTCCCTTACCTTTCATCAGAACCAGTGATGGACCTGGTCTTGATGGTAGACGTGTCCGAACAGCCCGGGAAGGACCTAGCCCAATTAAAGCGCTACCTGAAAGGCATTGTCAACGGCTTCCAGTTCGGCACAGAAGGCACTAAAGTGAGCATCGTCACTTTCAGCCGTTTCGCTCAGACCAGGACATATTTTGACTCCTACTATACCAAGGATGGTTTATTTGACGAGATAAACGAGATGCAATTGAGTGGCACAGATTCTCACTATTTCCTCGCGCTGTGGTTGCTAAACACCGAAGTCTTTCTCGCACGCCATGGAGCGCGCGAAGACTCTTCCAAGGTGGCCTTATTCATCAGCGACTATCGCCCTTCCGATCTGCACATTAAAGTCTGGCACCGGATTCATGAGCGAACTCTGGGAAACATCCGTTCGCGTGGCATCCACATATACTCCGTCGGGATAGGCGATCGCGCTGGACAGGATCTGCTGCAAAGTCTGGGCGACACTCCAGATCATTACCACTTCATGGAGTCTTATAGCGACCTGGACGATGTGAGACAAATTGACTTCGCTTCCAGATGTCTGCGGGATATTGGTAAGAAACTAGAGTTATTAAACAAAGTGTGATATACAGTTGTGACATAGTATGAATAATGGGCGCACAAAATATCTCATATGTATTGCAGCAAAGAGGTTACGTAATAGACAATGTCACTGGCTAATACATATATGTTAAATGTTGTCTGAATTTAACATCAACAAAATACAAATCAAAAGCATATATTAAAACTTATGGCAACCAAAGCTAGTCTTCTGTTGAGCGCCAGTTTGTGATTTCGAGCTCAAGATTCAATAGCATGTAGTACTACATTGACATCACTCTAACGTCTTTTTATTTCTCTCTCGCCATTCTGTTTTGATCTCAGCATTAGGTAGACGGCCCCCCATTAACTTCCCCCAACCCTCCATCGCCACAACCTCAGCTGATACAACTACGGAAGAGGTTGTCAGCACCTCGAGCTCAAGTCTAGCCAGTTCCACTCCGGGTGGAAGCAGCAGAAGAAGTTCTGTAAACCCAAGTGTCACTCAAAGACCCGAGTCAGCAAGCACTCACTCATCTACCTCACGGGAACTCCCCGGCACCCCCTCTCAGGGCACTAGTCACAGCACTCTCAGCGAGGTGGTGATACCACGAACGCCTACTACCACTGAACGTTTAGTCGTGTCTCCTCGGGCTCCGACGAGCAGCTCCACCACGAGCTCGACCCGACCTACCACAACATCAACCACCCCCACAACCCCTACAACCACCCCTACGACTGAACGGACTACCCCTACCACCCGAACCACCACTACCACCCAAACCACTACCACAACCACAACAACCACGCCCACATCGAGTGAAACTCCGTCCCAGTACACAAAGGCTGTCAGAACTCCCGGACCCAACAGCTGTTGGTGGGAAAGAGGTCACTGCTCGTCCGCATGTGGGGGATGCGGTATACGCTGGGCATCGCGGAAATGCTCGAGACCTTCTGGACCTCCACTTACGTAAGTCTTATATGTTGTGCGCGTCTGTGTATCTTAAAAGTAGAAGTTCATTGCTTCTTTGTCTGACATATATTGTGACTGCTCACGATGATGGTGACGGTTGATGATGACTGATGGTCATGTCTCATTATGCTCCGCCTATTTATCGATTATATACAATAAATGGTTATCAGTTGTTACACAAATACATAATTAGAATATTTTTACTTTTTTAAAACTCGCTCAAGTAAATTCATCCGAGTAGCACATTTAAAAATAATTTGACCAGACAACTGCTGAATTGTACCGAACCTTGTAATATAAAAATGTATGTGACGATAATTTTGGCCGATAGTGTAGACACGTGATACCAATTACAGCACAGAAAATAGTAAGGTATGTATAATGAAAATGTCTTACATTTTGTGCTTTATTGCAGTGATTATCACTTTCAAGAGAAATGCAACATCGAGCCTTGCAGGGACTGCCTTTCTGGGTAAGTAGTTTCCTTAATCTTCAAAAACGGGCAAATACATTTCGCATGGTATTTGTAAAAAGACCCCTCTTTATAGCCTGCCAGTTGTTGTGGTCTGCCATTTTTAACCATAAAAATGTCAGGAAAGGTGCCTTGTAGTTTATATAAATCATATTCTGCATATGAATCCCATCCAGCCAAACGAGCTACAGCTTCGCATATAGATATGCATAGCTCACAGAAAGCTATGCTCAATTCTTTGTCATTTCTTACCTTGTAGAAGTCACAATTAAAATTTACCAGCCTTTATTCATGTCTGAAGCAAAAAATGTCTGAAGTAAATGAATATATTACGCAGCTTTAATTTATCTTACCTTTTGTCAATCTGTAGTTTCAATGCAGTGTAATCAAAAGAGACGTTGGATTTTCCATTGTTTCCACTGATTTATATGTCCCAATTGAAGTACGTTTCAAAATCATAAGTCAAAATTCTCAGTAAACCTACGAAAACCTTTGATACTAATCCATCAATAGCTAGATACTAATCCATCTATAGTTATTAATGTTCCATCCAGAACATGTACAGACTTACAGATTTATGTTCTTTAACGGAACTTCATGCATTATCGTTCAGCCAGAATCGCGCCTGCGTTTCTAACTTAAAAGCTCATGGAACTGGAATAAATATGTAATTAATCACTTACAATTTATTACAGAGTGTGCTATACCCGCTGCTGTGCTGGATATCGAGAAGTTAATGGCGTATGCACCCGGTGAAAAGTTCCCATACACAGACCTTTCACTGCATGTGCTGTACCTCCTCAGCGCTACCAAAGATGACTGTTATTTTCCCGCGGCCTTTGTTTCCATCACGACGCACGTGGTGCTGCAAGGGTATTTATCGAAGGACAGAAATACGTATGCTGCCACCCCGCGCCTGTTGGAATTCTATGGTGCTGACCCCTAGCGGAAAAGGGAACCTATCTTCTGCCTTGTTAGTGCTGACATCAAGCGGCGAATATCGTAAACTTGCGGTTTCCCTGCAAGATCATATTTACCTGTGGTGCTTTTGTCTGAGAGAATATATTGCATTGTTAAGCTCGAAATATTTAATACAAGATCACTAACCTTGCCCTATCGTATATTTTAACATTACAATTAAATCGGATTTACTGTGGAAATTTAGGAACCCCATTAACCCCAACCTGAGCGGTACAGGATGCCAATATTTATCAATTCAACCTTACGGTTGCCAAGACAATAAAATCTTATCTTATTTAACGATAACTTATTTCGTAATATTAAAAATGTGTTTAATACTAAGAATTTATTTGCAACATTAAGCGTCCGTATTATTGTAACTAAAAATTAAATTCATAATGCCACAGAAAGAATTAATAACATTAAAATACTTTTTAATGTTGAGATATTTTTGATGTTGGAACAAGTCGGTACGGGAAAGTTTTGGATAAATGTTTGGGTCTATCATATAACTGTGAATCTTCCAGTTTCGACTGTGGCTCGATGTGTAGATGTAGCTTGATAGGGTAAAATTTGTGTCGATCATTAAATGACCTCCTACCCGACCTCTGGATCTAGTCCTATACTACATGTATAGACCGCGCTAGAAATTGATATAACCACAAGATCGATCGGCCTACCTTTCTGCGAAATTAAATATATCAAGCAATTTTTCACCCATGTGCTTTAATGTGCTACTCAGACGACTGTGTTTCTTGTGTTTTTGTGCCCACATACGCCTAATTTCTCCTGCAAATGTCTGTGTGAAATGGTGATGCTATACATCTGGGTAGAAAGTGGCGTCTTTTTACCAAACACAAAAGAATGATAAGCTCTCTTTATGGAGTAGCATATGCACCATTGCAGTTAATGCATATTACGTCACAAAAATTGATTTTATCCAGCTTTGATATACGCAGATTGGGGCCAAAGACAGATTATTTATTTTTATGAGGGAGCGAGTGACATCTTCTACTTTAAGCACTGGAGTGTCATAAGCAGGCTTACTCTACAGAATGTAATAGGTTATGTTTTAGGATGAAATTTTTACTCGCTAGTATGTACATGCTGTTGGTGCATCTGATAGGTTTGCGACAACGTTACGAATGGGGATAGCTAACAGGCTGAGCAATGGGATATATAAGATGCATCTCTTGTTATGATCTGCTGTATTTAATTTAATGCTGTATTTATATGAATTCTTGAAAGTTTGACAAAGCGAATGACAAGGAAGAAATGTAAAGTGCTTCAGTGTCTGTTCACCGATTATCAAAATGACTATAGCCTGTAAAAATATGTGTACCCGGTACTTCTAGTTAAGTATGTTAACAGCTGATGTTACAGGCGACATACATTGGCTGTTTTGGCGAAGAATATTAAATGTCTTATTACTCAGGTGCTCCTTAGGACTCTAAGTATTTGTATGGGATTTTATTTTACTTGACTACCAGTTAGTTCGACACATAATACAGGAAGCATAATATGTACGATATTTTAGTATTTAAAACGAAACATAAGTTTGTTCTCACGAAGTGCTTGCTTCTATGCGTATTGCTAACTTATCTTTCTGGCCTCTACTGACAGTTGATTAGTATTTTGCTCTCAATATTGTGTGCATATATCTTCTTATTAATTTAAATGAGATGATAGATCGTTTACTCTTTAGAAATTCTAGCCCTCTCAAAACGATCCGTAGCTACGTATAGGCAAGACTCGGAATAGATTTATTGTGTACCTGCAGATTTATTTATGTTGTTTATACATCTACATGTACATGTAGAAGCTTTGTTGTTTGTTAACATTTTTGCCTTTAGGTTTAGATTGGTGGAGATACTAGGGAACTTTTGCGAAAGACATTGAGTGAAACACCCGGGTAATGCTTTTGCCACAAAATGTGAACGCAAGGCTTAAAACAATGGTATAGCCATGAACTGCTTTGATCTAGCTTGCTCTGTTCGCTGATTTTACACGTTTTTCTTCGCTATCCTTAAACATAGCCGTTCAAATTAAAGCACGCAAAAATGTATCCACCATTTTCAAATTACGCATGCTTATTGAAGGCTTATAGTATTTTTGTCAGCTGTTTCGGGGTACACCGGTTGTGCCGGAATTGATATAGCCATGTTATAAAACGATAATTATTCACATTTGTGAGCTATTAATATACAATTTATTGACCAGGATCTGCGAGTGTGTTAGCGGCATGGTGAGTTAGTGTAATGCGGTGTTGTGTGTCATTAGTTGTAGACATAGTTCTTGTGTTTACGTGTACATGTAGGTATGCTACATTCGTGTTTTATTTCAAATGAACGGCTCTCAAATATGCGGACGAAAGCAAAGTGTGCCATTGGGAGTAGGGAAAAAATGATTACATGAAACGCGTCTATAATGTGTGAGCATTGCGTGCTGCTTGATTATACAAATCTAGGAAAAATCTGTGTAAGACTGAAGAGGGCAACAGCATTACAATTTGGTGGTAAAATGCTTCCCTCGTCTCGTGAAAGAGATATTTCATCCGCATGTGGTTGCTTGAATAAGGCATACAATGTTCACAAAATTAATGATGTATATTTCTTTTAGTGTGTGATGCTGCCAATGCCGTAATTTCAAAGTTTATTGATTTTTCATAGAATGATTGATGTGGGTTATGTCGTCACTTAATAGAGACCGGCGTTTGTAGTTTAGACTCATAGATTATAGATTGTTAAAAGCTGGCAACATAATGGACTATAGTAACTTACGGGAGCCCTGTAGTGCCGCCACAACTGCATATCATTTATATAGACATATTTCATGTGTTATTTTTTTTTCTTTTAACACATGCGTAAATACAATGTGACTTATTTATTTCCGTTTGTTTGACTTTCTTTTATTCATATACGGTACCGATCAGTTTCTATGGTGCACCCATAATTATTAACCGCACTTCGGATGGATCGAACCGATTTCTATAAAAGGCCATAGTGACTTTAAAATTTAAATGGGAATCAAAGGTCTCTGGGACAACGGAAACCCCGCCTACCCTCAAATTACATCTTGCCATATCTAAATGCCACCTAATAATAGCCTTGCATACAAGGTCCGAGTATGAGTGTTAGCTCTGCTGGCCGAGTTGGCTAAAGTGGCCCGAGTACCGAGTGTTTACTAAAATGGCCGGGATATTGCTACTGATCGGGTTAGCTAATTTATATATATATAAGTGGGCCGAGTATGAGTGTTGGCTAAAAGTGGGCCAAACCGGGCCAAGTGTGGAATATTGGTGAAAATGGGACCAGCATCACCACTGAGCAGTGTTGGCATTAATGAGTTAGGCATCCGACTGGGCGGCTCGGAGTCAGTATAAATGGTCTGAGTGATTCCTTTCTGCTCCCCTGTGGCGGAATTGAATTGGTGGCTTGGCACCCAAAAATTGTCGGGCGTAGATCGTTCGGCCCCGGCCCAAACAAGACAGGTCCACATTTAAATCACCACACATACACCTGCATACAACACCGAATCAAACTTGCAGTCGGTGATATGACCATGAGTGTTTGAAAACTATAAGACTGATTCACCCCCCCCCTCCCCCCGAGTGTTGGCTAAGTGAGCTGAATATCACTACCGGGTAGGTTTAGCTAAACTGGGTCGAGCATGAGTGTAGGCTAAACTGGACAAAGTATGGAATGTTGGTTAAAGTGGGTCATTGATGCTGGCTAAAATGAGCCGTTTTTTACTACTGGTCAGGTTGGCTCAAATGGGCCGGGTAAGAATGTTGGCTAAACTGGGGCAAAGTACGCCAAGTATAGAATATTCTCTATAATAGGCGAGCATATCTACTAGCCATGTTTGGCTAAATTGGCCCCAGTAAGGGTGTTGGCTAAACTGGGCCAAAGTGGGTTAAGTACAGAATATTGTCTAAAATGGAACGCTGTCACTAGTGGTCAAGGTTGGCTAAAATGGGCACGAGAAAGAGTGCTGGCCATACTGGATACAAATACAGAATGCCGCCTAAAATGGGCCGAGTATCAATGCTGGCCATGTTTGGCTAAACTGGGCCGACTAAAAGTGGTGACTAACGTGGGCCAAAGTGGCCAAGTGCAGAATATTGCCTAAAATTGGCCGGTCATCACTACTACTACTACTGGTCATGTTTCGCCAAACTGGCCGGCATAAGAGTTTTGGCTAAACTGGGCCAAAGCGGCCCAAGTAAGAATCTTACCAAAAGTGGACCAGGCATCACTACTGAACAGGGTAGGTTAATATTTGATAGTAGCATAGGATCTAAATCCCTTTACGAGATATCAGGCTTCAAATATGAGTGACGTTGACTTTGTCGTCTCAAGGTCACTCAAGGTCAAATGTGCCAGTGCCAGTGGAATCCCTTATATCATATGGTTTCCTATTACTATTTAAGGGTAATATAGGGCCCAACTATGTTCCTTTACGAGACATGGCTTCAAACTCTGAGTGGCCTTAGATTTGACCTTCAAGTTACTCAAGGTCAAATGTGATAATATAACTGGACTGGACTACATATATACGGTTTCCTACCCAAGCAGGCTTTTTTTGTAATATGATATTTTTAAATGATGTCCCTATAATGTTCCCAACAAGTTCTTTGAACGTTACCGAAATGTTTTCTTGTGAAGTTAAAAACCTCCCCTGGCGATTGTGTAAATGTTCTTACAATGTTTGGCATTACGTATTTAGACTCCCTTATGAGGCTTCGAAATCTTGAGTGACCTTGACGTCGAACTTGGAGGCCACGCAAGGTCAAATGTGATGGTGGCATTGGAACGATAAATAACCACTACAGTAGATCTGTTATCATGTAGGAAACAGCGCTTAGACTAACTCGACCCCTTTACAAGATATAAGGCTTCGAAATCCAAGTGACCTTTCAAGGTCACTCAAGGTCAAATGTGATGGCGTCATTGGATTTGCCACATATGGTTTCCTATTGATAGTTAATAGTATTATAGCTCCTAACTCGGTTCCTTAAGATATAAGGCTTTGAAAACCGAGTGACCTTGACTTTGACCATCACCCAACTTTAAACATCACCCAATATCAAAAGTCACGGTGTAATTGAACTCCCCACATATGGTTTCCTATTGATGGTTAATAGTAACACAGGGCCTAACTTAGCTCCTTGACGAGATATAAGACTTTTTTTAAAAATTTGAATGACCTTGACTTTGACCTTTCAATGTCACTCAAGGTAAAACGTGCTGGTGTCATTAGATTTTACGTGGTATGAGAGCTGGATGTTATATATATTTTGCAGGTATTGTATTTTCATGCTAGCATACATGTTACAGAAGGGTCTTATGCAGGCGGGCGGGTTTCCGCAGTCCCAGCGGTCTTTCTTGTTTCAATTCTTATCCGGAAAACTACTAAGCCGTAATTTTAAAGCTGTTATAATTAATTCATGCAGTAAGCAATGCACCTTTCCATGTGGAGCCTTAGATTCACTATACATGTCCCTGGTTGGCAACGTTTCTGTCTGGCAGAATTAACATTTGCGGTCCACAGACTGCAGTTGTAGGACATCGGTATAATTGTACATTTTGAAATCCATCTTCTGTTCAAGTGACTGAAGCACTGGAAATGCTCACTCATACACCCAACCCCCACCCCACCTCTCTCTCTCTCTCTCTCTCTCTCTCTCTCTCTCTCTCTCTCTCTCTCTCTCTCTCTCGCTCTCTCTCTGTCCACTCTCTCCACTCTCTCCAGACTCACTTGGTTACCCCCGGGGCCACCCCGGTAAAAGTCGGTGACGTCATTGGCATCCACTACTACCCACCAATAGGAACGAGACCAGGAGTAGTTCCTTATGCACAAGGCACCGGATCCCGGTACTGGAATATCAACTGGGGCGATGATCGACTTGACGTAGGAAGTACAGAAGTGACGTTTGTTTTTAACGGTAGAAGGCTTCCGGGTCTTGAGGCAGTTGTGCGGAAAATTCACGGTAATTGAAGATAAACGGGAACAGAAGAAAGCACGGCAACGTATAATTTTATAATTAAATCGTACAAGAACACAGTCCGGTTAATGTAATCGCTGCACATGCCCCAGGGTTGCGATAATGGTAATTTCAAGAGGAAGTGGCGGATTACCCCTTTGCTGAAGTACTCGCAATTATAATCGTCATATTCATGACTGGGTGTTCATAACCTCATGTATACTAACCGTAACGCAAAAGGAATATATATTTCAGTTACAAATGCAAGGCTTTGTCTGGCGTGTACCTTGACATTCACAGGAATTTTGTTTTACGAGGACAGTGTTATGTTATACTTTATATCATTATTTATATATGTTATCAAATTGTGTGAGATTAGGCTGAATATTATAAACTACGAATACTAACTACACTAATTAGAAGAAGCTAACAAAACACAAGGTTTCCTTAGCGGAGCTCTCATGTTTTTGCATGCCTTTCAAGCAGTGGGGCAGCTGCTCTTGACTCATGCGTTTGCTTTTAAAGTTTCCAAGGAGTGGGTTATCTGCCTTTTTAATCCATTGTCTTAAATGTCCCCAAAATAACATAACTGTTCCTTAAACAAAATGTAGCCAATGAAACTAATTAACAGAGGTTTTCTAAAAAAACAACGCAGAGCACCAGTGGCTGCTGAACATATGCATCCATTGAAGAACGAAGAACGGGATTCGGGTTTGGTGTTTTCAGATGCAGTTCTTCCGTCAGTTGCCACTGACAATGCTTTTATTTATTTTTATTTATTTATTTTTTTCTTTTTTTTTGGGGGGGGGGGTCTCAAGTGTACATATTATATTTTGTTCACTATATACTGGTGAATGATGGTGATGATGATGGTATCAAAGTTTAACGGCACATCAACACCAAAAGGGTCATACAGTGCCAAAACAGGTGATAATGATTGCAACGTCAATTCTAGGAACTGCACTGTGTGAGAGCATTCGCTATCAGGCCAAGTCTGAACAAAATGTCCGACAAGACCTGATACCCATGGTGCGCCACAGGGAGGCTGCGTTCAGGCACCCCTATATACTGGTGAAGCCTAATTTGCATTTGAAACCGAGGCCAGCCAAGTCCTGCCTGGAGAGATATGCAGTGCGTGTGGTATGGTGGGTGTTTGAACTCTAGAAAAGCAAATGTCACTCGTTTTCATTCGTTTTTCAGTTTGGGGCCGATTTGTTAAAAGCGGCAGTTTGGGTGGAGCGATATGACCCCCAGACGCAAATAGATTTAATCCAACAACAAACCAAACAACCGAAAACCTACTTGAGCAGTCCATAGGCAATTGTGCCTGAAGCACTGAAGAGGATATGTATATGTATGATATGTATAATAGAATCGAATGAGAGACACCAATATTGAAAAAAAATGTTGGGTGTTCTAACTCGACCACCCTAATAATGAACATGTTACAGCCCACCCAGCTTTGCTGGTGCATTTGTGTGCGTGTGTCCATGTGCAAAGTATCTAGAAATATATTGAACCGATCAACTTCAGTTTTGGTGTCAACCTTTCCTCTCATCCAGGGGGAAAACCATTCAATTTTGAATCAAAAATCATATTCGTATGCTTATAACAGCTAAATGATGATAGGTAGACAAGTGGTTACTGTTAGACATTACTAGGAAGTTATATATGGGGAGTCCAATTACACCAATAGATCTGACCTTGAAAGGTCAAAGTCAATTTCACTGAGATTTCGAAGCCTTATGCCTTGTAAAAGAGCCTAGTTGGACCAAACCTCTGTGTTAAACTTTAATAGGAATCCATATATGGGGAGTCAAATGGCAGCATCACATTTGACCTTGTGTGACCTTTGAACACAAAAGTCAAGGTCACTCAGATTTCGGAGTCTTATACCCTGTAAAGGAACCCAGTCAGGCCATATGGTATTGAGCATTAATAGGAAACCATATGGGGAGTCCAATGGCACTATTAGATGAAAGTCGATGGTATATTGTAGTACATTCGCATCTCTGTGTTTACTCCCTTTGAATCTTGCTCACTCCAGAGTGTGACCCCGACTGACGATATGTGTGCACTGGAGCCGCTATGTCGTGGAGAGACTTGCTACGCGCGGATCTGCAACATACGGGGCTTCCGGGTGGTCAAAGGCTGCGATGATGACGGCAGTATCTGTAACGGATGGGGAGAGGGAGAGATGTGGTGTAACATGGGGTGTCATCACTGCTATCGCTGCTGTTATTATTATTATTATTATTATTATTATTATTATTATTATTATTATTATTATTATTATTATTATTATTATTATTATCATTATTATCATTATTATTGTTATTATGTACAAGT
>JAAUYG010043092.1_pt1 | contig 44318 bp, 24 predicted proteins | sample 7278091 | NCBI WGS metagenome assembly JAAUYG01 (sample SAMN14350201, study PRJNA611818) | marine sediment metagenome | isolation source: surface marine sediment (0.6m) | place: French Polynesia: Moorea | collected 2018-08 | reverse complement strand
TATAGGTGTATAGGTGTATAGGTGTATAGGTGTATAGGTGTATAGGTGTATAGGTGTATAGGTGTATAGGTGTATAGGTGTATAGGTGTATAGGTGTAATTTTAATAGGAAATAATTGTGGAATATAATTAGAAGAAATAGTTTTATTGGAAAATTAATATATAAAGATATTAATAATTAAGTTTATGAATTGGTATAGAGAATAATTAAGAATAATTAAGAATAATTAAGAATAATTAAGAATAATTAAGAATAATTAAGAATAATTAAGAATAATTGGGTGTTAAATCTGGATTGGTGAGAATAGTTATATATTAAATGTAAATAAAAATATGACTAACAATTTTTTTTTGATCTACAGTCAAATGTAATAAATATACTATGTTAGTGAGAATAGAAATGTAAATAATTTGATATAATTGCAATGTAAGTGATTGAGAGTATAATGTTGAAGAATCATTAATAATATAATTGTTTAGATGAGGCTATTAATATGGTTAAGTTGTACGTAAATATAGAGTATAAGATTATTAAGAGTATATAAAAAATTTGTGTAGTTGGTGTATGGTAATTAGTTAAAGGAAGTTAAGTTATTATAAATTAGTAATTTGTAAATAGTTATTAGATTCCTAGATTAAATATTTGGTGAATGAGTATTTAATTTTATATAAAAATAGTAATAATATAATGGGTTAAATTATATTGGTTGTGGAGTAAGTATTTATGTTAAGTTTAACATTGTTATAATAATATTAAGGTAAGGTATTATACATTTGTAAGAATATTTGGGAGGTTAAATATAGGAGGGGTAGAAATTAAGTATTGATGAAAGAATGGATGAGTTTATAGATTTAATTAGTATATATAATAAATAGTAGGTTAATATGATGGAATTAAAAAATGTAAAAGGGGTTATTTATATATCTAGATTAGAAAATATGAGTTTAAATAGAATTGAAGAGGTTATATTATAATTGTGTGATGAAAAAGTATTAAATGAAGTAATGTAAGATATTAGGTTAAGTGAAGTAAATTTGTATTATTAAAAATAAGATGAAAGTAAGTAATTATTAATTTAAGAAATGATAAATGAGAATATGGGTATGGGTGAGAATTGTAAGAGGAGTGTAAGATGTATTATTAGGGAATAAGTTGGGTAGATTAATATGAAAAATAATATAGACTGATAAATTTTGAAAAAGGTTAAATATGGGTAAAGTGCAGTTTCCACTACACTTACTTTGTTACGGCTTATCCCCTCTTATGATGGGAGGGCCGGGCGATTTGTACACCTGTTTGGGTTATTCATGATGTCATATTATATTGATTCATCATTACTTTCAAGTTCATAGATAACAATTATAGAATTTGTTGTTATATTAGTTTTATTAAAATTGTATTCCATCTGACCTTATTTATTGGGTATATAATGATCTGACTTTATAGTGGGTTAGGCTGTTTGGCACTAAAAATTTTTAGCTGACGACGACCATACGTGACCTGATGATATATTATAGAATATATAGCAAAAATAAGTGAATATTAGCGCGGATCATCGATTATACGACAGAATCCCCTGATTAATAAAATCAGGCCGCCATTTTCTTTGGGTTAAGATGTCCAGCATTTAGAATTGTTTTCATAAAATAGAAGGGGTCTAATCCTTGTTTATTTTTATGATTAAAAAGGGATTGGGGGTAGAAATTTATGGTATTCCGTTAAATGATGATTATTATTTCTAGAAGTAATAAGCCTTTTGCCGAGTAATATTGACTTGAGAAAAAAGCATAACCGAGAATTCTGGCACTTTGTTTTTCATCTCTGACTTCCTTAGTAATAACTAACATTTATTATTATTATATTATTAATCACTGCTGGCGCTTAATAATGGTTTACAGATAATGTAAAGTTTGCGGGTATTGGAATATTGCATGTGGAAGAGTGGAGTAAGTCAATAATCATTACTAGAATTAAATAATTATATAAGGTGAATTAAATAATAATAAAGTGGGCAATATAGTTAGAACAATAGGTATAGATATTAGATAATAAAGGATAATAGCAAATAAGAGGTATAAATCTGTAAAGTGGTGATTGTTATAAAGTAATAAGTAAATATGGAGTTATATAGGACTCGGGAATATGTGTTTATAATTAATTATATTATATTTGTTGGTTTAGATATTGATTATGGAAGGCTGAAATGTTGAGTATTAAATAATTGAATAGTAATGAGAAATTGATTTATATTTGAAGTGAAAATATTCTAGAAAGTATAAGCATTATAATTTGAGGAATAAATTAAGGGAAAAAGATATATGTTGAAAATAATATTGGTTTAGTTTTGAATATATATATATAATAATTGATAGGAAATTTGGAGTATATGTGAATAGGTTAGAGGAGAAGATTTTATTATAAATAAAAAGGTAATAAGGTATTTAAAATAATAATTATTGTCCTTTCGTACTGATAATTAATTTTTCTAAGATAGAAGCCAACCTGACTTACGTCGGTCTTAACTCAGCTCATGTTCGAATTTAAGGGTTGAACAAACCCCCTTCTCTTGCTTTTGCGCGGGGGAGGTATCGAAAGCCAACATCGAGGTGCCAAACATTTCTTTTGATGGGGACTCTCAAGAAATATTAGCCTGTTATCCCTAAGGGAGCTTACTTAAGTTTTTGAAAAGTTATAGTGGGAGTTATTACTCTTTAAAGATAGAAATGATTATAATTGTGGCTATCCCAGCCAAATACTTTATAAAAGAAGGTTTTATATACGTAGGAAAGCTTTTAGGGTCTTTTTGTCTTTAGATAAAATCCAGGTCTTTTCACCTGGAGGATAAATTTTTATTATGAAATGAATAGGTATTTAATGTGGGTTCGTTCATACGATCCTCTAATTAAGAGGCAAATTATTGTGCTACCTTCGCACAGTCAAGGTTACTGCGGCCATTAAATTTATCATTGGGCAGAGAGACTTTATATTTGAGGGACATAAAGCGGTGTTTTTGTTAAACAGGCATTAAATGTGTTGCCGAGTTCTGGGTAAATAGATATAGGGGGTTTATAGGGTGGAGGATTACTTGGTGTAGGTTTATGAAAAGATTTAATATTTATTTTTACATATTAAGCAATAAATTGGTTTATTATTAATTGTGTTCGATATTATATATTAGGTAAGATATTATATGTGGAACTATTACGTGAGGCTGATATAAGGCATTCAGGGGGTTTAAAGATTGTTATAATATTAATCAAAAGCTTATCCTTTAGATCGTGGGTTAATACAATTGTATTAGTATTCAATTTATGAGTAGAGCACAGGTTAGGTATGGGTTTATGTGATGGTGTGTAGCCGCTTACAGTTTCTTTAAATTTAATAATGCCACATTAATGATAGGTTCTAAACAAGAGAAAAGTAAGCTCATAATCTTTCTAAAGGGGGTATGATATGGTTAGGATTGTAAAACCATTATACAAAAGGTACCATTAAAGATGTATTTAAAGTTAATAGAGTTATTTTACAATACAAGTTGGATGATGAGGGTTGGTAAAGGAATATAAAGTATGTTTAGAAGTTTAGGTAAATAGTTGGTTATATATGAGTGTGTATTGGGTTGTGGAATTAAAATAAGATTTGTTCAATAGAATAAATTTATCGAGTGTTTTAGTTGAGAAGATAATATAAGAGAAGAAGGAAATAGGATAAATAATTAGGAAGGGAAAAGAGATGTGGTATAAAGGTATTTAGAACTAGAAAAAGTATAATAGTTTATGTTATTATCAGTTTAATTTATTATTTGATGACGGTCAATATATATATATATATATATATATATATATATATATAAATAGATTATAAGAAATATGGAATATATGGTTGGAAGAATATTTATGGGGTATGAGTAAGGTTTAAATGAATGGCTATAAGAGAAGTATTAAATTAGTGGGTATATAAGGTGGGGGAGGCGGTAAAGGGATGAAAAAATTACAATTTAAATATTAAGGAGGTCCTATATTTTACATCATCAATGTAATCCAATCGTCTGGCGTAATATTAATTGAGTATAAATTATATTTAATTTAAGCGAGTAATAGTGGTGTATAGCTTTTTTAATTGGTGATGTTGTTGAGAAGTAATAGATGTGGATATTTAGGATTGGGAATTGTGTAATAGATAGATTTAGTATAAATATTTTATTATTTGAATTAAATTGTTTGATTAGATAATTTAAATGTTTATGGATATTATAGAAGTGTAGATGGAAGTTGTAGATAGTGATGGTTTTGGAGAATGTATAGTTATAGAAATTTAAATTGTAGTTTAGATAAAATGTAATATGTTATGTGAGTATGTGAGGTATATAGGTTAAGTATTAGAGTGTTTGATATAAGAAATGTAGTAATAGATTGGGCATTAATTGATGATGAGGGTTAAAGAGGATAGAAATGAAGTTAGGGAAGTAAAGATATTTAATTGGGGAAAGTTTAATATAGGGATGAGTTAGGGATGGAGATAAAATAAGGAAAGAGGGTTATAATTAAAGTAGAGTTTAGTTGTAAAAGGTTATATTATTAGATATTCGTAGATGGTGTAGGGAATAAAAATTTAAAGGGTGGGATTTATAATATTGAATAGATAGTTATTAATAGGTGAAATATGAGAAGATGGGGGTATTTATAGTGATTGTAATAGGTAAGATAATGATAGGACAAAGAGATAAGTGTTTTAGGCTAAATAGAATTGTAGGTTTAGTATTAGTTAGTATAAAGGAAAGGGTTATTTGATAGTTGTGGAAAAGGCGGGTAAGAGGGGTGCTTACGGATTGGTTGCAAACCAATTATTCTTTTTAAATTAACCCACGTTGGTAAGGATGTGGATGAATGTTTTATTTAGTTTAAGATAAAAGGTTTTTGGGGGTAAGTATTGAGAGATGATAATATATGGGTTTATAAATCCAGGAGGATTTTAATAGTGATTATAGTTTATAGTAATAGGTGGTTTTATTAATATGAAAGTTAATAATTTGTAAAGTTAGTTAAAGGACGATGAGTTGAAATTTTTTTTCGGAATATTTAAATGATATTAAGATATAGAGTATTTTTTAATGAAGTCTAAAAAATATTGGTAAGAGTATGGAGTTAAATTGAGTTTAGAAGAGGTTATAGAAGAGATTGTATTTTGGAATATAATGTTTTATAAATATTTTAGTTGAGTTTATGGATTGATTGAGATAGGATTGAATGGGGAAAATTAAATAAAGGAATAAAATTAAGAGGAGTTAGTTATAGGGGTTTAATTAAAATAATACATATTAGAAGCATTATAGGGGGATAGTTATAGTTGTGAGAATATTATTTGTTAAATCATTTTTAGATGTAATAAAATAGGAATTTGGTGTGAAATTTTTGTAGGGTATTGAATTTAATAGGACTATAAGAAGAGGATTAATAAGTTAAATATATATATATATATATATATGAGGAAGGTGGGGTTAAGAAGGATAAAGTATGGTTATAAGGAAATAATAGGTGTGATGTTAGGAAAGAGTAATTAGGATGAGTGAAAGATAGGATTATTGAATAGTGTTAAAGATGGTAGGTTAAATATTAATAATTTATATTTAGGTTTATAGATAGAGAAGAGTTTATTTAAAATTGAGGAGTATAGTGAGTTGAATTATAAAGGTAGTTTGTAGTGTTAGAGGAATAATATGTTTGTGTGAAATTAAATTTATATAAATATATGGTGTATATAAAGAAAAAGGATAGGAATAATATAGTGATTTATATGAGGTGAGGTTTAAATTAATAGGTTTATTTATATTAGGAGAAGTTATATTTAAGGTGAGGTTGATTTAAAGGAAGAAAAATTTAGTTTTATATTTAAATTATAAGTAATAAGGGGTAGAGATAGGAATAAGATAGGGTAGAGGGTTGTTAATTAAGAAATATGAATATTGTTTTTATTTTGGTTTAGATTATACGAAGAACATTGTTGATTATATAATTTGTGGAGGAGGTGAGTATAGGAGCTGTAAGTGATTATAAATAGATATAAAGGAATATATATATATATATATAAATATATAGTAAGAGGGTGTAGTTATATATTATATGGTTTTGAGGTGAATTGGGAGATTTAATATGGATTGATAATTGTGAGATTGAAAAGATTATATATAAAATGAGAGGAAAATAAAGGTGTTTTAGTATTATAAGTATAAAAGTTGTAGGAATATTTATGTAATAAATTTGTATATTATATAATATATATATATATATTTATTTACGAGAGTGTATTTATGTGGGTATAGAATTTATATATATATATAAGATAGATGTTTATGTTGATATAGAATATTGTATAGGAAATATAGAATGTGATATAATATTATATGAGTATTATAGTTTGTATGTTGAGAATATAAGAATATGTAAGTATATGAAAGTGTTTAATGTATGAAGGTATTTCATATTTATTTGGTATAAGTGTGTCTGTGAATAAGGAAGAGATATATTAAGGATATTAGATAAATTTATGTTGTATATATAGTAAATATGTATATATATATATATGTAAATGAAGTGAGTAAGGATGATTGTATATAAATGAGTAAATTATATGTGTATGAATAAGTTAGTATAGATTGTGTGTAAAAGTATGAGGTGTATAAATGGGAGTATGATTTAGTGCAGTTGTATAATTTTATTGTGTGTATGTTTATAAAGAATAGATAAGTGTGTGTACATAGAATATATAGATTAGTAAGATAGGTGGAAGGAGTAAGGGTACTATATAAATATATATGGGTATAGATGTGAGTGTATAATAAAATAAATGAATAGTGATAATTTATTGAATGTGATTTATATGGATCTACATTATGAAATGAATTTGTATAGATAATATTATATAAATATAAATTTATAGGATTAAATGATAGGGGTATATAAATATATTTGTGTATGTTTTAAATAATATAATGTGAGGTGGAGAATAATAAAGATATAAGGAAAGTGATATAAAATTGACTAATATTTCAGAGAGCGGAGGGGGTAGATTTAGGAAAATACAATGAATTATTATTTATTTTTATATAGATATATACGTATATATATATATATATTTATTTAATTATATTTAGGAAATTACAATTTGGGTACATGGTTGAATTTATAATAGGAGAAAAAGGTAGGTATTATTAGGAAAGATAGCTTAAATGAAGAGGGTTATGAGGAAAGGGGTAAAACATTTAGTATAAGATTATTGGTTTGGGTATTAATTTAGATGTGTAGTATATGATAGATTAAGGAATATGGATATTATTGGGAAAGTATAGAGGATTGGTAAAAGGGAATGAATATAGTTATGGGAGAGTATAAGGTAGTGGTTATTATGAAAGAGAGGTGTGGATAGGGGGTATGATAAGAAGTTGAGGGAATAAAGATAGATGGAATTATTAAGATATTATTTTGTTTAGTTTAATTGAGGTTATTTTATAAATTATTATATATAATTATAAAAGCTAAGGTAGAGAGGATTAAAAGATGATTTAATGAATATTATATAATGGAAGTATAGGGTGAGATTAGAGTTGGTGGGGGAAGTAGGCTCTTAAACATATGGTTTAGTGATGACTTTCAAAGTCATTAGGAAGAGCTTTATATTGATTTAACGTTGAAAAGAGGAGAATAATGTTTAGATTTGTTGAATATATAATTTTATAGAGAAAATCATAAAGGAGATCCTATAATTGGAGCTTAAATCCAATGCATTATTCTGCCATTATGAGATGGAGTTTAAAAGGAGTGGGGGCGGATTAGAAGGACTTTAGAATAGTGTATTGTGAATTTAGTAAATATATTATTTAGATAGGTTGTTGAATATATATGGTTAGTGGGAGGTTTATTAATATTGGATGGGAATTATAATGAAGGATAAGATGGAATATATGGATGGATGAATTAAGTGTTAAAGGAGGTCATATATAAGTAGATAATTAGTTTGGAGAGAATAATGTGAATTAAGGGGAAATTGGTTTAATTTTGTTTTGATTGGATTTGAATAATTTATATATTTGTAGGATATAAATTGATCAGAGATTTAGAGTAAAATATTATGATTGAGAATAAGTTGTAATATTATGTTATGAATTAAATTATTGAGTGGGGAAATTGGGGTTAGAAAGGGCGTTTAAATTGATAGATGTTAAGAGGAAAGTTGAATGTATATTTTAAATGAGTAGGATATTAGTGGGAGTATAGGAGGATAAAGTGATTGGAAGGGTTAGATTATATAGGATGTGTTATAAATGTTTATAGTTTGTATAAGTGAATTAGTGTAATTTTGAGTTAGGTGGTGTAGGTTACAGAGATAATTTGAATATAAAGTTGTTGTTTGAAATTTAGAGTTAATAATGTTAAATTTGTTGATTAGAAAATAGTAAGTTTATAGATTTTAGGGAAATTGTTTATATGTTAATTATTATATAAACATTATTAGGTGAGATTGTTGTATAATAATTTGAGGGATTTTATGGTGGAGTTAGTTATTAAGGTGATGTAGATTTGCGGAAGTTTAGGTAGATGTAGTAAGAGAGATTAGGAGAGGGTGTATTAAGATAAGAATAGTTGAGAAATAAGGTATGTGATATGTTAAATAAAGTAGGATAAATATGAATTGGTAAGTATAGATTATTAATGGAAATAAGAAGATGGGTTGTGGTTAATAAGTTTTATGATTTGATTAATTGAGTTTATTTGGATTACGATAAATATAAGTGGGTTAATAAAATTGAGTGTTTAGTTTATAAATATAATATGTTTTTGTAGAAAAGTAATAGAGAGTTAATTAAAATAAGTTTTAAATAAATAGTTTAATTTGGTTAGGAATGGTTTATGATGAGGTTAATGTTATATGGAAGAATAGGTTTATTTGAATAATGGTGAATTAAGGGAGAATGATTAGTTAGAATTATATTATTTTGATGTTGATGAATGTGTTGTTTGTATATTAGTATTATAGAAATTAATTAAGTGAATTGGGAAGTTAAATAAATTTAATGAAAGATTAATTAATAATTGTTATTAAAATTAAGTGGTTAAAATATAGAGAAGATGTAAAGATAATAAGGGAGGAGTTATTAGTAAATAGAGGTGAAGGATATAAATGGTTTGTAATAGATTAATTAGAGTGAGTGGTATAAATGGGAGAGTTGAGGGATGATTATGGATAGAGGTATTTGAATAAGGAAGTTTAATTATGAATAAAATTAGATAAAATGTATAATTGGGTGTATTAGTAGCTTCTAAGGTTGAGGTAGAAATAATGATGATTGGGTGGGTTATATAGTGGAGTAATTATGTAAGAAGGAATTAGGTTTAAATGGGAAGTGGGGGTAGAGAATAAGAGATTGAATGATAGTATGATAAAATGAATAAGAGAAGATTTAATAAAAATATAAAATTTTGGTAAAGAGAATAAGGGAGTTAAGAAATGGGTTAAGAACTAGTAATGATAAAGGTTTAGGGTGGAAAATAGTGAAGTGTATAAGATTATATAAGGATAAAGGAGTTGTGGAGTGGGAATAGATAGAGTAATAAAATAAGATTGGTATTAAATAGATATTGGGTGGTTTAGGATGAAGTGTATAAAGGGAGTAAAGAAGATCTTTATTTAGGGCTTAGAAGGCCTTATATGACTACCTATTATGGAATATTTATATGGATTGTGGAAGATTATATATTGGTGATGTAGTATAATATTGGTTCAGTAGTTAAGAGAAGATTGAATATTAGAGGATTGGCAAATTAGTTTGGTATATGTATTTGTAATTATAAGAATATTTTTAAGGGTTGGAGGTTATAGAGAAATAAATTTGAAGAAGGGACTGAGATAGGATTGGGTTATGGTAGGGAAGAATTAAATGGAGAAGTTGAATAATGGTATGTAGGAAAGTATATAAGATGTTTTAATACTATAGAATAGGAAGGTATAATTTTGTATATGTGATAGGAAGATAAGGTTAATAATTTAATAGTTAAGTATTTAAAGTAAAGATAATAGGTTTATTTAGGATACTTATATATTAATAGGGTTATTGAAGGTTATTATATATGAAGAGGGGATTGGAATATTAAGGGTTGTGGATTGTTAACTATAGAATTAAGGATAAGTTATTTGTATTAAAGTTAGAGTTAAGTAAGGGTATTTGAGTATTAATTAGATGAATAAGAGAAGTAATTTGAAATTTGAAAGATATTGTTGAAATTTTTCATGGGGTTTTGTTAATTAGTGGATATTAGAAATATAAGGATAGATATTGAAAAGAAGAATTATGTTATTATAATATAGTACTATGGATGAGTTGAAGGAATTATATTAGAGATGATATTAGTTAAATATAAGAATGGGAAGTAATAATATTGATAGTAATAATGAAGATAGAAAGAAGAATAAGTAAATAAATATGTGGATTGAATTAGAATTAGATTTAATATAAGGAGGTTATTTATGGATGGTTTGGTTGTAACATAGTAGAGGGTTTTAGAATTAGTGAGGGTATATAAAGATAGGATAGCTTTTGAAAGTAGAGTATAGAAGATTAGTGGAATGGGTAAGAATAAGATAGTTGAAGAGTAAAGATGGTAGGGGGATAGTGCCATGGATGGGGTATGAACCCATAAACTTAAATTAGTTTACCCTATTTGTATGGGGTGTGGATTAGGATTGTAGTTATGTGAGGATGGAATATTATAGGGTAGTGTAATGTTATTTGAAAAGAATGATATTTAGTATTGAGTTGAATATATATATATATATATATTAATAAATAAGAGGTTGGGGGATTGTGATAAGATAAGAATTGGTGGAATAAATTATATAGGTAGAATATAAATTAAAGGGAAGGTAGTAGTAGGTAAGTTTATATATAATGTTGATTAAGATAGGATTGGTATATTTTGTGTTTAATTGGTAGAGTTATAATTATAGTGGCAGGTTTAGTGTTCAAACTATGGCTGATAGATTAAGATGATAGAATATTGAGGTGATGGTAGTTTGATAATAAAGGTGTGGGTAAAATATTTAGGAGAGGGAAGTATAAGAGAGTTTTGGAAATTAAAATTTAATTGAGGAGGATTTTGTGGATATAGTTAATTATTATATATATATATATATATGGTTTGATAGTAATAAATATTGGGGGAAGTTTGGGGTAAAATTATTAGTTATTTTGTGGTTAAAGGGATAAATAGAGGGTTTATTGGGATGGTTTTTGATAGTTAGTTAAATATGTAGTTAGTGTATATTTAGGATTTATAGTGGGTTAGGTGGTATATTAATTTTGGGGATTGGTTAGGAAGTTTATAATGAGAGTGGATATGTTGAGAATATAGTGGGTGGGAATAAGAGGGGTGGTGAAGTATTAAGTGAGTAGGAGTTTAAATGAATATAGAAATATTGAGAAGAGGAAAATAAAAATATTAGTTATTGAAGATATATAGAATGATTATAAATTTGGTGTAATTAGGAAAAGGGAGTTTATGGATGAATCTTTATTAATTAAAAATATAGATGTGGTAGAGATTTAAGATGGATTATTAAGGTTGAATATGTATTGAGGAAAGTGAGTGAGATATGAAAGAAAGATAGATTAGTAAAAAGGGAATTTATAGATTAGAAGTTATTGAATTGTGGGAAGAAATTATATTAGTTTGGGAATAATATATATATAAGAAAAGGAAGGTTTTATATCAAGGATTGTGGTGGGGGTTGAATGGGTTAATTTTTATAGAAAAGTGGTGTTATATATATATATGTATATATATATAAATAAATAATAAGTGAGAATAAAATTTTATAAATATTGTAGAAGATAAGTTAGGTAGAGGGGTATTAATGAAGTTTTGAAAAGGGTTAAGGTAATAAGTTTGTGTTTATGGCAGGGGATAAGGTAAAAAGGGGTTATTTAAATAAAAATTAATTTAAGGATTGTATTATAAGAATATATATAAGATATAAAGGGAAGGAAGAATATAAATGTGGTATTATAATTACATGTATGAATATAGGGTTTGTGTGAAATTGGAAATAGGATAAATTTATTATAAAACTTGAAGGTTGGCGGAGAGGTGGGATTAATAGGAACTAAATTAAAATAATATTTGATTAGAATGAATTTATATAAATTATTATAGATGAATGAAGGGTTTATAATTATTAGATAGGATGGTCTGAATTGTATTTGTAGGTGATAGTGGATATATGGTGGATTAAGTTAAGATGAGGTTTATTTGATTTTGTTAACATTTATAAGTGAATTAGATAATAGTAGATTGGGATATTTAGATATTGGGTTGGTGTATTTAAAAAGATAGTATAAAGGTAGAATAAATAATAAAGTTAGTTAATTAGTGAAGGATTATAAATTGGTGCTATATTTTTGGAGAGATGAAGATGTTTAAAGATAAATAGTCTTAGATGTAATGTTGATTTTGAGGAGGAGAAATAAGAAGTAGAAGCTTATTATATTTGTAGGAGGGTGGTTAATATTAAATTATTGTTGGATGGAGTGTGTATAGAAAGATGATAATTGATTATTATATGTTTGGTTTTAGGAGTAATAGTTTAAATTAAATTGTGGTATTATAAATTATAGAGGTGTGTAGGGGTTTTATTAGAAATTATATAAAAATGAATAAGTTGATGGAATTGAGATGAATGGTAGGTGGATTAATGTTAGAGTAAATAAAATAGGATTTAGGTAGATGTTTGATTTAAAGTGTGTAATTAGTGATTTAGATAATTTTAGGGGATAAGAATAATTAAGATATAGGGTTTGTTTGAGGTTACTATGAAGTATTTTATGAATATTGTAAAAATGGGATGTGGTTAAATAGTTATGAGGTATAAGTTTTGTAGATAGTGCTTTATGTGGGAAAGAGAGTTATGGAATTGAAATATATTATAGATGATGAAGGAAGTAAAGATATTATGGGGTATGTTAAATATATTTATATAAGGTGGTTATTGGGTAGAGGGGTAAGGGCTAGGGAATTAATAAGAATGGTATGAGAGTCTTCATTTTTATCAGATCATTCGGTTTGAGAGGGGAGTGATTCTGGTATTAGTAGTCTTCGTTGAGAGGCTAACCCTTCCCATAAGGTAGAGATAAAAAAGAGAAGAGCTACAAATGAGATTATAGATCCGTAAGATGATAAGGTGTTTCATGTAGAAAGGTTATCTGTATAATCAGAATATCGACGAGGTATGCCTGAGAGTCCCAGAAAATGTTGAGGGAAGAATGTTAGATTTACGCCAATGAATATAATTCAGAATTGGATTTTTAATCATCGTTTGTGTAGTGTTAATCCTGTTATAAGAGAGGCTCAGTATGTGAATCCAGCAAAGATAGCAAAGACAGCTCCTATAGATAGTACGTAGTGGAAGTGAGCTACAACATAGTAAGTGTCGTGTAAGGCAATATCTAAACAGGAGTTTGAAAGTATAATTCCTGTTAGTCCTCCTACTGTGAATAGGAATAAGAATCCTAAGGTTCAGTAAGATGGTCTTGAGTTTACTAATTGGCGTCCAAATAGTGTAGAGAGTCATCTGAATACTTTAATGCCGGTTGGAACTGCAATGATTATAGTGGTAGCGGTAAAGTATCTTCGTGTATCTGTATCTATTCCAACTGTGAATATATGATGGGCTCATACGATAAATCCTAAAAGACCAATTCTTAATATGGCGTAAATTATTCCAATTATGCCGAATGCTTGTATTTTGTGCCCTAGGTAGCAGGCTACATGTGAAATAATTCCAAATCCAGGTAGAATAAGAATATATACTTCAGGGTGTCCGAAGAATCAGAATAAGTGTTGGTATAGAATAGGGTCTCCTCCTCCTCCTGAGTCGAAGAAGCATGTGTTTAGATTTCGATCGGTAAGTAATATAGTAATAGCTCCTGCTAGAACTGGGAGGGAGAGAACAAGAAGAATTGCTGTGATGATTAAGGATCATAGGAATAGGGGTTTTTTAATTAAAGTTTGAGATGGTTTGATTATTTTGTTTAAGGTGGAAATAAAATTGAATGATGCTATAATTGAACTAATTCCTGCTAGATGTAGAGAAAAAATAGTTAGGTCTACTGCGGGTCCTATGTGATATGGTCATCTTGCGAGGGGAGGGTATACGGTTCATCCAGTTCCTGCTCCTCCATCAATGAAACCACCTCTGATTATGAAATAAAGTCTAGGAAGAAGAAATCAATATCTTATATTATTTAGGCGAGCATAGATTATATCGGGTGTATTAGCTATAAGGGGGCCTAATCAGTTTCCAAATCCTCCAATTATGATAGGTATTACAAGAAAGAAGATTATAATAAAGGCGTGTATTGTAATAATTGAGTTATATAGTTGATCGTTGTTTAATCATATTCCTGTTTGACCTAATTCGATGCGAATTAGTACTCTTAGGGATGAGCCAATTATTCCTGCTCATAACCCTATGGTTATATAAATGGTGCCAATATCTTTATGGTTGGTTGAGGAGGATCAACGCTAAATGTTAGAGATGGTGGTTGATTTTAATAATGTAAAATAAGTTTTGTGTGGAATTATATATATATATTGGGTGTTTATTTGATTTTGAATAAGTTATAATTAATTAGATTGTTATATATGAATGTATATTAGATTATGGAGGTTAATAAACATTTATAAAAATTGAATTTTATATTAATTTATGGTGTTAATAAATTTTATATTAATTGATTATAAAATGGGTTTGTTGAGGGGATTTTTGAATTGGTATTTATATTGATGATATTTTTATTAATAAAATTTGTTAAAGGTATTTGGTATACTATATATAGGAGGGAGATATATAGGTAAAATATAGGGGTGTATGGTTAATTAATATTGGTAAATGGTGTGGATGAGAGGTTTAATTAAAGGGTATAATATATATATATATATAAATAAATAGTGAAATTGAGGTTAGAGGGAGTAATAAGGAAGTAGATTATTGAATGGAGATTTTAATTTATTTATAGAGGTTGAATTTAAGGTAAATAGTGAGGGTGTAAGGAGTTATAAATTGTGCAGAATTATATGTTTAAGGGATGATTTAGTTTTAATATAGGTGGGGTTGAGAGTATTAGATAGAAGGGAATTTTAAAGAGGAATTAGAATGGGGGTTTAATTAGGAAGGAAAATTATGAAGGTCATTGGAAGATGATTTTATTTAATTGATGGTAATTATTAGTTTGAATATAGGGTTAATATAAAAGAGGTAAATAGATGGTGTGGTATAGGAATGTTTTATTTGAGGGATGGAAGAATTTGTGGAGTTGAATTGGTGAGTTAAGTAATTATCGTTATATAGGTGTATTAATATAATTTGATGGATATATAACAGAGAGTATGTTAAATAAGTGAGGTTATGTATGAAGAATATATATATATATATATGAATATATTAGAATTTTTAATGGTGAGTGTATAGGGGTGTTATTTTGAAATATGGTTTAGTTGATTAAAGAGAAGTTGGATGTGAGGTGTTTTGTTTATATAGGTTTAATATTTGTGGTGATCAGGAATAGAAGGTAAATCATAATGGTAGGAAGAAAGATGATAAATAAAATAATTTAGAAGAAGAAATTTGTAATAGAATATTAAGGGTTTAAGAATAATTTGTTGGAGGGAAATAAAGTAGGTGTATTATATAGTGGGGTGATAAGATGAATATGTATAAGGTAATGTATAATAGTATTATATTTGATAGAAATGATAGAAAGAGGAGAAGTGAAATAAACGGTAAAAATAAATGAATTAGATGGGTTGAGAATTTTTGTAAGGAATTATATAAGTTGTTGGGATAATAATGAGTGTATATATATATAAATATATTATTTATGCATAAATATATATATATATACATATTGAATAAAAAGTTGTAGGAGTTGGAGGGTAAAGGATATAAATTAATTTGGTATATTATAGGAGTTTTAGGTGATAGTAGGAGGTGTGATTAATATATAAGGGGAATAAAAGACTTATTTGATTTAAAATGTTTGATAGGTATTAATTAATAGGGGTGTAAGATGAGAGGGGTATATTAATATTTGTATTGGATGTTGTTTATATATTTATGTTATAGGATAGGTTGGGTGGAGGGAGTAGGGATATGGGGGTTTATGGTTGGTGAAATTGTTTAAGATTATAGAAGTAAATTATAAAGATATTTGGAGAAAGGTGGTTATTTTAGAAGTTATGAATGTGGGGTGGGTAGGATAATTTTTGAAGATGATAGTAGCTTAAGAGGGTTCAAAATAAATATGTAAGATTTAAATGGGATTGTGGATGTTATGTATTGGTGGAGGGTTTATTAAGAGATGGAGAGATTAGAATTTAATAGAATTGGAAGTAATTTGATAGGAGAAGGTTGTTGAGATATATAGGGTTGGTTTTGGGGTAATAAGTAGTTTGATGTGATTATGTACTGTTAAATTTAATAGTTTAATTAAAGAGATGGGTAAGGGGTGTTATTCGGCTCAATTTAGAGATCCTTCATGTCATTCTTGTATTAATCCTAGTATTAGGAGGATGAGAAAGATAGAGGCGGATAAGTAGAATAAAGGTGATGGGGTTTTTTGAGTTATAAGAGGTAGGGGGACGATAAGGGCAATTTCGATATCAAAGATGACAAATAAGATTCCTAGGAGAAAGAATCGAATAGAGAAAGGAGTTCGAGCTTTTGATAGAGGATCAAATCCACACTCAAAGGGAGATAATTTTTCTCGGTTTTTTCTTGGTGGTTTTCTTAAGAGGGGGGGAAGAAAGAGGAGTGCTAGTGGAATAATAATAATTAATAAAGGAGTGAGGATGGAAGATATCATATAAAAGGGTATAAATAAATTAGTTAGTGAATAGAGAATAATTGGAGGAGGAGTCTATGATTGTGGTTAGAGAAGGATGAAAGGTAAATAGCGAGGTTAGTGAAAGGTATATTTGGCATGAGAAGGGGGTTAAATATAAATATTTATTGAAGAATTTAGTATGAAAAAGAAATATTATTTTATGAGAGTGAAGGGATAGAGAATAAATAAATAAAAGTATAGAATATTATTGGTAAATTAAAATATAGTAAATTTTATTGGGGTTATAGAAAGTTATGGTAGGTAATCATTTGAGTATATAAATGTTAGTAGAGTTAGGACGAATGCTTGAATTATGGCAATTGCAAGGTCAAAGGATAGATATCCAATTCCTAGGAGGATAGTGGGTCTTAATAGTATGGTTAAGGATAGAGATATAATTGACAATCTAGATCTTATTATTCTTAAAATGATGTGACCTGCTCTAATATTGGCGGCTAGTCGGAAGGATAAAGTGAGGGGTCGGATAAGGTTTCTTGTTAGTTCAACAATGGCTAGGAAGGGAGAGATTTCAAAGGGTGAGTTCGAAGGGATTTGTGAGTATATTGTTTTTGATGGAGTAATTAGGAGTATTAGGAGAATTAATGATAATCATATTCTTATTCCGATTCTTAATGTTACTGTTAAGTGGGAGGTTGTTGGAGGAGTAAAAGGGGTTAATCCTAAAATATTTAAGGTACATAGAATGAAAAATGATGAATGAAGAACTAACATGGCTGATGGAGAGAATTTAGTTTTTGAGGATGAGGATAGAGAAAATCTTAATATTGAAAGTGAGTATTTAGGAAATCACATTGATGAGGGTTGTATGAGGAGAGGTTGGTTAAACAAGATTGGAGGAAGGAATATTAATATAAAGATGTAGTTTGATATAGGTAATGATTTTGGGGATAGGTCAAAAGGTATGAAAATACTAGTTATCATAGGAATGGAGTAATTAGGATTGAGTGTTATTTATAGATTGTGAGCTTAAATGAAATAGATTGGGGGATAGAAAGTGTTAGTTAAAATAGTGTATTTATATATTGATAAATATATATATATATATATATAAATAAATGAGAATTTAATATGGTATTGAAGTTGTTGGTTTAGTTTGAAGAGGTATATAGTAAAAAGTTCGTGGGGTTAAGTATGAATTATAATATGAAAGTTAATTAGGAGTGAGAATAATTGTAGAGTTAGAAGGGAAAATGTTGGGGATAATGATTAAATATTTATTTGGGTGTATATGATAGTAAGGGGTGATGTGTATAAATAAGGATTTATAGATAAATAAGGTTGTCTTATCTCTTGATCCTAAGTCAAGTGCATTTATTTTGCTAATTTATCGGTGGGGTAAAAATTGAATGGTGGATATTTACAGGATTAAATAATTAAGGTGAATTATTACATTAGGAATAAAAAGTGAATCAACTTACCTAGGGGGATCGTAGGTTTCCAAAACCTATATTTTTAATAAACTATAGAGTTGGGGTTGAGAAGAGTTGTATGGAGAATAATAGGCTGGTTTGTGGAGGGATTAATGTAAAATTTGGGGGTATAAGGGGTATGATTTGTATAATGTTAAATTTGTTGAAAGATAAATATATGAAGAATTTAGTGAGCTATAAAATAAGAAATATGAGGGGTTGGATAGAATATGTTTTGGTAGTTGAGTATTAAAATGTATATTAATTTAATTTGTTTTATTTGGTTTAACATATAGAGTGAGTTTAATATTTATTATATTGTATTTAGTGGGAGTATATTATAGATGTTGATTGAAGGTGGTTTAAATTAGTGAGAGATATATTGTATAGATAATATTTAATTTAGTTATGAAACATGAGGATATAGTAGGGATAATTATAGATGAGTTATAGGGAGGTTATATAAGGATTGTTTATTGTAAGTAGTTGGTTATGTATTAATAAATTAGGGGTATGATGTTGGGGAAGTTGATAACAATATAAATGATTTTGAAAGGTATTTTGGAGTTGTAGGAGTATATATATAGATAAATAGAATTTATATAGTAATTATAGTAATATTAAATTTGTAGATGGATAGTTGAGATTGGGAAGAAAATGGGAGATAATAGTAGTTGTACATTGGTAGGAATAAAGAGGTTGAATGAAGGTAGTGAATATTGTTGAGATTAGCAATTAATATAAGTTGAATTAAAGTAGAGTGTGGTTTAAGGTATATATTATAAAATGGTCTATATATCTATAGAGTTAACTATTAATATATATATATATTATATAAGTGTAGGAGTTATAAGGATATAGTGGTGAATATTTTTGTTGAAGGTGAGGTGATTTAATAAATAAGTGAAGATTTATGGAGTTATTTGTAGATGGTGTATGTAGTATTTAAGATTATGGTGGTTTGTTATAGAGGTAGGTTTTGATTGAGGTAAAATTATAAGTGAGAGAAAGAGGGTAAATTGTTAGGTTTATTAGTTAGTGGTTGTTTATTAGGGGAAGAATGATTAGGATTAATTATTTTTGAATATGAAAATATTTTATGGAGGTGATGATATATATATATAATGCATATATAATTAATAAGTTAATTAGAATTGGTATTTAATAGTAAATATTATTATTGAAGTATATTTATGATAAATAATTAAGGAAGGAGTTTATAATATATTATATGTGGGAATTGAATATAAAGTTAAGAGTTGAATAATAAGTTAATTAATAGTTTATGGAATTTATGGAGGGTTATAATTTGTATAAGATATAATTATTTATGGGCCTTGACCTTATGGAACTTAAGTATGACAAACTTATATTATTATTTAACTAACAAGGAGGGTTATTTAGATTTGGAAGGTGTAATAAGAAGTTTGAGGAGATAGGTGGTGTAAATAAATTGTGGAGTAAAGATATAATAGGAGATTTTTATGTGGTATGGATAATATAATAAAAAGAGGGATAGAGGCTATGATATTGAAGGTTAAATATTGAAGAAGGTTATGGTTGGGTTTGTATTATAGATTTAAACTATTTGATTTAAATAAAAAGGGTTATATAAATTTAGGTAAGATAAATGTTAATAGATGTAGGATTGGTGAAGAGTTTGATTAGAGATATACGGCAATAGTTGCCTACATTGGGTCGAAACCAATAATTATATAGTGGATTGTAAATATTGAAGAGTTTTTATTTTGTATTTATTGTTATCAGGATGAGAGAGTAAAATTGATAGAAAGAAATTTTATATGGGTTGAATTTATGTTGATTCGGTTATTTATGAAAAGAAGGGTTAGAAGGTGTTTATAGTATTAATTTTAAGATAAGTTATATTATATTTTTTGACATATTATTATATAATTATTTAATTTAAAAGGATAAAAGGAAATTTGATTGGAGTTTAAAAGAGAAGTTTAATTGAATAAGTAAAGGTTGGTATTAAACATATTATGGAAGTTGAAGATTTTTAATTGAAGTATTTATAGAGAAATAGGTAGGTAGTTGGGGTTAGATTTATGAAATGTTTTTGTTGGTGAGGTGGATATAGTGTTATTAAATTTGTTTGATTGAGAATGATAGTAAAGATTATTAAATGGGAAAGCAAGTAAAATTTTTGTTTAGTGTTAAATAAATTGATAAAGATATTAAGGTTTTTTTATGGGGTTGTAGAAGAAAAAAATTAATATGAGAAGGGACGAAGAGGTCCCCTCTTTTTCTGGAGGAGGGTATTAATTACTGTTAAGGTTATAAGAAGAAGGATGGTAAGGGTTAATAAGATTGAAAGTTTGTTAATATGTAGGGAAATAGAAGATGCAGCTGTATATGAGATTATAGAGAGAGGGGTAAAATGTTGTTTAGTTAGAAGGTATATGAAGTTTATGGGGATACTGATTATAATATTTCATATATCGGTAGGGTAATTAGGTTGTAGAGAGAGGAAATATGAGAATATTACTATTAATCCACCAATATAAATTAAGAAAATGAGTATAATAATTATTGATGTTATAGAAGTTAAAAGTGCTAATAGTATTAGAAGGGAGGAAGTAATGGTAATTAGACCTAGTGGTAGGGGGTAATTAATTATAGAAGATCTTAAGATTATTGATAGGAGGATTCTTAAATAGAAGTGTAACATGAATTTAAATATATTAGAAAGGAATGGAAGAAGTATTTGGAATTAAGTGAGTATACGTATTGGGTAATAGAATTATTGGAGGTAGAAGTGTTAGGTTGATTGAGATATATTAATTATTAAGGGAGGTAATTGATAGTCATGTGTAGCCTCTTACTACTTCAATTGCGATAGGTATAAATGAGTGATTGGCACCACAGATTTCGGAACACTGACCATAAAAAATTCCTGATTGGAGTGGAGTTGTTGTTACTTGATTAAGGCGTCCTGGAATAGCATCTACTTTAATTCCTATTCTAGGGACTGCTCATGAATGGAGGACGTCAGCTGCTGTTACTAAGATGCGTGTAGGAACTCCTCAGGGAAGAGTTAAGCGATTATCTACTTCTAGGAGGCGGAATTCTCCTGATAAGAGAGAGCTTGAGGGTAGCATGTAGGAATCAAAGTCGGAGATATTTTCATAGTCTGCGTATTCGTAAGATCAGAATCATTGATGACCTGTAGTTTTAATAGTAAGATAAGATGTTTCAAATTCTTCAATTACATAAAGTAAGTGTAGGGAAGGTAAGGCTAGGAAGATTAGGACTAGTGAGGGTATTAATGTTCAGATTCTTTCAAGTTCGTGACCTTCATAAGGTGGATTAGAGGAGTATGAGTGGAAAATTAAGGAGTTTAAGATAATTCAGGCTACATAGATTATAATGAAAATTAAAATAGTTATGGATTGATCATGAAAATCTGTTAGGAATTTTATAGTAAATGATGTAGGGTCTTGGAAGGAGAGTTGATTTCATATCATGAATTGGAGAAATGTTTTATGGAAAATTATTAAGGAGTTAGATTTTGAGGGAAATGGATGTAGTTTTATTGGGGTGCGTGAATGAATTGGTTAAATTAGGAAGAGAGATGAGGGGGTTTAAGGGGAAGTGTTGGAAGGAGGTTAAGAATAATGAGGATAAAATAAGTTATAGTGGATAATATACCAATGTAAGTATAGGGTTCTTCAACTGGGCTATTTCCAATTCATGTGAGGATTAAGAATGAGGTTATTAAGAGTCAGAAGTGTTGTTGGCGGGTTATATTTGTTCTAGATCTTGAGGTTTTATTATTTATTGGAAGTAAAAATAGGATTAAGATGGCGGTGAATATAATAATTACTCCTCCTAATTTATTGGGAATTGATCGTAAGATTGCGTAGGCTCAAAGGAAGTATCATTCTGGTTTAATATGGGTTGGTGTTATTAAGGGATTAGCAGGAATAAAATTTTCTGGGTCGTTTAGAGTGTTTGGAGAGAGTAGAGAGAGAAGTAAGATTAGGATTAAGGCGGTAAACCCTCAGATGTCTTTTCATGAGAAAAAAGGGTGGAACGAAATTTTATTGTAATTTGAAGAGAGGCCTAATGGATTGTTAGATCCTGAGGCATGAAGGAATATTAAATGAAGAAGGGCTAATATCCTAATCAGGAAAGGAGTTAGGAAGTGGAGAGTAAAGAAGCGTGTTAGAGTAGGGTTGGATACGGCAAATCCTCCTCATAATCATGTTACAATTGATATTCCTACGTAGGGGATGGCTGAGAATATATTTGTAATTACTGTAGCACCTCAGAATCTTATTTGTCCTCATGGAAGAAGATAGCCTATAAAGGCTGTTGCTATTACTATAATGTAGATTAGTACTCCTAGGTTTCATGTTTCTATTCGTTTATAGGAGTTGAAATAAATTCTTCGTCCTATATGAATATATATGATTAGGAATATTATGGAAGCTCCGTTTATATGGATGTATTTTAATATTCATCCTATGGTTACATCACGGATTGTGTGAGAGATTGTGGAAAAGGCTATAGTTGTATCAGGACTGTAGTGTATAGTTAGAAGAAGGCCAGTAGTGATTTGAATAGTTAGACATAGACCTAATATTGAGCCTGAGTTTCATATAAGAGATAGGTTTTGTGGTGCTGGAAGGTCATAAATTATATTGGTGGAGGGTTGTAAAATAGGATGGGTTTTTCGGTGAGGAATCATAACTTAAAGAAGGACATTTTAATTATTATTAATTGTGAGTTTAAGTTAGTTAGCATTTATTTAGTGTTAGGGAGTTAATATTATCATTAGAAAATTTTCGGTTTATTAATCTTAGACATGTGAGAGTTGTGCTGGCTTCACATGTAGCCATAGTAATTAAAATAAGAAGGGGGAGTCATCTTAAATGAGAGGTGATAGATAGGTAGAGGGTACAGGAAAGGATTAGGGAGATTGAGATTAGTTCTAGATTTAAGAGGGATATGAGTAAGTGATGATGAAGAGTTGAGATATTTAGGATAGGAAGAATAAGAAGTAGTCATGGGTTGAATTGTATCATAATAATTAAAGTATATTTAAGAGTATTAGGGGGGTTAGGAAAAGGGGGCTAAGAAGAATAAGATGGTTTGTGTTTATGTTGTTACGTGGTTGAAGAGCTTTAAAAGTTGTTGGGGGACTATAATGTAGGGGTTGTAGGTAAAGGATAGATGAGTATAGTATAGTTAGGATAGGGATAAGCATTAAAAGGGGGCTTAAGGATTTACTTATTATTATTAAGCTTGTTATTGCAAGAATTTCTCTTATGAAGTTTGAGGTAGGAGGTGCTCCTCTGTTTGCTATAATGGCTAGAAATATTCATAGAGGAAAGGAGGGATGAAGGGATTTAAGTCCAGATATAAGGAGAAGGCTTCGGGTTTTTGAATTTTCATATAGAGAATTGGCAATGGAGAATATTATAGGTCTGGCGAATCCGTGAGATAATATTAGTAAAGAAGCACTTTTTCATCCAAATGAGTTAAATGATAGAAGTCCTGCTGTTGCTACTCCTATATGGGAAATTGATGAGTAGGCAATAAGAGCTTTTAAATCTGGTTGTCGGGTGCATAAGCAAGCTGTAAGGACTCCTCCTGTTATTGCAATGATTAAGGTGTGGGGTTGAAGGATAGGAGAAGAAGAGATAATAGTTGATATTCGAATAACACCATAAATACCTAATTTGAGTAAGGTTCCTGCTAAAATTATTGACCCAGTGACGGGAGCTTCTACGTGGGCTTTAGGAAGTCATAGATGAAGAGAGTATAGTGGAATTTTTACTAAAAATGCTAGTATTAAGATAATGTTAATAATTTTAGTATTTATGAATGTAGGGAATCATTCAAGATTTAGAGATTTTTTATGAAAAATAAATAGAATAGAAACTAAAAGAGGAAGGGATATGGTTATTGTATAGAATAACATGTAAAGGGAGGCGTTTAATCGTTCTGGTTGATAACCTCATAATATGATTATTATGATGATAGGAGGTAAAGTTGATTCAAATAAAATATAGAATATAAGTATGTTATTAGTTGAGAATGCTATAGTTAGGAGAAGTGTTATAATAATAATGAGAGGATTTAGAAGAGAGGGTCAATTTATTAGGATTTTAGGTGAAAGAGAGTTTATAGATAGGGGGGGTATAAGTATTAGAGTTAATAAGATTAGCCAATATCTAATATTATCAAATTGAGAGTTTAAGGAAGGGATGACGTAAGATAGGTTTGAGGGATATGGAGTAAGGTGGTATCTTATTAAAGGTAGAAGGCCTATATGGGGGGCTATTCCTCATAAAGTGGTTTGTTGATTATTTGATGAAGTGAGAAGAAGTATTGAAAGGTTGATAGAGATAATTGTGAGTGTTGGGATCATATTTGAAATAGGTAAGTATATGGAGTAATTGTTTTGATAGTAAGGTTAATATTAGGAATTTGGGATAGATTTAGGGTTACATTAATTGATAAATAAAGAAAGGAGAATGAAGAGGAAGAATATAGAGTTAACTTTGATAGTCGGATATTTCCATTGATGACTCCACAGATCATTATTTTATTTAAATTAGACTATCTAATTTGGTTGTGGATTAAATATGAATATATGTTTAGAAAAAGAGATGTGGATTAGTAATGTTAAGATAAGTTTTAAAATTAGGAACAGGAATTAAATGATTATAAGGTTATATATATATAGATTTAAAAGTGAGAGGATAGTAGTATAAGAAGGTATTTTGGTAGAAAAGGTAGATAAAGATTTATGAAAATTGAAAGTTGATGAAGGGTAAAATGGAATAATATATATATATAGGGAAATTAGTTAAGTAAGAATGTTATTGTGAAAGTTAAAAGGATGGTGAATATAAGTAATGAAAATTTTTATATAATATGTTATAGTTAATTATTATAAAGGGATCTTAAAATCAAATAGATAATGAGGCGTTACAAGGGCCGTGTTTTTATTAAACTATTTAAGAGGTGGTAAGTAAACAAGAAAAATTTTTTCAGTGTAAGTGAAATGTAATAGAATATACTATCTTGTTAGAAGTTAAAAGTAAATTATGGGGGGTAGTTAGAAATAAGGTTTAAAATGCGGGTTGGGTAAATTTCGGGATTTTTGTGGTTTTTTACAAATATGATGGTATATTTAGAAAGGGAGTAGTAAATTTATTAAGAAGAGAATGGAATTGAGATAGATTGTTAGGAGGTTAGAGTTATATAGAGAGAGAAAAATATGGGCGTGGGTATGTAATATATATATATGTAATAGAATAAGGGGTGGGAATAGAGGTTGCAAAATTAAGGATTAGTAATTGTGAGGATATATTGTATATAGTTAGATGGGAAGGATATTTTTAGGTGGGGGATTTATAAGTGTTATGGAAAATTGTTTTAGGTTAGTTATGGAGGTGATTAATTATAGTTGAGATTAAATTTGTGGAAGATTTATGATTAAGATGATTGTGGAGATAATAAATGGAAGGAATATTTTCCAGTTTAAGGATATTAATGTATTATAGCGAATACGAGGATATGTTGTACGGGATAGAATAATAAGGACGGAAATTGAAGAAATTGATATTAATAATAGAGGTTGAAGGGAATAAAGGGGTGATGTTATTAAAATGATAATTGATATTCCGGATATGAAGAGAATATTTATATATTCTGCTATGAAGATTAGAGTGAATAATCCTCTTCCGTATTCGGTGTTAAATCCTGATACTAATTCTCTTTCTCCTTCAATTAGATCGAATGGGGCTCGATTTAGTTCAGCTATTATAGTGGATAATCAGATTAAGGATGTGGTTAAATTTAATAGAGCAATTGGAGTATAGGAGAGTTTCGGGGGTGAATAGAGTGATAGCGATGGAAGTAGAATGAAGATGTTAATTATAATAAAGGCTATTCTTACTTCATAGGAAATAGTTTGGGCAATGTTGCGAGTGGAACCTAATAGGGCATATTTTGAGTTTGATGCTCATCTTGCAGCTAAGGTAGAGTATACTCTAATTGATGATAGGCAGAGAAAAACAATTATTCCGTATTTAGGTATAAGTGAGGGTTTAGTAATGGGTAGGGTTATTCATAAAATTAGGGCAATCAATAAAAGAAGAGTGGGTGAGGCGTAAAATAGTGGTTTGTTAGTAAAGGTGGTAGAAAAAATTTCTTTGGATAATAATTTTATAGCGTCGCTACCGGGAGTTAATAATCCTATGAGAGATGGCTTGTTAGGGCCTTTACGGAGTTGAGAGTATCTTAGAATTTTTCGTTCTGTTAAAGTAAGAAATGCTATTCTTACTAGACCACATAGACAGGTTAAGAAAATGGTAGGAGTGTATGATATCATAATTAATAGGAGGTGGAGTGTTTTGTATGAACATTTTATAGTTGATATTTTGGAGTAAATGTATGAAATTGGGTGAGAGGTAGAGAGAATTTAAATAGTGGGTTAAGTAATTATTGATTAGATTTATAGAGTATATGAAATGGGTGGGTTTGAGGATTGAAGATCATCTATAGATTAAAAGTCTACTGCTGTAAGCTTCTCAAATTGGTATATAGTGATAAAATAAGGTGGGGTATGGAAGAGCGGGTTAAATTTGAGTATTAAGGAGTATTGAATAAATAAAATAAAGTGAAAATTATTATAGGGAGGATTTTTGTAAGTTTGTTAGGGTGGGTGGTTTGTGTTTAATATTTTGGTAATATAGTGATTTATATAATTAATTAAATAATGATGATAATTGGTGGAGAAGTTTAATTGGTATTAGAGTTAGATTATTAGGTTTATAAATTGAACTTTTGAGGGGCTTTATTGGAATAAATGTTTTGAGATGAATATGAATATGGATATTATTGGGTTATTTTTATTATATGTTTTGTAAAGATTTGATATATAGGAGATTGTTTTGATATATTTATGTATGTAATTTTTGAGTTAGTTAGAATAATGTTTAGTAAGATAGAAGAATGATAGAGAATATTTGAGAATGGGGTGAAGGATTTGGCTTAAAGAGTAATTTGAAAGATTAAGTTGTTGATGAGTAGATTTGTATATAATTAGTGGTAGATTATGATTTGATAAAATTATAGGATTGTTATAGGTAGATATTGGTTAGGAATAGAAAAATTTATTAGGTATTTAAGGAATAATATTGGAGTTTGAATAAAAAAATTAGATGTTTAAATTTAATTGTGAGGGTATAGAGAAGTTATTATGAAGGAAGATGGTGGGTTGGTAATTATTATATTTATATAAATAAGTTTATTATGAGCGAATTGAATTTATGGTTTGTGTTGAAAAAAAATATTAAAAGGATTGGGGTTTGTAATAAAAAAATAGTATTGAGTGGTAAATGCTTAATAGTGGGGTAAATTATATAAAATATAAAAGGAGAAATAGGGTAGGAGTATGATTAGGTAAAATGAATATATGGGGTATGGATTTTATAAGGGTTGGTTTAAATTTAATGGATATTAAGGAGGTGATTATAATTGAGATAGATGAATATAAAATGAACAGAGGGGATATAAGGTTGATAAATATAGGAACTATAGAGGTATATTTATTTAATTTGTGGGGATTGGGGTAAATTAGAGTTATTATAATTGTTGTTATGGTGTAATAGGTTTGTAATGTTTATATTAATTTAATAGAATGTGGATAAATTATGGGGGGATAGGATAATAATTGTTAGGGATGATGTGTGTATAGGAGTTGATATAGTTAAAGGGTTTTGAGAAAATTATGTAAGTGAAGGGTAAGATGTGTATGATTGGTTAATATGAAGTTATTAATTAAGATTGAGAGATTATAATAAGGGGTGAGATTGGATGGTTTTATGAAAATAGTAATGTATATATATATGTATAATTGAGAACAATAATATTTTGTAATGATGGAGAATTAGTATTAATTTATTAAGAGGAAGATTAGGACTCTGATTATTATAATAGAAATTGAAGTGGAGATATTGAAAAATAGAGGATAGCTTTGTTTTGAGTGAGATAAGAGAGATGATGTGAAAATTGAAAAGTAAAAAAATAAAGCTATTGAGGAGGATAGAGTAAGGGAGAGTGCAAAAATTGGTTTCAAATTTGTAAGGGGATATAGTATTAGGATTTTGGGAAGGAATCCTATTAATGGTGGTATGCCTCTTAAACTTAAAAATTGAATAGTAATAGTAAAGGTGTGTGGTGTTGTAGGGGAGTTGTTTATATTTAATTGTGAGGATTTTATTATTTTTAATTTAAAGAAGTGGATGGTGATTAAAAGTAAAAGAGTTGTGTAAATACTAAAATAAATAATTGATGTGTCTTTTGATAAAATTAACCCTCTTATTAATCATGAAGTATGATGAATTGATGAATAACATAGGATTGGTTGTAAGTTGGTTTGATTGATAGCTATAATTGCTCTTATGATGGCATTTATTATTATTATTAATATGAGTCAGGGGTTTATTATATTAATAATTTCTAGTATAATAATTAGTGGGGGAATTTTTTGTATTGAAGATAGTAAGAAAATTGATCATCAGTTAGTACTGTTAAAAATTGAAGGTAATCATAAATGGAATGGAAATATTCCAAGTTTGAATAGGGTTGCAATAAGAAATATGGAAGATGAGAAGGGAAGGGTTTCTTTTATTGTTAAAAGGGTGAATGATATTAGGAGAAGTCTGGATCTGATAGTTTGAGATATAAGATATTTAATTAAAGCTTCAATTTCTTTTGTAAGGTTATTTAAAAAAATAATTGGAAGTATTCTTAATAAATTGAGTTCTATTATCAATCATAGAATAATCCAATTACTGGCGGAAATTCTTATTCAGATGGAGGATAGCACTAAATAATTTATAAGTTTTGTGTTTGTTGAGAGTGTAGTGATCATAGTTATTTTGATCTTCATCAATATAGATTAATATATAAGAAGATTCATACTACATCGACAAAGTGTCAATATCAGGTGGCGGCTTCGAAACCAAAATGATGATAAGGGGAGAAGTGATTAGCAAGTAAACGTAGAAGGGTTACAGATAGAAAGATGGCTCCTACTATGACATGAAGACCGTGAAAACCTGTAGCTATAAAAAAGATAGAACCGAAAATACTGTCAGATAGAGTGAATAAGGCGGATTTATATTCATATGCTTGAAGGAGGGTAAAGTATATTCCTAATAGAATTGTGATTAGTAATGTAAAAGAAGAAAGTAGTTTATTATTTTTATTGGGAGGGGATGTAAGTAAATTATGAGTAATAGTTACGGTTATTCCGGAATAGAGAAGAATGATTGTGTTTAGAAGGGGGATACTGAAGGGGTTTAAGGTTGATAAAGCTATGGGGGGTCATACAGCTCCTAGTTCGATGTTGGGGGCTAATCTTCTGTGGTAGAATGTTCAGAAGAATGCGGAAAAAAATATGATTTCAGATGTGATAAATAAGATTATTCCTCATTCTAGTCCTTCTTGAGCATACATAGTATGGTTGCCATTAAAAGTAGCTTCTCGTGATACATCTCGTCATCATACTAGAAAAATTAGAATAGATGTGAGAAGGGGAATTGGGAGTAAAAGGAGGGAGCTTATATTAAATCAGAAAATGAGAGCTGATATAATTCTAGCGGTTCTAATAGAACCTAGAATTGGTCATGGTCTTAGTTGAGCTAAATGGAATGGGTGGTGTTGTATCATAAAGTACATGGTATGAGGATTAAAAGAGTAGATTATTGATTGAAGTAATGATAGATTAAGGAGAGGGATGATGTGGTGTTGTATAATATATAAGATTGTAGGCATAGGGTAGTTATTAGTAATTTATGGGAGAATGAATTAGATTTAGGAAAATAGGAATATGGTAGGTAAGTTATTAATAATTAAAAAAATTGGGTAAGTTTGGTTTAGAGTAAGGTTATTAATAGAATATGAGGTGAGAGGAATATAAAAGGGTAGAATAGAGTTTATAATAAGTTTGGTTTATATAAGGAATGAGTATGATTTATAATGAATATATATATATATATATATTTATTTATATGAAATTGTAAGTGTAGTATATAGATGGTTATATGGTATAGATATATATATGTATATATAAAAAAAGTATAAATATTTTATGATTGGATAAATAAATTAAATGTAGATTTAGAGAATGTATATGGGAATATAATTTAGGAGGAGATTTTATTTTGGTTGATGGAGAAGGTTATTTTTGATTAATAGATGGGTATTGGTGTAAAAGGTAGTATAATATTTTAATATGGATAAGAGTTAATGTAGAATGAATTAGTTTATTAAAAGATGAATTGATAATAGGAAAGAAGTGTAGATAAGTTAGAAAAACATATTTTTGGATTTAACAATAAGGTATAAGAATGGAGTGGAAGGTTTATGAGTAGAGGGAGTATGAATAAATATAGATAATTAAATTGATGAAGTTGGTGTAATAATAGGATATGTATATGGGAGTTTTCCCTTTTTTATGGCCAAAGCATAAGGTGAATGTTTACACTAATATACATTTGAGGATTAATATTGGGAGTAATTTAAGGTTTTATAAATAGGAATAAGGGGTGGGTGTGTGTTGATTTATGGGGATAGGTTATTGAAGAATATTATATTATTAAAATGGGATTGGGTATTAATTATTGGTAGATAATTTAGATTAAGGATCTAGTAGTAGTTTATATTTATAGTATTTATTGGAGTTGAGATATATATGAAAATGAGATATGGTTTAAAAGGTGGAATGAAATTATTAGGAAGTATTAGGTATACTTTAAAGGAATTAATCAAAAATAGAGTGGGTTGAGGATTTTGGGGTATTATAAGATAGGATGAATTGTTAGTATAAGGGTGGGGTTATTATAATTTAGTAATAGATTGAATAAATTTTGATAATATAATTAGGGTATAGAAGTAAATTTAGATAAGGTGTATTCATTTAGTTATGAGTAGGGATTGAAGAATAATATTTGTGTGGTGATTATAAAAATATTTAAGGTTGTTTATGAAACTTATAAAATATATTTGGAGTTAAATAAATGTAAAGGTGTTGGGAGAGTTATGTTTAAATTTCAGGAGAGGGGACACATGTAGTTTAAGGGGAAATAGATATTTATATATTAATAAAAATTGTTTGGGGTATTATGGATAGATTTAAGAAGTTTATAGGGGAATAAGAGTTTGTATATGGTTAAACTGAAGATATATATATATAATAAGCAGTTTGAGGTTTAATTGATTGTATATATTTATGAGTAGTAGAATGATAAAGATTTTTGATTGTGGTAATAATAATAGATTGAATGTTGAATTATTAATGTAGGAATTAGGGAATTTATTAAGAGAGGTGATTAAATATATATGATTGAATAGTTTTAATAATAATTATAGAATATATAAGTTTTGAAATATAAATTTGAAGAAAATAATAATTTAATTTAATATTATTAAGATATAGGTAGTTAGTGTTTATATTGTTATATTATTAAATGATAATTGTTTAAATGATTTTGGAATGTTAAATATATTTATATATAAATATATGGGAAGAGATTGGTGAGGTTAAATATTAATGAGGATTAGGGAAATATATTGTGGTAAAATTAAAAATGGAGAGAGATGTGATGGATTTAATAGGTTAATTTATATTTATTAGAATAAAAAGTAAAAGTTGATGATTTAGGAGAAAGAGATAAGGATTGTAGGTAAATGAAGAGAAGATAAAAGTGGGTTTTATAATTATACTATAGGTATAATATTATTTTTGATGAGGTATTGAGTTAAATTAGTTAATATATAAATTTATAGTTTTGAAGAGGGATTATTAATATAAATAATAGATGGAGATGGTTAATGGATGTGGGAGAATAATTATAGGAATAGTGGATGTAGAGTTTAGAGGTTTTTATAATAAAATAGGATGTGTAGATTATTATATGAATAAGAGAATATGAAGTATGATAAGTAGAATAAATAGTAGTGGAAAATTTTGATAAGTTGAATATATACATGGGAGACTGATAACTGTTGGTGGGATTGCATACCATTATTGTTACGAGGCTTATAAGTGTAGAAAGTTGATATAAATAGATAGGTTAAATTATTATGTAGAAGGGGGATGTTTTTATATATTTATTTTAAAGAAAATAGAGATTTGATGGGGGAATAGTTTTTGGTTTAAGTGTGAATAGTAGAGAATGTATGAGATTTGTGGAGGATAATATTTTGTTAAATGTAGAAGAAGAAATGAGGAGTGGCTTTAATTGAGTTTGTTTTAAAATATGGATAAAAAGATTAAGCATAGAGTTATAGATCATAACAGTATTTTGGGTAGGGGTAGTTTTTGAGTAGAGAGGGATCAATTAGAAAGGGAGGAAGATAAGAAGGGGAGAAAAAGAGCTCTTCTTCCTTCGAGAAGGGAGGTTTCCGTGAGTATGATTAATAAGTTACCTAGAGATAGAGTAAGGGATCTTGATAATTTTGTTGGAGGTTTTATGAATATTATAGATTTAGTTAAAAAATTTATATGGGGGGGATTAAGGTGAGTTGAGTTAATAAATATAAGAATGAGAAGACCAAGAGTTATTATAAGAGTTGGTATTTGATGTTCAATTTTTGTATGTGGAAGGGGTTGATAGTTTATAATGAGAGGGTAGCAAATTCCTCCTATTCTAATTCTAAGAAATGTTAAGAGAAGAGAGGGTGTTTGTGGTTTTCAGTAATTGGTTGAAAGAATTGGATTATAAAAATTGGTGATTGTTCTGGTATATCATACTCGTAGAGAGTAGATTGAGGTTAAGGAGGTTGCTAGGTATAGAGCAATAATGGGTTCGATTTTTTCTCTTGTTTCAATAAATTCTAAAATAGCGTCTTTAGAGAAGAACCCTGCTAGAAATGGGGCTGCATTTAAAGATAGGAGGGAGATAAGTTTAGCGGAGGAGTAGGTAATAGTGATTTGGGATTTGTTGGTGGGAGTCAGTGATTGGGAATGGGATAGACATATAATATCTATACCAATTGTTATGAATAGAAGGGCTTTAAATCTTGCGTGAGTGATAAGATGGAAGAATGTTAAGGTTTGTAATCCTATTCTGAGAGTTGTGGCTATAAATCCTAATTGTCTTAATGTTGAAATTGCAACGATTTTTTTGGAATCTTTTCTTTTGATTCCTATTATTCCTCCAATTAAAGATGTTCATAGGCCTATATAGAGGAGAAGTGGTGCTAGAATTGAGGAGTTGATAGATTGAGAAAAATGGATTAGAAGGAATAGACCTGCTGTTACAAGGGTTGAGGAATGGACTAAAGAGGATACTGGAGTGGGGGCTGCTATTGCTTCTGGAAGTCAAACAGTAAAAGGGGTTTGGGCTCTTTTAGTAATAGCTCCACAGATTAGGAGTATGATAAGGAGATGATTATTGTGTTGTCAGAGATTTAAGTTTAGGTGGTTTTGGGATAGGAATAGAGTTAAAGCTATAATGATGGCTGCGTCTCCTACACGATTTGATATAAGGGTGATTATTCTTCCTCTTATGGATTTGTGATTATTATAGTGAGCAACTAGTAGGAACCTAGTTAATCCTAATCCATCTCATGCTGTTAGAAGGAGAATTAAATTTGTTCTAAAGACAAGAAGAATTATTGATAAAACAAATAGAATTAGGATTTTGTAAAATTGGAGATGGTATTGATCGTGAGATATATATAGGGAGGAAAAGATGAAAATGTTAAGAGTGATAGAGGTAATGGTAAGTAAGAAGATAATATTTTTGGAGTCAAGAATGATTGATATAAGGATATGAGTTGAGTTAATTATTCTAAATTTTATTTCAATAATGATGTTAATAAGTTGAGGTCAGTGAATGGTTAGTATAATTATTCTAATAATAATGCTAATGGAAATAAAAGTAAGAGTTGTGAATGATATCATGTTAAGCATATGTGTAGATATAGGTTATGGGTGCGTTAAATATGATTAGAGGATAGTTTGGTGTGTTAAAAAGTTGGTAAAGGTAAATTATAATGGTGGTAATGGGAGGGATAAATTTAATTTTGTTATAAATATAAGGAGTGAGATACAGTAGTTAGTTGAGTGGAATAGATATTAAGATTGATTTATGAATATAAATATTTAAATATATGGATAGATAGAAAGTGGGTTATATAAAGTAAGATGATTAGGATTTATGAATGAGTGTAGCGTAGATGATTAAAGAAAAATAAGGATTAATGAGAGATGTGTTGGTGGATATTAGGTGGTTTGCGGGTGAGGTTATTTATTATACTAGATATAATTAAGTTGGGAGGTTAATATAGGGGAGTATTTATTTTAAGTTTATTAATAAGATAAAGATGGGGTTAAATTATGGGGATGGGAATAATAGAGTAGGTTTAAAAATAGGTTTTGGTGAAAAGTGGGTTGAAGTAATTTTGAAAATAATTGATGGAAGATGTGAATAATTAAATGTTAAAAGATAGATATATAAGGTGGTTCAAGATTGTATGAAGGGGAATAAGGTTATATAATAAGGAAGAGGCGTTGCCTCCAACTAGGAATTTTTAACATGAAAAGTTAAAGTAATATATTATACTATGGAGGATAGGTATATTGATTGTGGATTAATAAATATGGGATTAGAGTGGTAAAATTTATAAGAATTTTCGAAAGTATTATAATTTAAGGAGGGTAAAATTATTTAAATATATAGGGGTTGTAAGAATTGTATACGCGTATAATTTGATTATGAATAATTTAAAGATAATGTTTATATAACTAGAATAAATTGATAAAGAATAAAAGTATAAGGATTATAAATTTAAATTTATATTTATATTTAGAGTAAATGATTAAGTTGTTGGAGGGCATAAGTTATGGAGATTGAGTTTGTTAATTGGTTTAAGATTGTTAATTTTTTTATGTGGAGAGGTTGGGATTATAGGGGTTGAGAATGCGAGGTAAATTATAGATGTTTTGGTTTAAAATTATTATGAATTTATGTGTAAGTATAAATATATAAATATAATTTAAGAGTAATAAAGATAGGTAATAGAGAGGGTTAGTTAGTTGAAGTTGATAGTAGAAAAAATATGGGGGATTATGTATTATATAGTTTAGATTTATAATTTAAGAAAAATATAAAGAATTATAAATAGAAAAAAAGTTGGAAATGTTTATATGGATATATATACATATATATATATATATATATATATATTTGAGAAGAAGTTTTGTTAAAAATGGATATAAATGTAAATTTTAATTAGGTTAAGAGTATTTATTTGATGAATATTGTGGGTATAGAAGAATAAAAATTAAAAAGGCTTATGAGAAGAATTATAAGGATGGATTAGTTAATTAAATTTGGAAAGATTACAAATTGAGATGTATATATAGTTGTAGGATGTATTTAATAATTTAAGAGGGTAATTTTGGATGAATGAGTCATAGGGAGAGATGTATTTAAATTGAAAGGTTTAAATTAAAATGAATATTATATGGGTGGGTTTAAAGTGGAGTTTTGGGGAGAGGTGAAGGTGGTAGTAGTTAATGAATAAGAGCAGAATTTTGGGAGGAGAGGATTAGATAGTTATAAAGACGTGAGTATTATAAGATTGGATGATAAAATTTAGAACAATTAGGATAAATAATTTATATTTAAGTGGTGGAAATATAGTTATTTATATAATGGTCAGTCGGAGGGAATAGAGAGAAGTAAAGTTTAAAGACTAAATATGTATATAATTTTGGTAGGAAGAATGAATAGTATAGAATTATATATTTTATATAGGTTTAATAATTTGTAGTCTAGGAATTTAAATTATTTAATATATATTATATAATGATAAGGGAAAATTATTATGGTAGTGGGAGAGGTTGGGTAAATAGTGGTAAGTGTTTAGAAGTAAAGTTTAGTAAAATAACAGGGAAATTTGAATTTAAGAATATGAAAAAGATGTGGGTATGGGTTGGTATTAATATTGAAATTAAAAGGGAAAATATGAAAAAATAAGTATTGCAAGATTATTAATTTAACAGTTTAAGAGTTATAATTATAAATTTAAAAAGGTAGAAAGTGATTATAAATTAATTGGATGGGAGGTGTTTATGTAATATGGAAATAATTTGTTTTGTATATTAAAGATGAGGGTAGATTTATAATATACGGTGAAAGAGGGTAAATATGAGGAGTTATATTATTTGAGATAGTTATTCTAAGAGATAGATTAATATAATAATAATGAGGCTTATATAGTTAGAGTTTAATTACATACTATTTTAAGGGAGAAAAAATTAGAGATATCTTTTAAAAGGGGTTTAATATTAGCATTGAAGGCTAGTAGTTTGAGTTAACTTAAAAAGATAAATTGATATAGAAGGGTATATAATAATTGATTGGGTTTAAATGAAGGTTTTGATGGGAAATAGGAACAAGTAGAAGAACATTATTTGAGTAACAGTCAATTGTAATATATTATACTATACTTGATTAAATAAATTAGGGGTTGTAAATTGTTATATGAGTAAGATAGAAGCGGAGAAATTATAGAGTAAGTTGGGCTCTATGTTTAAGAAGAGATTTAGGGTAGATAAAGAAATATTTTTGGAGAGAGTAGATTTATAAGGGTGGAAGTATTAAAGATTTGATGATTGAATAGAAGAGTTCAAATGGGAATAGAGTTGAAATAGATTATAATGAGGGTTATAAATAAAGTAGTATTAAATTAAGATGAAAATTATAATGATTGATTGGTTTTAAGATTGATTATGTTTATTGTTTGGATAGTTAATAAGAAAGTGAACTTGGTACTATTTTAAAATTATAAGAAATAGAGGGGTATGTTGTTATAATAGATATTAAATAGATTTATTTATTTGTTATATATGAAAATATTTATTTAATTGAAGATTTGATTGTGAGTGACAAGAGTATAAAAATATAAATTATTTAATATGATAAATATAAATAAAATTAGAATTGATTTTGAGTTTGGATATTAGTATATAGGATTAATTAAAATAAAAGGGATTTTATAATTAGTTAAAGTGAGTGAGTTTGATTATAATATATTGTAGAAGGAGTAATAATAGAAGAATTAGATAGGATTGGTTTAGAGAATATGATTAAAGAATTAGGTGATTATTTATGTCTAGTTTTGTAAGTAGTTAAATATTAATATTCATTATTAGAATTATGGATAATGTAAATAAGAAGAGTTGATTATAATTGTGAGGAGTAGGTTAATAGATTATAGAAGTAGTAAAGAAGGGTGATATGTTAATTTTAAAATTTATGTAGAGGTAAGGAATAGGATTATGAATATAAAAAGAAATAATGAGGGTAAAGTTAGAATTTGGAATAAAATAGGATTATTAAAGAAGAAAATTGTGATTTAATATTAAGTAGATTTTGAGTTTTATTATGAATTTAATTATTGATGTAGAATAGATTAAAGATAGTTTGAATTTGGATTTAGTTTTTGATAATGTAAATTGTTTTGTGTATAATTATTATTTAGGTTAAATAATAAAATATAATGTGAAATTAGTATGTTTTTGTAAGTGTGATTGGATTATGAGGGTTAGTAAAAGTAGATACTGTAAGGAATGGGGGTTTAGATTAGGTTATTATTGATAATAGAATTTTTGTAAGGTTTATTATGTGAAGGGGGGTTATATGTTTGTTGTGATGAAATTATGAAATAAGTAAAATAGAATAAGGAGAGTTGGAAGGTAAGGATTTATTTAGAAGTAATTGTGAGTATATATATATATATTTATTAATGATAATTGGTATTGTATGTATTTACTTATTATAATTAGATGATTTTAGGTTAGATTTAAATTAAGAAAAATTAAGGTAAATGATGACATATGGGAGATTTTAATTAAGAGATATGTAATGTAAAGAAATTTGATGATATTTAATTAGAGGGGGTATATGATTTATTGGAGATATAAGATTTATAAATAAGGTTAAGATTAGAATGAATTATATTATGAAATAAGTATAATAGGTTTATTTTCGGGGATTGTATATAATAGTGAGGTGGGTTTAAAGTGGTTAGGGAGGAACAAGGTTAATAGCTAGATTGATAAAGGATGAAGATAAATTGAGTGATAAGTAGTTAATAATAAGAGATTATATGTGTATTTTGAAAAAGATTTATAAGAGGATTAATGTAAGATAATATAATAAAAATTAGTTTATAAATATATGTGTATAGTGAGTGTGTGAGAATTAAAGAAGGTAAGGGTGTTTTTGAGTTTGAAGTATTTATAAATATTAGAGGGGTTATTGGTTGGGGGATGTTTGTAGAATTCAGATAGTAATTGTAGAGTATAACAAATTTAGAGGTTAAAATATGTTAAGCTATTGATATAGATTTAAAATTAATGTTTATAATGGATTATAAGATTGGAGTATATAGATGAATATAAATCAATTATTTAAATTAATTTATTGAATAGTAATTTATAGTGATATGAAAATAATTTTAGTTAAATGAAGTGAGGTTTAAAGGTATAGGTTAATGAATGAAAGTTTAATTAAATTATTGTTTTTGTATTGATAAATAAGGGTTGAAGATAGAAGTTTTATTTATATTAGGAATTATTATTTAATAAATGGATTATAATTAGTGGTTAATTATAATAATATTATAGAAGTGATTGAGGAACAAATTAGGGTTTATATTATTATGAACGGGATTGAATATGATTTTAAATAAAATAAATTATATATTGTTTTAATTATTGATAATATGATTATAATTTATTATTGGGTAGGAAGATTTATGAAGGTATAAAGATGAGTATTAAGGATAAGATAGATAGTTGTATTTGGAAGGTAGAGGACTTGTGGATAAGAATTTTGTATAATTCGTGGATTAATATTTGTTTATTTATAAAGTAAGGTAATTATAAATATTGTGTGTTGGGGAATAATGAGTAAGGAGATTATGAGAAGCTAAATAAAGAGTTAAAGGGATTATGAAGTGTAAACTAAAAATTTATTTAGTTTAATTAGTATGAATTGAAGTTTGGTTATAGATATAATTGAAAGATAAATATAGTTATGGTTAGATTATACAGTAGGATATAGATAAAAGAATTTTTCAAGATAGATTAAAATATGATTTTGGAATAATATAATTAGGTTATTTCCATGAGGGTGTTTAAAAGAGTTTAGAGGTAAGTAAGTTTGAGGGTGAATAGAGTTAGTTTCATTTAAAGCAAGGTGCTTTTGGTTTTTTAAGAGGTTGGGTTGAAACTCTTAAGGTCAGGGTAAAAGATCAAAGAAGAAGTTGGATGGAGATAATTATTACGAGAATAAGAGGTGTGAGAATTCAATTTATAGGGGCTATATGGGGCATAAATAAAATTTAATGAAGAGAGATTGGTAAGATTGTATTATGGAAGAATGAGTTAATAGGAAATAAGAATAGATAAAATGTATGAATTTGGGAGAGAATTGTAGAAGTTTAATTTGTGAATATGGTATAATAATTTAAATGGGGGATAAATTATTTTAATTATATATGGTTTAGTTATTTGAAGTTATATATATATAAATAAAAGTAAATAAAATTAAATAATTGTAAATTGTAGGTTAAATTTTTTGGTTGTAAATTAATTATATATAGGAGGAAATAAATATTTAGAGAATGGTTGGGTTGAAAAGGATTTTGTGTTATTTGTTTATAGATTAGGACAGAAGTTGAAGAACAAGTTAAGTTAATTATAAGATATAGGAGAAGTGATTGAATAAAATATAATTGAGAGGTTAGTTGATTATTTGATTTTGATAGTGATTATTTGTTTGTAATTATATAAATATTTTTGATATATGTTAAATGGATTATGGTGAAGATAATATGAATAGAATATTTTAATAGAGAATAGCAAAATGATAGTGAATAGAAGTTGGTAATTAAGGGGTGAGAATGAAGATAAGTAGGAAAGCACAAGATAAATCAAGTTGAGTTTATAATAGAAATATAGGTGAAGATTTATATTTGCTTTTATGGGGACTAAGGAGGATTAGATGAAAGATTTTGTTGTCGTGAAAAGATAATAATTTAATTTGGTTATAATTTATTTAAAGATAGGTAAAATGTAAATATTATGAGTATATAGAATAAAAATTGGAAAATGATTTTATATTTAATTGAAGGTGGATTAGAAGTATGAATTGTTATTGATATAATTTTCATAAGTCAGGTTTAATTTATAATGATATTATATGTATTAGTTTATAGATAGAAAAAAGAGAGTTTATTGAAGAGGAAGTTAGAATGAAAAAGATAAATGGTAATTAGAGTAAATTGATTATTTTGTTAGTGAAGATGAGGGAATTGGAGTCTAATAAAATGGAGATGTAAATAAGAATTGTTATACAGAGGTTATTTTGAGGAAAACTGGTGAATATGAGAGCATTTAACATATGGGGGGTATTAGATATGAAGTAAATATATATAATTTATAATAGAAGGAAATATACAGGGGTTGTTGACCTACTTAATCGCTTCAAGATTATATTTATAAAACTTCCTGTAAAGTAATAAAGGTGTAAAGTTAGAAGAGAATAATAATATTAATTATATATTATGTTAATTATAGATAAATAGATTTTAATAGTTAACGAGTAGGTGTGTTGAAAATTAATGTAAGAAAGATTACTAAAAAGAGAGTTAATTTAAGTTAGAGGATAAAATTGATTAGAGGTGTAAAGGGGATTGGTAGCCTCTATTACTTTTTCTTTGGAAGAGAAATGTACATAATTATACTGAGAGGAGGATGAAGGATATTTATATTATTGATTTAGATAAGTAAATAATTGATGGATTTTGGGGGAGTAAAAATATTAAATTGGTTGGTGGGTTAATGAAAAATATTGTGGGGTGTAAGGATTTGCTTTGAATAAGGAAGATTATATAATTAGCGGATTAATTGTTAAATTATATGTAGAATAAGCAGATTAATGTGAGGGATAAAAGGTAGAGATTGAATATTTATGAAAATTGGGGTGGATTATAAAAAATTTAGATGAATATGGTATATATATTAAAGCGTATGTATTTATATATAGAGAGAGATGGAGATAAAGAGTGTTGAGGAAGGGACGTGAGAATCAGTTATAAATTGTGTATGAAATTGTTTATATGGATGAGGATTTAGATCTTAATAGGTGGAGATATAGAACTGAGTTATATGAATGAAAGTTGGCGAAAGAGGGTGAATTATTTTTTAAAGAGAATTACATGAGAGCAAATGGGGCGAATTGTATGAGAAAGAGTTATAGGATATAATTTAATAGGAAAAATAAGAGTAAAAGAAATTATGGTTGGTTGAGAATATATGGTATTGATGGGAGAAATGGAGGGTTATCAAAGGAGACTAAAAGGGATGATTATTTGCATAACTGAAAATATTGAAGGTAAATTTTATATATGGTCTAGATATATATATATATATATGTAGTTAGAAGTTTGATTTATTATTTTGAAGAATAAGATTGTAGGAGAAGTATGTATTGATATTGTGAGGTAAGTAAAATAATGATATATAATTTTGAACAATGTGACATGATTAAGGTAAAAAGAGTAATTTTGGATAGTTAGTATAAAGATAAATGTAGATAAGATATGAAATTGTGTAATTGTGGGGGTATAGTGAGAATTTTTTAATTGGAAAAAATATTGAGTAAATATAATATATTGAATAATATAAGATTTAAATAAGATACAGTAAAAATAATTAATAAAAAATATAGCTGAAATGAATTGAGAGAAAGTTAAGTATAAAGTATTATGTATGATAAGAGAGATATAGAGGTTGGTAGAAATTAATATGGTTGAGGAAGATTTATTAGAAAATTAAATAATGAATTTTGTTTTAGAATTTGTTTGTAGGATTTTATAAATGTGGAGAGGGGATAGGGATTGTAGGATTTAAATGTAAAGTGTTTATATGATAGAATTTTTGAATGTGGTATAAGTTTATGGTATAAATGATAAGAAGAAAATAAGTGTGGGAAGAAAGGTTTATGAAGAGAAATAAAAGTTGATGATAGAAGAAAGATAGTTTATAAGAATAGAGAGGTTTTTGAAAGGTGAAAATTATGAGGCGGAAGGTTATAATTAAGGATTTATGATGGAAAGATGGTTTTATTAAATATGTTTATATATTAAATATTATAATTGAGAAATTTTATATAATGTTTTTGTTATGTAAATATGGTGGTAGAAGAAGGTTAAATAAGTATATTGAGATGTTTAATAAGATTCGATTTAATATTAATGAATTGGGTTAGTTTAAAATATGATGTATTAAAATAAGATAATATCAGATTGAAATAGAAGACATAATAAAAATGTATTGAATTAAAATGTTTATAAAAGAAGAATAGAGTTGGTACGAGGATAAATAATAGGAGATTAGGGGGTATTTATATGTGGAATAAGGATAGACGTTAGAAAAGGTTGGAGGGATAGATTAAAATAGTATTTTGGTTAAATAAAGTTGTATTTTATATGAATTGTTGATTAGGTTTGATAGAAACAAGTACTAGAAATTTTGATAGTGTTTATATAAGGTTTAATGAGTGTAAACATATTTAGAAGAGAGAAGAAATAATGATTAGTTGAGATGAAATTTTTGGTTAGTAAATTTTGTTATATATTTACATATATATATACATATTAGGAGTAAAGTGTGTTAGGTTGTTATAGAAGAAAAAGTTTAATTTAGTAAAAAGAAGAAGAGATTATGATATTACAAATAGTATTAATATATATATATATATAGATGTGGAGGGGTTATAGTAAAGATTTAAGAAAGAATATTAAAGGTTGAGATTATATTTTTCAATTATATTATTTCAGGAGACTAACTATTGTTTATGCTACTTGTTTGGTATTATTCAGATATTTTAAGGAAAATATGAGTATTAAAGTGTAGGGGTGGGTAAATTTAACAATATATTAGGTTTAAAGGTGTATAGTGGGTAATAGAGAAATATAAGATAGTACTTTGGATGAAATAAGTTAGAATTGCTTGGGGTGATAGAAGATATGTTCAATAATTTTTAGGATTGGTAAGTATATAAAGGTATAAAGTATATGGGAGGGTTATAAGAATTATGAGTAGATATAAACCATAAAGGGCATTATTTATGTTTTAAATAAATATAGATATTAATATGAATTAAGATATAGTTTATTATATTAAATTAATATATAGGAGGATTAGAATGTAGTTTATCTAGAAGTAGGTGGTTCAAATATTTAAAATAATATGGTGGTAAATTAAGAATGGATATTATGGAAAGGATGATTAGGAGTATTTATGATATTTACTTATATAGAGTTGTATATTGAATATAATGTTTCAGCAGGATAATCAGTAAAATTAGGGAGGGGTTAATAGATTAAAAATATTTACTTCAATGAAACTAAAGGGGTGGGATTATAAAGAATGTGAATTTTATTTTTAAAAAAAATACGATGAGAATTAGTTTTAAATACTGAGGAATGATAATTGGGGTTGAATTTTCGGAGAATTTTCGGAAAATTATAAAGGTGAATTAGCATGAGATAATAATTGGTTAAAAATGAAAGATTTTAATTTCGTCAATATTGAAGGGGAAATACAACAAATATAGATTTCCGAAAAAGGTTTTTTTATATTTTTTGAGGGGGTTATTTAAAGGGAATTTAGTGAAAAAAACGATCATTGAGGTGTAAAAATAATGGTTTTTGATCAATTGTATAGATTTCCCCTTTAAATAATCAAAAATGTCAATATTTGTGTATAAAATTTAAAAAATTAAGTTGCGTTTATATGCGTCCGCATATATATATACGTCCATATATATATATATATATATATATATATACGTCCATATATATATATATATATATATACGTCC
>JAAUYG010163667.1_pt1 | contig 44707 bp, 38 predicted proteins | sample 7278091 | NCBI WGS metagenome assembly JAAUYG01 (sample SAMN14350201, study PRJNA611818) | marine sediment metagenome | isolation source: surface marine sediment (0.6m) | place: French Polynesia: Moorea | collected 2018-08 | reverse complement strand
TTTAAATTGCAATATTTTAAGTTTGGTCAGTCGTAATTTGCCTATTATAAAAAAGTATTAAGTCTAGATTTATCAAATGAAATTCCCAGAAATTCTGGCCAATATAGCTCTTCGTATTCATCAGTCACTACATCTAGAAGAAATTCTCAAGACGACAGTAGCAGAAGTTTGCCAATGGCTGAAAGCAGATCGGGTAATTATTTATCGCTTTAATAAAGATTGGAGTGGAATAGTAGAGGTAGAAGCGGTAAATGACTCAAGATGGTCTATTTTAGGGAAAGTGATTACCGATCCTTGCTTTAAAGAATCTTGGGTAGAAACTTACAAAAATGGCAGAACCACCAGTATAGAAGATATTCAGAATGAAGATTTATCTTCGTGTCATGTTGAATTTTTAGCACAATATGATGTTAGAGCCAATTTAGTTGTCCCAATCTTACTGAGTATTGATCGAAAGAACAATTCATTGCCAACTACTGAGCTTTGGGGTTTACTGATTGCCCATGAATGCTCTAAGACTAGAAAATGGCAAGCAAAGGAAGTTGATTTTCTTCAACAATTAGCCACACAAGTTGCGATCGCTATTCAACAAGCCATTTTGTTCGAGCAACTGCAACAAACTAATCAAGCACTAAAAGAGGCCAAATCAGAGTTAGAAAAACGAGTAAGCGATCGCACTAGAGAATTAGAAATAGCTAACCGACAATTACTGCAATTAAATCAAGAATTAACTCGTTCCAATCAAGAATTAGAACAATTTGGCTATATTGTCTCTCATGACTTGCGAGAGCCTTTGCGGATGGTAACGAGCTTTACCCAACTACTTTCCCAACGGTATTCAGGTCAATTAGATACTGAAGCCGATCAGATAATTGACTTTGCTATTGATGGTGCAACTAGGATGGAAGAATTAATTAATGATTTGTTAGAATATTCACGAGTTGATAGTCAAGAAAAAAAGTTTACAGATGTAAACTGCGAAGATATCTTAAACCGAGCTTTGTCTAATCTTAGTCTCACCATTACAGATACCAATACTCAAATATTTAGAGACACTTTACCTACAGTTGTCGGAGATAAAACTCAGTTAGTTCAATTATTTCAAAATTTGATTGCTAATGGAATTAAATATCATGGAGAAGAATTACCCATAATTCACATTGGTGCTAGAGCAGAGTCAGAAAAATGGTTATTTTGGGTTCAAGATAATGGTATTGGTATTGATTCTCAATATAATGAACGTATTTTTCAAATTTTTCAGCGGCTTCATACTAGACAAGAATATCCTGGTACTGGTACTGGATTAGCAATTTGTCATAAAATTATTGAGCGTCATGAAGGTACAATCTGGGTAGAGTCAAAATTAGGGCAAGGAGCTACTTTCTATTTCACTCTCCCCGCTAGAACGTAGCAATCATTACAATCATTATTAGTATTGAAAATATTGACTTTATTTTGGTTAGTATGCACTAAAAATTAATGTCTAATATCAAACAAAAGCTGATTAAAACTCTTTTAGTTGAAGATAACCAAGGGGATGCTTTCTTGCTAAGAGAAAAATTAGCCCATGCTAGAGAAGTTCAATTCAATTTAACTCACGTTAAAAGATTAAAAACAGCACTTCAATGTTTACAACAAGAATCTTTTGATGTTATTTTGCTGGATCTTAGTTTGCCCGATAGTCAGGGATTAAATACTTTTCTCAGTCTAGAAAAAATAGTACCAAATTTGCCCATAGTTTTACTAACTAGTTTGAATGATGAATCCTTAGCTCTAGAAGCTGTCAGACAAGGGGCGCAGGATTGCTTAATTAAAACACAAGCAACGCTCAATGGACTACTTCGTTCAATCAATTATGCTATTGAGCGGATGCACCACCTAAAAAAAATCTATCAAAGTGAAGAGCGTTTACGACAAATCAACAGAGAATTAGAAAATCGAGTCTACAATTGTGCTTTTGAACTAGAAAACCAAAATCAGGAGCTTAAAACGCTATTTTTAATTGCTACTACCGATAAAGTAACAGGAATTGCTAATCGCTATCATTTGGAAGATTTTTTAGAGCGTGAATGGGGTAATACAGTCAGGAATCAGATGCCTTTATCAGTCATCATGATCGATATCGATCGCTTTAAACGATATAACGATACCTATGGTCATCCTCAAGGCGATCGCTGCTTAAAGCAAGTAGCTCGAACCATTGATAAGACAATTAAACGCCCCAAAGATTTAGTTGCCCGTTATGGTGGGGAAGAATTTATCGTCATCTTGCCAGATATTAATATTGATGGGGCAACAGCAGTCGCCAAGAATATTCGTGACCAGATTCACGCCTTAAATATTCCTCATGCTACATCAGAAATCAGCGATCGCCTAACTATTAGCTTAGGAGTTGCGAGTTTAATTCCTGCCATTGATTCTCAAGCTTCTACTTTAATTGCCGCAGCGGATAAGGCACTTTACTTGGCGAAACAAAACGGACGGAATCGCATAGAATTGTATCATTGTTAAATAACAAGCCAATTTGACTTCTTATAATAGACTAGATTATAAATCTACTCAAAAAATATTTAATTTATAAAATTATTTGGCAATTCTTATCTACTTAATGACCAAGTATATTTAAAAAAAAAATATGGCAATAAATCCGATTAAAAAACCAGTAGAAATTCTTTTAGGAGAAGATAATCCTGGTGATGTGTATCTTGTTCGTTCTTCTCTAACAGATAGCCAGCTTAATCATAGCTTTTATCATGTTAATGATGGAGAAGAGGTCATGGCATATTTACATCACCAAAAAGGATATCAAAATGTATTTCTTCCTGATTTGATTTTGCTCGATCTCAATTTACCTAAAAAGAATGGCTTTGAAGTCCTTGCAGAAATCAAAGCCGATCCTAAATTAAAGATAATTCCTGTAATAATTTTAACTTCTTCTAATACCGCAAAAGATATTCAGAAAAGTTATCAACTTTGTGCCAATAGTTATATTGTTAAGCCAGCGGATTATTTTGCTTTTTTTCAGGCAATTAAAAATCTAGAAATGTTTTGGCTTGATCTGGTCAAACTACCATTTAAATCATCAGTGAATACTAATTAATTATGAGCAAAATCTGCAAAATATTTTTATCCATAATTTAATTAATGTGATAAATTGTTAAATTTAACTTTAAGAAAATAGAATATTTTGCTGTATGAATTTTTATCAAGCTAAGCAACCTTTGGATATCTTGGTATGTGAGGATAATTTAGGAGACGTTTACATAATCACTAATTCTTTAAAAAACAGTGAAATTAAATACAATTTACATCATGTAGCCAATGGTGAAGCAGCGATAGACTATTTACAACAGTTAGGAGATTATAAAAACATTTCTCGTCCAGATCTAATATTATTAGACCTTAATTTACCTAAAAAGCATGGTTTTGAAGTCTTAAAAGAAATTAAGAGCGATATAAAATTGAAATCTATACCTGTAGTTATTTTGACTTCTTCTCAGGCCGAACAAGATGTTTTGAAGTCTTATGAACTCTATTGTAGCTGCTTTGTAACTAAGCCTTTTGAGTTAAAAGAATTCGTTAGGGCAATTCAAAAAATTGAGAAGTTTTGGCTTAATTTAGTTCAGTTACCGCCTAAATTAGCTCCCAATGGCTAAAATTTGAGCGTGCAGAAACTCTTCAATGTCTTATTGATAGAAGATAATCTTGGTGATGCTTTTCTGATTCAAGAGCAATTTAATGCCTGGAAATATACTGCACAGCAGCACAATTCTTATCTCAAGGTAGGTGTTATCGATCCAATCCCGCCGCAGTCAGCAAAATTTTATTTCAGACTAATAATTAGAAGAGATTGAAAATCCTCAGCCAGAAAATTGTATTCGTTTAGCTTGTCGAAACCTAATCTATTGCATAGAAGACAATGGCACAGGTTTTAATTTTTCCCCTGAGGAACAATTATTTGCTCCTTTTCATCGCTTAGACAAGGCCAAAAAATTTGCAGGTACTGGTATTGCCTTGGCGATTGTACAAAGCATCATTCATCGGCACAACGGTAGAGTTTGGGCAAAAGCAATCAGGGGTAAGGGAGCAACTTTTTACTTTACCTTGACGATTTAAAAATAAAGCACTATGGTGAATCGGATATCAATTGAAACTTTCCCCATAAGGAGATGAAAATAAACTAAATTTTCCCCCTAGTTTCCTAGTCTCCCAATCCACCACAACCTATCAATATCAACGTGGCGGACTACTAATTTGTGGTCGCAAACAGTAGTAAAAACAGTACTTGGTGCCAAAGTGTTGCTTTTTGTTACATAAATTGTTAACTTTAGTAAAAGTAACGAGACTAAAATTGAGTATTTAGGTCAAGTGCAATGGAAATTCGATGGAAAAAACTAGTACTTAGAGTTGGTTTATGGTTAACTTTAGAAATCTTTTTTAGTTATGTAGGATTAGACACTATAGCCGACTACAGCGAGTTTGTTTTTGAGAGAAACTTGATCTCCTCAAGTTATTAGTAAGAAACTCAAAGCAATTCATTATTGATTTTTAATAACTTTATTGATAATTAAAAATTGTCAAGCTGTGGGATTTATCTACTTATTTTTACTGCTAATTGCCGATCATAAAACCTCCACAACATTGCAGAAAACCGATTAAACACTCTTTAAAGTAAGTAGCTAGACGTAATTAAATCTAAATATAGAAACGTTTTATTGTCTCCCCTCTGCATTCCCTCATTTTAAACTTAATTACTGATGTTACGCAGAATAATGAGAAATCAATAGTTTTAACCAGACAGAAAAAAAGATCGATAAACCCTTTTCCCTTTTCCCCTTAACCTTTTCCCAGGTTCAACAGATCGATTAGTGCGTAACATCAGTTAATTACACTCATCTACTTAACAGCTACTTATATGACTTCTGTCTCAAAAAAATCTACCGACAATTTACCAATTAAACCATCCTGGAAAATTAGACTTCTATATGACGGAGAATGTCCGTTATGTGTACGAGAGGTTAATTTTTTAACTAAGCAAGATGCTGGAAGGGGAATTGTTGACTTTGTGGATATTGCTGATTTAAATTATGATCCCCAGGATAATGCGGGGATTGATTTTGCTACTGCTATGGGACGAATTCATGCAGTTTTACCCAATGGCACAGTAATCAAGAATGTCGAAGTATTTCGGCGAGTTTACGAAGAGCTTGGTATGGGTTGGATTTATGCTATAACCAAAGTACCGCTATTAGGCGCGATCGCCGACTGGCTTTATAGTATTTGGGCAGACTGGCGATTGAAACTCACCCGAAGACCAGAGCTAGCTGTCGTGATTGCCCAAAGGCAAGAAAAAATTAATAAATTTAATTCAGGAAGATGTAGAGTAGATTCATGATTAATAAACTGGCGATAATCATTAAGTCCTCATAAATACGGTCGAACTAAAGTGGTTCGCGATGCTATCATCAATGTGCCAGTGATTATTTTAAGGTAACAATTATGGTTAAAGCACCTGTATCTCCAGTGGTGCTAGCTATCTTAGATGGTTGGGGTCATCGAGAGTCAACAGAGGCTAATGCTATTGCCACTGCCGAGACACCAATATTCGATAGCTTGCAAGCTGTATATCCAAATACATTAATCAATACATCTGGTAAGGATGTGGGATTGCCTGATGGTCAAATGGGTAATTCTGAGGTGGGACATCTTAACTTAGGTGCAGGAAGAGTTGTTCCCCAAGAATTAGTTAGAATATCGGATGCCGTAGAAGATGGTTCTTTATTAGATAATCAAGTATTAATTGATGCTTGCACCAAAGCTAATGCCAATGGGGGAAAATTACACTTAATCGGTCTTTGTTCTGAAGGAGGGGTGCATTCCCACCTAAAACACCTCATTGGACTACTCAATCTAGCCAAGTCCAATAATGTCGAAAATGTTTGTATCCATGCTGTTACTGACGGCAGAGATACTTACACTACAGAAGGGATTAAAGCATTAAATAAAATTCAAGACGCTATTAACAAAATTGGTGTTGGTCGTATTGTTACTATCAGTGGTCGTTATTATGCTATGGATCGCGATCGCCGTTGGGCTCGAATTGAGCAAGCTTATGATATTATGACCAGAAATAGTAGCTATGATGGACGTTCGGCTTGTGATGTCCTAGAAAGCTTCTATTCAGAGGATATTACTGACGAATTTATACCTCCTACCAGAATAGACAAAGGAGCAGTTGAACCAGGGGATTCGATCATCTTCTATAATTTTCGTCCAGACAGAGCAAGACAGCTAACCTATGCCTTTGTGAATGATGATTTTGATGGGTTTGCCAGAGAAAAAATCAATTCCCTTTACTTTGTTACTTTTACTCAATACGATCCTAATGCACCCGTAGAAGTAGCTTTTAAACCCCAAAATCTGACGAATATTTTGGGAGAGGTAATTGCCAATAATGGTTTGCGTCAATTCCGTACCGCAGAAACAGAGAAATATCCTCACGTTACTTATTTCTTTAATGGTGGTTTAGAACAACCTTTTGAAGGAGAAGACAGAGAGTTAATCCAAAGCCCAATGGTACCAACTTATGACCGCGCTCCCGCAATGTCTGCCGAAGCAGTGACAGACGCGGTTTGTCAAGCAGTAAATAACAGAGTTTATTCTCTAATTGTGGTTAACTATGCTAACCCTGATATGGTTGGGCATACAGGTAACTTAGATGCAGCAGTCGAGGCGGTAGAAACTGTCGATCGGTGTTTGGGTAGAGTAGTCGAAACCGTCAATAAAGCTGGTGGGACAATTTTGATTACTGCCGATCATGGTAATGCTGAATATATGCGAGATCAAGAAGGCAATCCCTGGACAGCCCATACCACAAACCCTGTACCGTTTATTTTAGTTGAAGGTGAGGAAAGAAAAATTGTCGGACACGGTACAAAAATTCCTTTGAGAAAGAATGGTTGTTTGGCAGATGTTGCACCAACAATCTTGGAAATATTGCACATACCCCAACCAGAAGAAATGACTGGTCAATCCTTAATTGAACCAGCAGTGTATGAGTCTAAACCCAATCGAACTCCAATTCGGATATCAATGTGATGAGGGGGCAAGCTTAGTTGAATAGTTGAGTCAAAATATAAAAATATTAATTAGTAAACATTAGTAAACAATCATTTTGTCACTGTTTTGAGCTTGCTCTTGAATTAATTTATCAATCATCGGTTGAACATGGCTCTGTTAGCAGCCTACAATGATTATCAGTCTTTAGTTAAATAAAAAATCTATTTTTGTAATGAGTACTTATCAATTAGTTCAAATTATTTGGGCAGTTTGTGCCTTATTATCAATTGTATTTATCTTATTACATAGTCCTAAAGGAGATGGCTTGGGCGGTATTGGTGGACAGTCTCAGATGTTTACTAGTACTAAAAGTGCTGAGAACACTCTAAACCGTATTACCTGGATTTTGAGTATTGCTTTTGTAACTTTAACTATTGTTTTAAGTGCAGGTTGGTTAGGACAATAATTACAATAATTAATTAAACTCCTAGTGCAAATTTGATCATAAATTGATAAATTGCTGATAAATCAAATGAATAAGTGGCGATTTAGATGGCAAAAACCAGTTATCTTGGCAATCGCTACTTTTTTAACTGCTTTTATTTCCCATAGTGTTGCTTTATCTCAACTTCCACTCAATTCAGATTTACCATCTCCTCAAGTTCATTCCTTACCCGAATCCTTAGCTCACTGGCAAGATCCAGCAAACCGTGGAGATTATTTTGATCGAGTTGAATCTACTCCTTTGGGTTATCTGATTTGGTCAAAGTTTCCTGTTACAGTTTATGTCGAACAGCCGTTAAATGTTAATGATACCGCAGCAGATCGCCGTTTTCAGCAGTGGGTACTAGCCGTTAAAAAAGCGATCGCTGAATGGAAAATTTATTTCCCCCTACAAGAAATTACAGATCGAACATCAGCAGATATTATTATCTTGCGATCGCAACCTGAAAGAGAAGTTAAATTAAACCTTGACACGGGATTATTTGATATTCCCAGAGCAGTTGCAGCCGAAACCAATTATGAATTTTATCTGCAAGAAAATCCTACTATAATTGCCCATCGTATGACAGTTATAGTTAGTCCTAGTTCCGCAGGGACATCTCTTTTAGCCACTATTCGCCATGAATTAGGTCACGCATTGGGTATTTGGGGTCATAGTCCCCAAGAAAGCGACGCACTATATTTTTCTCAGGTACGTGATCCCCTGCCAATTTCCCCACGAGATATTAATACCCTAAAAAAGATTTACCAGCAGCCAACTAAATTGGGTTGGAAAATTTAGAAAAGAGTTAGTTACTCGTTCTCAGTGATTGATTGCAGTCAGGAGAATTGAGTTCTGGTTGATGAGGAGTTACCACTAAAGGGTTTGCTGTTAGTATTACTTTTCCTTGTCGATCTACTACCCAACCTTGAATCATTTCAATTTTCTTAACCCCCTCAACTTCTACTACGTCCTCAACCTTCTCTACGCTCTCAACTTCCTTATCTACGATGCGCCAGTCTGACCAAGTACTTTCTGCTAACATATCTTGTTCGGGAACAAAGGGAATACCACCACGACCAGTAACTATATATTTGCTATCCTGACTGATCTTACAAAAATTGTTTTTCAGCAAAAAATCCACATCTACAAAATCGGAATCTAGATTAAACAATCCTTGAGTGGCATCGAATTGAGGAAAAGCGATCGCCACTGTTCCCTCTGCCCCAAACTCAGAACTAGCATCAATATCATTAGTTAAATTAGGCGGTTGAGAATCGCGTTCTGCTATGCCGAAAATTCCTTGAGCATTGATGTTGATATTTCCTCCGTTACCCCCAACTGCATTAGCCAAAATGTCATTATTTTGCTGAGGGGAAGCAATAATAAACTTGGCATCAATATCGATGTTGCCCCCATTAGCATTGGCTAAAGCTTGAGCCGAAATGACACTGTTTTGTTGTAGGGTAAGATTATCTTGGATGTTTAATTGAATATTTCCGCCTGATTGAAATGCTGTCTCAGCGGTAATACTGGCACGAGAATTAAGCTCAACCGAGTTGGCACTAATAATTAAATTTCCTGGCAAGCTTGAACTAGAACCTTTTACACTCAGACTAGCTTGATCGCTAACAACCAAACTTCCAGTATTTAGAAAAATATTGCCGCCATCTCCGCCATTATTCGCCTCAGTAGTTATCAAGCTGGGAATTTGATCTCTTACTCGAAAACCACTAATTTCAGTCAATAAAGTATCGATAGTAATATTGCCAGCGTTACCATTACTAATCGTAAAGGAAATGACTTGTCCTCCATCTTTAATCGTTAATTTATCAGTGTTAATATTAATGTTGCCAGAATTTCCTTCTGCAAAAGTATTGGCTGTAATCACGCTACTGCTACTACCTGTTCTGAGGGACGTACCAAGAACTTCTAATGATTGGCTCGCTTTGAGATTAATATTCCCAGCATTTCCACTACTAAACGGGCTGACCCCAATTGTTGCTCCATCTTCTAAGCGTATGTTTTTTGCAGCAATATCAATGTTTCCTCCGTCGCCACTACTAATAGATACGGTTGCTATTTCACTACCTTGATTAATTTCAATTGCTGTATCTAAATCAAGTGTTGGGAGGATTAAATTACTGGCATTGTCTCCCACTCCCAATAATGGTCTATTACCCTTTAGCTGAATAAATTCGGTGGCTACAATAGATAAATTACCACCATTTCCTGTACTACCTGGAAGAGTTTGTAGCTCAATTGCTCCACCATCAATTAGCTGTAAGTCTTGAGTGATAATTTTAATATCTCCCCCCTCGCCTACACCCAAAGTGTCACTAGAAATCTGACTGGCAAATGGCAAAAAAATTTCTACTCCAGCCAAGAATGGATCAAGTTTTGTGCCTGTGCGATCGCTGCCATTAATTTCAACTAAATCTGATGCTTGGATTTGAATCGTACCTCCATCCATACCTCCCAGAGTATTAGATGTAATTGCCGAACCATTGAAGATTTGAATATTTTTACCACTTACATTGATATCGCCTGCACCCGCACCACTAGCATCCGCATTAGCTAAATTATCTAATTTAATATCTTGAAATTGGCTCACATTTTCATAACCCACATCAAATCCTTGAGAAATAGGATTAAGAGTCAGAAAACTATTTTCAGCAACGCTACCTAATTCAATATTTCCTGTGGGGGCGGTAATTGCCCCGCCATCAAAAGTGATATCTCCTCCTAATAGTGCTAAGGTCTTTCCTGTTGCTGTAGTCAGTCCTTGTTTGATTTGGCTTTGACCAGTAGGATCAGCAGGATTAGGAATCGAAAAATTAGCTTGGTTAATAATACTTCCAGGATTGCTACCAAACTGCAATCCTAAAGGTACGCTAACGGTTAATAAAGCCTCTAGTTTATCTTCATTGGCGCTGAATTGGCTACCGTCTTCAAAGACTAAACTTTCTGCGGTAGTACCAATAAATGAGCCTCCTATATTCAATCTGGCATTTTCACCAAAAATAATACCGTTGGGATTAATTAGAAATAGATTCGCCTTACCATTACTTTGAATTAAACCATTGATATCGGAAATAGATGAACCTGTAACGCGAGTAATTATGTTTTGAATGGTAGCAGCATTATTAAATAGTACCGACCCATTATTTGGTATGGAAAATTCTTGAAAGCTATGAAATAGATTGTTGCCTCGTTGTTCTCCTGCATTAACTGTGAAGTCAAGATTGTTTTCGGTATTAACTTCTGTAGAGAGGGTATTATCTTCAATTACCTGAGCTTGAACTACATTATGAGCATTGAAATAATAAAAAGCTATGGCGAAGCCTCCCCATATAGCTGGCGCGAATATAGGTGCAATCGCCCCTAAGGAAAAATTTAGACCGATATTCTTAGTCAACAAATTGAAAAACTTTAAAGTCATCATGGAGCTGATTGATTAATAAAAATACAAATAATCGTTATAAAAGATTACAATTAGCTTAATTTAAAGGGTTTAAACTCCAGTAAACATTGGACTTTGGACAAAAAGTCCAAACCTGAATTTAACCGAGTTTTCCAAGTCCTGAATTTTCCTGAACTATTGATTGAAATAATCAAACATACTGGGACAAGAAAGACAAAAAATCCGCAAGTTATTTGATGATGAAATTTATCCTCATTTCTAGTTATTGAGCTTACTTTGAGCTCTTTTTCTTGCTCTTATTATCTCGATATCCTAGAGAAACAGGACTGAAACTGAGCGCTTATATAATACAAAAAATGTTCACTAATTTATCCTAATCCCTGATACTTCAAATTATTACTCTTGCTCAATTATTTAATATTGCCAATTTATACATTCTGCCCTTTTGGACTGTAATGATCTTATTCCCTAATATTGTGTCTCTTTTTTGGCCCAGTGGGCTTACTTTCCCATATTATTACTGATACTGTTGTTTCTTAACCTGTAAACAGATAAAAGATGAAACTACTTAATATAAATAATTGTTACAAAAAATCCATTTTTGCATAACTTATGAAGTCTAAGTCTAAGTAAAAAATATAGTTTTCTTTTTCAACAAATCAAGCTTTTTATTTTATTTAGATCATGAGTCAATCACCGTTAGAACCTTTAGAAGCCACAACACCAAATAATTCTGAACAAAGTTTACCTTCACGATTTCCTCAAACAATCGTTGCAGTAAGTCGAGAGGAATTCATAGATCCAGTAAAACTTACCATCAGAGATGCGGACGGACATGAAACTACATTACCCCATGATTTACATGGTCACTTTTTTATAGTTAGCCCTGTTGGCTCATCTAATTCTTCCTCAGTCGAAGGAGACGAACAGGTAGTTTGGGTAACTAAAAATGGTTGGACTCCCATCTATAACGGAGATGGCATGGTTTACCGTTTTAGTTTTGACCAAGGCAATGCTAGTCTTAAAACGCGTTTTATCAAACCTCCTTGTTATTATGCAGACTTAGCGACTGTTAATGAAACAAAAGGCAGTCAATATAAAGATTTAGCTTTCCAAAATTTAGGTATTTCAAGGGTTTCACTTAACAAACTAGGAGTTCGCAATCAATTAAATACTGCCTTTGTACCGTTTAAACTATCTGATGATGAAAGCGAACGCTTATTAGTAACTTGGGATGTAGGCAGACCCTATGAAGTCGACCCTGAAACTCTAGAAACCCTAACCCCTGTGGGCAAAAATCAAGACTGGGAAGATTTTTTACCGAGTCAACAGGCTCAACCTTTCAAACAAGTGATGAGTTCTGCCCATCCTGTATTTGATTTTAAAACAGGAGAATTGTTTACGGTTAATGTGGGTAAATCAATCTGGACAATGTTGGCGTTGTCTCGCTCATTGAAAGAAAGACTAACAGATCATGCAGTCACTTTAAAATCAAGCGTCAACAAATCTAATGAATCTCAAGGTATTCAGGGTATATTTCTTCAACTCTACTCTCTCTTTCTAGGGATCGTGAGGTTTATAGTCAATTTTCTAGGGTTAATCGAAAAAATTGTTAGAAGTATTAGTGGAGGATATGATTTTGTTCATTTATTAGCATGGGATGGTAAGCAAGTAGGCATTAAATGTAAATGGAATGTTGTCTTACCAAGAAACCGTTCCCTAAAAATCGATCAAACAGTTCATCAAATGGGATTGACCCGTGACTATTTAATCTTTGCGGAGACATCTTTTAAGTTCTCTTTAGAAAATATTTTGCCTTTCCAAAAAAATTATTTAGCTACGGCTTTTAAAATTCTCTTGGCAGATTTTATTGACTATCCTCAGTATCCCAGCACAAAGTTATACATCGTTAAGCGAGCAGACTTAAAACCAGAAGCAGCTAAAACTAATAAATTTGCTGCTTGGTTTTCCCGCAGTCCTTTTAAACATCTGCCTAAAGTTGTTGCCCAAGAAGTAGAAATTGCTCCAGAATTCTCTCATTATTTAGTTGATTACGACAATCCTAATAATCAGATTGTTGTTCACATCAGTCATCTAGCTGCAACAGATGTGGCAGAATATATTCGCATCTTTGATCGTTCAGCTTATGACGATCGCGATCATGATGACATAGAAGATAAATATGATGATCCAGAACTGACTTACCGCTTACAAAAGTTGGCAGGAAATGTCGTAAGTCCGATGGATATCAGTCGCTTAGGACGTTGGGTAATCGATGGAGAAACAGGGAAGGTAATCGATAAACAATTAAGACCTAATAAAGAAGATCGCGAACTTATCAATCAACAATTAGCAGATCATCAATTAGACCCAAAATATAGTCTTACTTGGTCTTCGGCATTTTATGTCTATCAAGATCAACGACTAACCGAAAAATTTACTGATATCTTCTGGAATAGCTGGGGTTGTTGGCCAGATACTCTCACTGAAAGAAACGTGGCAGCTTATAAAAGATATTCTCAACGTTTAGTAGATCTAGATAAGCTGGTTGACTTAACCTACAAAGGTGTTCCCTCTAGTCTATGCCATTTGAAAATTAGAATAAATTCTGATGATAAAATTGAGATTGAGATAGATCCAGATAATTATTATCAGTTTAATAATCAATATTTAGGAACTTCTGCTCAATTTATTCCCCGTCCAGATGCAGAAGATCAAACTGATGGTTACATTGCTTGCGTGGTCTTAACTTCTGATGAATTTTTATCGCAATCTGATCGGAAAGATAATGATCCAGAATGGTCACGAAATTCTGAAATTTGGCTCTTTGATGCCAGAAAATTAAGACATGGTCCATTATACAAACTGAGCCATCCTCAACTAAATATTGGAGCTTCATTTCATGCTACTTGGTTAGCAGAGGCTAAGTCTCCAAGCAAGCGTCTAGATTATGACGTTAAAGAAGATTATGAGTATTTGGTAGAACAACTGATTGAAAACCAACCAGAATTAGGTGATAAAATTCGTCAGCTATTCGATCGAGAAATTTATCCTCGGTTTAAATAATTTAAATAAACTGCATCCGTGAAGCGACAAGTGGAGTTTAACTTAGTTTATTTCTACCCTTGGTATTTACCAAGAATTAAGAAAGTAGGGGTAAATCAAATTTATCCCTACGCACCCTAGAAAACTTATATTTAATTCCTAACTAAAAACTAAAAAATAAAAACTATTTACCTTTTTGTGTCGTCTTAGCTTGTTCCATAGCGATCGCTTTCATGGCTTCAAAAGAATTGCGATTAGAAGTTCCTTCAATTGCTTTAACTGCTAAATCTTGAACTTGTTGTAAAGAAGCATCTAACTGTTGTGATAGTTTATTAATTCTGGCTTCTTGATTGTTAATTGTTTGTTCCAAAGAATTAATTCTTAGCTGATAGTTTTGTTTTTCTCCTTCAATTTCTTTAGTTCTAAGATCGGCTTTTACTTTAGCTTGATATGTGCCAATGCCTTTGCCTTCTTCTGTTCCTTGTTTGATTTTGGCTCGTAATTGTTCTGCGAAAGCTGCTACTGTTTCTTTAGCTTCTGCGTATTGTTGTTCTTGGTTAGCAATATCAGCTTCTTTTTCCTGCCATTGTTTTTCTAATGTTTGACGGGTTTGGGCTAACTCTTTTTGCTTAAGTTGTTTCTCTTCTTCATATTTTTCTTCATCTAAATCTCTTTCTAAATCTAAGTTATATTGATATTCTTCTTTTTCTCTTTGCTGGCTCTTACGGTAATCTTCATTTCTGGTTTTAATTAAGCGTGTATGGGTTTCTTGTTCTTTCACCCAAGCTTGTTTTAATTCAGCAATTTCTTGCTCATTACTTTCTTGTTCTTGGCTTAATTTCTCGGTAAATTTTTTAGCACTTGTTTGATACTGCTCTAGTAAAATGTCGATAGTTGATTCTTCAATTTCACTTAACTCATGTAGATTTTCTAGTTCTGTTCTTTCTTTAGCAATTTCTTGTCTAACCAATTCTAATTGTGTCGCTTCAATAATTAATTGTTCCGATAATCTACTAACTGCACCACCAAAATCTCTTTGTATTTTTTCTAAATTTTGAATAGTGTTCAACATATCTTGACTACTGCTTATATTAATTTTTTTAGCTGAAGTTGAAGAATTATTATTGTTTGCTATAGAATTAGCCTGAGGACGCTTTTTAGCTTCGGATTCTAAAGTTCTTTTTTGTTTTTCTAAATCTTTATAAGCCGCCAATATTTCTGCTTTGGTATTTTTAGAATTAATTGCCATAATTACTTGCTACTTACTACTTTTGTACGAGCAAACGACGGTTCGCCCCTACCTTACTTACTACTTACTACTTACTACTTACTACTTATTTAGCTGTATTTTGAAATGCCTGCATAGCTAAATTTTGAGCTTGGGTATTGACTTCTTGTAATTGAGATGTAAGTTCAGAAATTTGCTCTGTTTGTCGCTCAATTACTGCTGTCAAAGATTCTATTTTTAACTTATAACCTTGCTGCATAGCTGACCATTCTTTTTCTATTAAATCTGCTTCTACTTTAGATTTATTGTCAGCATCTTTAATTGCCTTACCTTTAGCTTTGTTATATTCTTCTTTGATTTTTTCTTCAAAACTACTGATTTTTTCTTGGTTTTTAGTAAATTCTGCTTTATTATCTGCCAAGTATTGCTCTCTCTCTAACCAGTCTTTACTTTTCTCGGATTCTAGTTCAGCTAATTCCCTCAACTGTAAACGTTTATCTTCTTCATACTCATCACTTTCAATAGTTCTTTGACGTTCTAATTCATATTGATAATCTGCTGCTTCTAATTCTCTTTTCTGAGTTAGCAATTCTGCTGTTTCTTGAACGCTAACTTCAAATTTTATCTGTTCTTTTGACCACTCTTTTCGGACTTGTGCTATTTCTTTAACTATGGCTTCTTTTTCCCTAGCAGTATTAGCTTTAAGGGTGCTAATTGTTTCTTGATGTTCTTGATTTAAAATATCCAGCGCATCAGCAACTAATCGGACTCGATTTAAATGTTCTAAATGTTCTTGTTCTACAGCGATCGCTTTTTTGAGTTCTGCTAATTTATTAGATTCAGTAGTTAAATTCTCTGCTAATTTATTAATTTCAGTACCAAAATTTAATTGTAAAGCAGCCATGCCATTGATAATATTATCAACTGTATAGTCAAGAGTTTTCTGTAATAATTGTTGATTTTTCTTTTTTTCTGCTTCCTGTTCTTTAGTAGCTATTTTAGATTCACTTTGTCGATCTTTAGTTAACAGTTTATTAAATGCTGTCATAATTGCTTCTTTGTTATTTTTAGAATTCGTTTGGCTCATAATTCTTCTCTTAAGTAAATTTTCGTTGCTGGTTGATAGGATCTTTTTTGAAGCTGAGAGGAAAAATTTATTATTATTGATTTAAAAATCAACTTAAAAGTCATCATAACCATAATTGATTTTTAAGTCAACTATTTTATTGATTTTTTATTCTACGTGACCAGAGCAAAGCCTCCAGCCTTCTTTTGGTATAAATCCTGAGGTTTTATAAAACACAAAACAAAAGACAGACTAATGTGCATAGTCTGTCTTTATGGGATATTCAATTTTGCCGATATGTCTATCTGTTTTTATACGCCGAAAGATTTTCCACAACCGCAGGTTTGAGAAGCATTAGGATTAGTAAATTCAAAACCACCACCAATCATGGCGTTACTATAATCCAAGACTAAACCATAAAGATATAACAAACTTTTGGGATCGCAGACAATTCTAAATCCGTCATAATCAAACACTTCGTCACTATCCTGAATTTTACTTGGCTGTTCAAAATCCATCATATAGGACATTCCCGAACAACCACCTTGACGAACTCCTACCCGAAGACAAAGCTCCTTATTTCCCTGTTGTTCTTGCAGCATTTTGATGTGCTTAAAAGCGGTAGGTGTTAACTGAATGCCTCGTTCTATAGTTTTAGTAGCTTCTGTCATCTGTGCCGATAACTCCTTATAGATTTGTAGTGAATCAGTAAAATAAGTAACTTTATACAGTTGCCCAAAATTTACTATGATATTTATATATCTTTTATTTTAAATTCTTTTTACTGCTTACGACTTCAGGTAATAATAATTGAGAAATATTATATTGACCCTTAAAAAATATCTAGAGGTTTAAAATAGCTAGGTGGTGGGAAACCAAAAACTCGGAAAATCCAGCTTTTCAATTTCCCAACCATAAGGTGTTATTCGGTTACACTGTTGACGCTTAACGGTACTAAATCGCCGTAGATTGTAAATCCTAACAACATAGGTTCGTTTTCTTGGATTAGCTTGCCAGTGAGGGCGCAACTTTCGTCCTTACGAGCAGTTGCTTCAACGGTGGCGCGAATATCGGAGCGAGCAAACTGAGGACGATAATCACCAGACTTCTGATGAACGTAGTTCCAAAGAATATCTCGGATTAAAGCCTGGTAGCCTTGGTTGCCAGATAGTTCTTTGAGTTTGTCTTTAAGACTACGTTCCAAACGAATACTGGTGACTTCCATTTCCGTTGTAGATGTGCGAGTTAGGGTTCGCATTTTTTTTTCCTCTAGATACTAGACATATACGGTAATATAAGTGTAGTATTAAAAATGCAGTTTGAAAACCCCTTTCGCAAAATTTATTAATGTTGTTCTTATCTTTTTTAAACTTGATCTCTAATATAGCGTGCCAAAATATTTGTTTTGAGGCATTTACCGATCGAGGATATTGGTCTAAAAAGGGAAATAAAAGATCAGCATATTTACTAGGATTCAAACATATAAAAGCTTGTAGTCAACAGTATGTCAGGGATTGCAACTCAACTCTAGGTAACTCAAAATCACAATTAAAGCCAGATAGCAAGGGAAGCAAAGCAAAAATAGCTAGATCAAAATAGGCTAGCAGCTTAACAAAAATTAACTTCTCCCTCGCTACTTAAGCTAAGCAGCGGGGTTTTTTGTTGGTCATTTTTGTCTCTATCAACAAGGAACACCCCGAAGTGATTTGTGTCAGTGCCAATAGGGCGGAAATAGGAAACATTAAATTATAGAGATTTCAATCAGACAACTACCGAAGCAAAAACAATTATATTTTTATATTTTTGAGGAGAACGGCATATTATGTTAAAAATTACTTACCTAGAAGAAGAAATTTACTTAGAATATCTACAAGAATCGCTTGACGCTTGGAAAGCCGCCAGAATTTTAGTAAGTTTGCGTGCGGCAACTAGCATTTATATCGAAGACAGTACAGCTTGTTTGATGCTTCCTGCTAATATTTCTTCCCTAACAGGCTTAGAAGAATTAGCAGCCGAAGAAATTTTTGAAATCACTTTTTGTGATGAAGAATATTTTGAAGTTTCCTTTCCAGGTACTTGGGTGGCACAGAGGGAAAATAGTCAAGAGGGCGTGTTTGTCTGCGATCTTAACCACACTAGCGAATATTTCTTGTACAAACTATGGCAGGAGTCTCAAATTAAATCTTCTGTTATGAGTGAATAGTGATTAGGTGGCTGATATTGGAGTTGCGTAGGTTAGCCGCCTAATATTATTACTTCAGCCAATTTTCTACAAGTTATTTAAGTTATTTAAATATTTAAACAAAAAAACTTGATTAAATCTGACAGACTAGTATTTTCATCAGTAGGAACTATTGTTTCAATTTGTTTAATGTTTTCAGCATCAAGATAGATAAAGACTTGTTGCCTTAGGATCTCGCGCATAGAAGCGGTGAATCCCGAAATTTCTAGTTCTAACCTAGCTACTCGTTCTTTTGCCAAATTAACAATAAACTGAGTCATGTTGAGTAATCTAGTCCTGGTGATATGTTTATCCAATTTAGGGGAACAATCACAATTTAAAATTAATTCTTTTAAATCCAAGTTATCTTCTATAAAAATCCAAATTCCTTCCTGAATATAATTTTCTACTCCTTCCATACCTAAAGTTCCTAAATCTGCCAAAGCAATGATGCTTCCCACAATCGAGATTTTGTGCTGAGAATTATAGAGATAGGGCTGATAAATAGAATAGGGAGAAAAACTATAGCTAGCTTTTCCTGCTTGAGGATCGCGATCGCAAATTGTAGCCATAATCCCATCTCGGATAATTTTTAAATCCAGATCGCTAAATAGAATTGAAGCATCAAGATTATCAATTGCTAATTGTCGATTTAAATTTTGAATATAGTCAATTAGTTTATTAACAGTAGCAGTTTCGCTGACTCCTGGAAAACGTTTTCTCGATTTATTGGCTTCAGTAGGGGGATGAAAACACTGCACCATATCATGAGCCATAGCGCAAAGTTTAATTAGGCTTTCTAATCGATCTAATGTAGCCACAGGAGTGCTTTCGGCTAAAATAGGTTTAATACTCTGGAAAATTTTACTGGCTCTACGTTTTACACTTAGAGCATGACTAAGGGTGTGGTAATAAAGCTGCTTTTTGTTGGTTTCTTGTTTAATTTCTTCTACGGCATAGTTTTCTACTAGCTGAACTGTCTCGGCGAAAGAGTTGGGTCTTTTTTCCCAATTATTTTTTTTCATGCTCAACCAGACTGCCAAAAAAATTTGCACAACCATATCAATTTAATATAGTTATGCATCTTAAATACAGTCTAAAATTATTGAAGTCACAAAGAGTATGCTGAATTAATTCACTACCTAAGCTTTAAACTTCATCCAAAACAGCTGTAACCAGATTAATACGAGTTTCTAGTTCAAGATTTAACCTTGCCATAGTTGCTGAATAATTGTTTCTGGCTTAATATCAGCAAGTTTTGCAGTTGTTGATTGAATGCCAACACAATTTTCATTGTCTGGTGGAATCATATTGCTTTCTTGAGGAGTTAACAAAGCGATTGCGTAAGTATTGGTGGCTACTGCTAACTGTAAGGGAGTGCTGTTGTTACACAAAATTAAGTTAGCCCCAGCAATTGTAGCTGCCATTTTACCCACATCAGGAGTGGCGATCGCTTTAAGATTGCCATTACCCGAAATCATTGCCGTTATCCATTCTTGGTTAGTATCTGTTTGCAACAAGACGATAGACAATCCTGTTTGTCTTTGCTCAACATCGTCTAAAATTTGCTTCCAACTACTAATCGGATAATTACTAATGTCATCAGTAGATTGGTCATCACAGAGAATAATATAACTACTACCTTTAAGATCTAAACGCTGTTGCTCTGCTTCTGCCCAGCTAATATCTTGGGTAGGTACATTGATACTTACCTTAGGGCAAGTAGCTTGAATACCAAACCCTGTGACTAAATCATGATACATTTCCGCTAGATATTGTTCGGATTTGCGAGTAACAGCGTTAGACAAAAATACAGCGGAGTCATCTTGATAACCTACCCGTGTAGGAATACCATTGAGCCACAGTAACAATTTGATGCGCCAGGAAGTCTTTAGACTAACGACCGCATCATATTCATAATCGCGCATAATCCCCAAGATATTTAGATAATCAGCAAAACTGTTACGGTCTTGGAAATCAAATACCAGAACTTCATCTACATTTTTGCAGACTCGGTAAGCTTGTTTAGATCGAGGTTCTACTAAAACATCAATCCCAGCTTGAGGGTATTGTTTTTTTAGAGTTTCTAGGGTGGGAAAAAAGAGAAGTTGGTCGCCAATTCCGCCAGGCACGAGGGCTAGTATACGCATCCTTATGAAGAAGATATAGTCCTTATTTTTATATTTTTATCTGTGGACAATTTTAGTAGATGATAGAGCTAAACAGTCGTATTTTTTAGGAAAAATTGTAAATGCACTTACTTATTCCTGCGGCGGGCATGGGTCGTCGTATGGGTAGCGATCGCAATAAACTCTTATTAGAATTACTAGAAAAGCCTCTTTTAGCTTGGACTTTACTGGCTGCGGAAACTACTGAAACTATTAAATGGATTGGCATTATCGGGCAACCTACAGATTTTGCCGACTTTAAAGATATTCTCAGCCAGTTAAATTTGACTAAATCAGTGAAGTTAATTGTTGGAGGTAATACTCGTCAAGAATCTGTTTATAATGGCTTACAGGCTCTACCCAAGAACGCTGAGAGGGTTTTAATTCATGATGGGGCAAGATGCTTGGCGACTCCTACATTATTCGATCGCTGTAGCGTTGCTCTCGAAACTTGTCAGGGTTTAATTGCGGCTGTACCTGTTAAAGATACGATCAAAATAGTTAATTCTCAGGGAATAATTGCCGATACGCCAGATCGCAGCAATTTATGGGCGGCACAAACTCCCCAAGGTTTTGAAGTTGAACTATTAAAACGTTGCCACTCTCAGGGAAGAGAATTGGGCTGGGAAGTGACTGATGATGCAGCCTTGTTTGAAAAGTGTCAACTTCCCGTCACAATTGTTCAGGGAGAAGAAACTAACTTAAAAGTTACTACCCCAGTAGATTTGGCGATCGCCGAGTTTATTTTACGTCAAAGATTAGCATTATAAGTAGCTGGGCTTAATTAGTTGTAATTGAAGTAGACTCAAGATAGCTAAAGCTTCTTATACTTCAGTAACATCATTAGGAGTATTGGCAAAAGTCGAACTTGAGTCTAAGTCAAGAAAACCACCTTCATTAAAAATTCCTCCTCCATCTCCAGAAATCGCTTCATTACCAAAAATATTACTTCCTCTAAGGGTTAAACTACCTCCTAAGTTGGCAATACCACCACCATTCACTTCCGCACTATTAGAAGTAAATAGACTATTATCGGCTGTGAGATTTCCATTGCCATCTGCGGCTAAAGCAGCACCACCACCATTATTCTGAGCTTGATTATTGTTAACCAGGCTATCGACAATTTCGACATTACCAGCATTGACAAAAAATCCTGCACCGTTAGCTGCTTGATTATTAGCAATCACAGAATTGCTGACAGTAGTTGTGGTTTGAGGAGTACCATTCCCAAAACCACCAGCAGGTCCTACTGTATTAGTATTATTGGTAATAAAACTACCTGTGATGTCAGCTTGACTACCACGATTATCTATACCAGCACCTCCACCACCAGTAACCTGATTATCAGCAATGACGCTGGAATTAATATCTAATTCGCCGAAGTTAGTTATTCCGCCACCGAAAGCGTTAGATTGATTATCGAAAATAAAGGTCTGGTCTATGTTTAATTTACCAGTATCACTATTTCTAATTGCTCCACCACCATCTGTTGGCTCTTGACTGGTGTTTTGATTACTGAAAATCCTGCTCTCAGAAATCGTTAGGTTTTCCGAATTAGCGATCGCTCCACCACCTTCACTGGAGTTACCTTCAGTTAAGGTTAACTGCTCGATGACTACCTCCAACTGATTCGTTGCATCAAAATCATCAATCGAAAAGATGCGAGAGGTATTATTACCACTAATAGTAATATTCTCGGCATTATATAGTCCTTCAATATTTACACTATCGCTAATTTGTAACTCACCACCAGTAAGAACAATTTCTTGTCCACTTAATTCTGAATCAAATTGAATTGTATCAGTTCCCTGAGTTGCATTTGCGTCCTCAATAGCTTGTCTGAGAGAGCCTGAACCATTATCATTAATATTGTCAACAGTGAAAATATTCATGGATCACTCCTCTATTTCTCTTAAATTTAATTTACTTTCAGAACTAATCTGAAGTTATAACAAATAGTTGGACTTAGCAAATATCTTGATCTATAAGCGCAAGGAGTGGGTCAATTTAAATCACAGAGTCAATTAGGTTAGATACCCGTTGTTTAATTTCATCTCTAACACGGTGAAAAGTTTCTCTTGGTTGTCCATCAGGATCTTCTAAATCCCAATCTTCAAATACTTCTTGTGTTACCCATTCAGGTGGTAGAGTTGTCCCGCAACCACACATAGAAATTACCGCATCATAATCTTCGGCATTAAAATCAGCTAAGGCATCAGAAGTCTGGTTTTTGATATCAATATCTACTTCTGACATCACTTCAATTGCTGTAGGATGTACACGGCTGGCTTCCAATCCCGAAGAACTAACTTCAATTTTTCCCCGCCCCAAATTTCTGGCAAACCCCTCTGCCATTTGCGATCTACAGGAATTTCGGCGACAGACAAACATGATTTTTTTCATTAGTGTTAGTTATTTGTTGTTAGTAGTCTTGGCTTTTCTTTCGCTATGACGATCCGTAAGGTAATCTACCTTGTCTCGTAATAACAGAGTAAATTTGTAGAGTTCTTCCATAACATCAATAACGCGATCTCGATAGGGAGAATCTTTCATCGTCCCATCTTCATTGAACTCCTGATAGGCTTTGGCTACGGAAGATTGATTAGGAATAGTAAACATTCGCATCCATCGCCCTAAAAGCCTTAGAGTATTAACCGCATTAAAAGACTGTGAGCCACCACTAACCTGCATCACTGCTAAGGTTTTGCCCTGAGTTGGTCGTACTGAACCAATATTTAAAGGTATCCAGTCAATTTGGTTTTTTAAGATTCCAGTAACATTACCGTGCATTTCTGGAGAAGACCAAACTTGACCTTCTGACCATTGACTTAATTCTCGCAACTCTTGGACTTTTGGGTGAGATTCTTCTACTTGTCCCCTCAAGGGCAAATCACAAGGATCGAAAAACTTTACTTCTGCACCCATGTCAGTAATAATTCGGGCGGCTTCTTCAGCTAACAAACGGCTATAAGAACGTTTCCGCAATGAGCCATATAAAAATAATATTCTTGGCGGATGCTCTAAATCTGACATTTATATTTTTTTCAATCAAAATGATGACAATTATATTTAAAAGAAACTTACTAGTAGGGGCGAACGGCCCTTCGGTTCAGCAGTCACTCTTTGTTGGAAAACTGAGGGGCTGTGACTTGAATTCATTTCAAGTCCTTGAAAGCCCCGTACAAGACCGCGCTGCCTCACCGTTCGCCCCTACCCTACTTACAACAGCGAGGATCTAACAAAGTAGCTTTTTCTGGCTGTCTAGGAAACCAAGAGGCGGTATTCTTACAAAACTCTACCAGCATAAGCATTACAGGAACTTCAATCAACACCCCGACAACGGTAGCTAAGGCTGCACCAGAATTTAAACCAAACAAAATTACGGCAGTGGCGATCGCAACTTCAAAATGGTTACTGGCACCAATCAACGCAGCAGGGGCAGCATCTTCGTAATTTAGTCCTAGTTTTAATCCTGCAACATAGGCTATGAAAAAGATGAAGGTAGTCTGTAAAAATAGCGGTACGGCAATTAATAAAATATGCAGAGGATTATTGGAAATTAGTTCTCCTTTAAAAGCAAAGAGTAAGACTAAAGTAATCAGCATAGCAGCGATCGCTATAGGGGAAAGATACTGCAAAAACTGCTGTTCAAACCACTGTTTTCCCTTATATTTAAAAATGAGATGACGGCTTAAGATTCCCGCAATTAAAGGTAAACCTACATAAATTAATACTGATAGAACAATGGTTTGCCAGGGAACAGTTAAGTTATTTACCGACAGCAGCCATTTACCCAAGGGCGCATAAAGAAACAGCATCGCCAAGGAGTTAACCGCTACCATAACTAAAGTATGTCCTTGATTACTATAAGAAAGATAACCCCACATCAACACCATTGCTGTACAAGGTGCAATTCCTAGTAAAATTGCCCCCGCAATATAAGAATCTGCTAAAGCTACCTCTACCCCCCTAATTACTTCAGACGCACTAAGTAAAGGACGAAATAACCAACCAAGGAAAAATTGGGCAAATACTACCATCGTAAAGGGTTTAATCAGCCAATTAATTACCAAGGTTAAAACCACAGGTTTAGGAGTTTTAGCCGCCTGCACTGCCTGGGAAAAGTCTATCTTGACCATGATGGGATACATCATGAAAAAAAGACAGACAGCAATAGGTAAAGAAACGTTATAAACGCTCATAGCATCTAAAGTTTGGGCAATGCCAGGAAACAATTTTCCCAGGATAATCCCACCCATAATGCAAGCAAGTACCCACAAGGTTAAATACTTTTCAAAAAAATTAAGCTGACTTCCTGCTTTTACCGCCTGGGAATTAATTGAAGAATTACTCATTAAATATAATTAGAAATAAATAATAAACTGATTAAAATATTGCTTGTTTACGCAATAGTTCATCAATTGTTAGGTTGAACGCTGATTTTCCGCCAAAAACTGTGCCTACTTTACCCCGTTGAAAATGAATTTTAGTTAGCTCATAGCCATCTTCAGGTAGAGGAACATATCCCACCTGATTAACTAGTTCTGGTGCTTGTTCTAAATACATCTCTACAAAGTCTTTAAGGGCAGGATTTTTCTGCGCTGCGCTGGAATTGACGTAGATAAATAAAGGACGAGATAAAGGTTGATACTCTCCTGCTTCGACAGTTTCACGGGAAGGTAATACTGCACCATTCCCACTATCTACCGCTACAGCTTTCATTTTGTCTTGGTTAGACTCATAGTAAGCTAGCCCAAAATATCCCAAGGCATTAGGATCTTGTTCAACGCCCTGAACCAAAAGATTGTCATCTTCACTTTTCAAATAGTCTGTACGACTTGCTCCTGACTCTCCTACTACTGCCTCGGTGAAGTAATCGAACGTTCCCGATTCTTCTCCTGGCGCATATAAATTTAGGGGTTTGTCAGGTAAGTCTGAACTGACTTGATTCCAACGAGTGACCTTCTTTTCTGCCTGAGGTGACCAAATTTTGTTTAATTTTTCAATGGAGATGCTATTGAGCCAATCATTAGCTGGATTAACTACCACAGTTAGAGCATCAAAAGCAATGGGCAATTCAATATAAGCAACACCTGCTTTCTTACACGCTGTCATTTCAGCCTGGGAAATAGGACGAGAGGCGTTACTGATATCTGTTTCCCCTGCACAAAACTTTTTAAATCCGCCACCAGTACCCGAAAACTCAACCGTTAAATCTGCATCAGCATCTTTAGCCTTGAGATATTGATCGGCTACCGCTTTGGTAATGGGATAGACAGTACTTGAACCATCAATTTTTATTGCTGGATTTTGCTCAGAAACTACTCCCCCCGAACAGGAGATTAAAGTGATTGCCATTAGCATTCCAACAGAAGATAGTCTCAGCTTATTACTTATTTCGACTTTCATTTATTTACTTCTCAAATAACAGCATTTGAGAAAATCCTACACTTAATATATCAAAAAAAGTTGATATGACGGTTAAGAAAAGATTAAATAAAAAAGCGATTACGCTCCAGCGAAAAGAGAAACTTTAATCGCAATCGTGACGAGAAGAAATCACCGCATTACGGCGTAAATCAGCCAAATGTTGTTCAAGTAGAGCAAATTGAGACAAATTAAGACTGTAATAAATCCAACGTCCAGACTGACGAGGGCGGATTAATCGCGCTTCTTTAAGAGTTTTGAGATGAAAAGAAAGCTTAGATTGATTAACCTTCAGGCGATCGCATAAATCACAAACGCACAGCTCTTGATCCTGTAACAGTTGAATAATCTGGAGGCGTAATGAGTCAGATAGGGCATGAAACCCTACCATAATAATAATATCTTGCGAGTCAGAAACTTGCATCAAGTTTTTTTGCAATAAAATTCTTGTTAATCAGTCTAACAAACTGAATTAATTAACTTGAGATAAAAATCTAAATTAAAAATCTAAATTAAAATGACCACTAATTTAAGCAATCAAGCTACTGAGTATCCCCCGTGCACAATTAAAAGAGCTAAAAGAGCCTTATCTTGTTCTCCCTTTTGTTTAAAACTATTCCAGCAAATGCGAAACCAAAGTGTGCCAATTCAGCAAATTGCAGGAGAGACAGGCATACAATCAGGTTATGCAACCCAAGCTTTTAGCGAACCAAGAATAGAAGACAAATTAGTTTGGTTGATTAATGTTGGCTTGTTACGCCGAGAAGTAGATGGACAAGGTTTGACCGATAGTTTCCGTCTAACCCCCCTGGGGAGAAAAATTATAGCCCAATGGGAACAAGAAATAGAGGAGATTCCCCGCGCTTCGATGAGCGATAAAATTTCTAATTGGCTCAATCGTTGGTTAAAATGGTCTCTCTAAACTACTTATCTGCTGTTATAACAGTGTTGTATATATTCCAGCACAGGAGCGATCGATGAAAGCGATTATGGTAGTCGGGACAACATCTCATGCAGGAAAATCCTTCCTGACTGCTGCTTTATGCCGTATTTTAGCTAGACAAGGTTGGCGAGTTGCCCCTTTCAAAGGACAGAACATGGCATTAAATGCCTACGTCACCGCCACAGGAGGGGAAATAGGTCATGCTCAGGCAGTTCAAGCTTGGGCAGCAGGAGTTGCTCCGAGAGTGGAGATGAACCCAATCTTGCTAAAACCCCAAGGTGATATGACTTCTCAGATTATTATCAAGGGGAAAGCTGTAGGTACTGTAAAAGCTACGGAATATTACGAAAAGTATTTTGATCTTGGTTGGGAAGTAATTCAAGAATCGCTTTATCGTTTGTCTTTGGAATTTGATCTCGTGGTTTGTGAGGGTGCAGGAAGTCCAGCAGAAATTAACCTTAAACATCGAGACTTGACTAATATGCGGGTGGCCAAACATTTAAATGCCCCAACTATTTTAGTCGTTGATATCGAACGGGGTGGTGCATTTGCCCATGTTGTAGGAACTTTAGAGTTATTAGACCCTAAAGAGCGATCGCTTGTCAGAGGAATCGTCATTAATAAATTTCGGGGACAGAAAGAATTATTAGATTCAGGTATTAAATGGCTAGAAGAAAAAACCCAAATACCTGTATTGGGGGTCATTCCCTGGAGTAATCAAATGTTTCCCTCCGAAGATTCTCTCGATTTATTAGAAAGAAATCGTCGCCAAAGTAGCCAAGATATTAATATCAGCGTTATCAGACTACCCAGAATTGCTAACTTTACTGACTTTGATCCCCTAGAAGCAGAATCCTCAGTATCTGTCAATTATTTAGACATCCAAGATTCCTTGGGACATCCCGATGCAGTAATTATTCCTGGGACAAAAACTACTATTTCCGATCTCTTGGCAATGGAAAAAAGTGGTATGGCAGAGCAAATCAAAAATTATGCTGCTGCGGGAGGAACAGTATTAGGTATCTGTGGTGGATTTCAAATCTTAGGACAACGTATCATTGATCCAGAGGGATTTGAAGGAGAACCTGGAGAATTTACGGCACTTAACTTACTACCTATTAGCACAATTCTTTCAGCCAATAAAATTGCTCGTCAAAGACAGGTTATTTCCCAATTCCCCCAAGCGGGGTTGCCTGTAGATGGTTATGAAATTCATCAGGGGCGGAGTCGTATTAACCGTCGTCTCAAGGAAGGAGATGATAACTATCAACCTATTTTTGACGATCCAGGATTGGGATTAGTCGATAAAAGTCAGTCTATTTGGGGTTGCTATGTGCATGGTTTGTTTGATAATGGTGCTTGGCGACGTTCCTGGATTAATCAATTGCGCAAACAAAGAGGGATGTCATCTTTAGCAACTGGTATTTCTAATTATCGAGATCAGAGGGAGTCTACTTTAAATATACTGGCAGACATTGTAGAAAAGAATTTAGATTTAAAAGTAATCCTTTCTAATCAGCACTATTGATTGTTGTTTATTTTGAGAAGTTTATGAGTATTAAGGTTTGTTTTCTGCCAGATAATATTACTGTCGAAGCAGAACCAGGAGAACCAATACTGCAAGTAGCAGAACGTGCAGGAGTGTTTATTGCCACAGGATGCTTGATGGGTTCTTGTCATGCTTGTGAGGTGGAATTAGATGAGAGAGAAACTATCTGTGCTTGTATCAGTTCTGTACCTGGGGACAAGCCAGAGTTAACCATAAATGTTTACGACGATCCAACCTGGTAATGAAATTAATTGGAGTCACTATAATTATCCCCCAGAGTTATTCAAGTTCTGAGGGATTAGGATAAGTCAGCGGTGAAAAATGTAAAAACTACGCTTAATTTAAAAGGTTTACTTGGGAAAAAAGTATTTCCTAAAATCTACCTATTTTTAAGATTGTAGACTTGCTGAAGATAAATCAGCGTTCACCTTCTCGATCAGCTACAGGCTTTTTAGCAGCTTTTTTAGGAGGTGGACTTACTTACTTCACTTTTTTTTAGCAGGAGGGCTTACTTCCTTCACCTCAGATTCTGCATAATTATTAGTATTCACGCCAGCATAGTTGACTTTGTTAAAACGCACGACTACAGGGTAACGAATACCGCTTGTATCTACTGATGCAACTGAGCCAACTTCATTATACCAATAGGATTCTGGACGAAGAATTCTGACTTTAGAACCTCGTTGAACCATGATTGATTAGTCTCCTGAAAATAAATTTTATTTTGTTTTAAGTTAAGAAAAATACCATGGGTAATTTTCTTGGTTGTCGCTTTTTGGCTATATAAAATATTTACCATCAAACTTCATAGTCAAGTTTATCAAACCTAACCAGCTATAGATTCTTACAAAACATAACAATTAACTTATATTTACTCTGCTCAAATTATCCTGCTCTAATTTGAGCAGAAAGGAAACAGCCAAAATTTACATTTGGTCGAATAGACTAGTTACAGTTATTAATACAATATGACAGGCAAGCATTTATGTCTTCAGGTTCGGCTAAAAAAACAATCTATGCAGCGATGGCTGCCAATTTTGCGATCGCCATTATTAAATTTATTGCAGCTTCGATTACTGGTAGTTCGGCGATGCTCTCTGAAGGTATCCATTCCGTAGTCGATACAGGTAATGAATTATTGTTATTGCTGGGAATACGCCTGAGTAAAAAGCCCGCCGATGACAGCCATCCCTTTGGTTATGGGCAAGAGCTTTATTTTTGGACATTAATTGTTGCTCTATTTATTTTTGCCATTGGTGGTGGAATGTCTATTTATGAGGGGATAAATCATGTCAGACACCCAGAACCTTTGACCGATCCTTTCTGGAATTATGTAGTGTTGGGGTTAGCAGTGGTTTTTGAAGGCTATTCTTGGAATGTGGCTCTACAAGAGTTTTTAGCCAGCAAAAATGAAGACAGCTTTTGGATGGCAATTCGCGCCAGTAAAGACCCGACAATTTTTACGATCTTATTTGAAGATACAGCGGCTTTGATTGGTTTACTAGTAGCTTTTATTGGTGTGTTTAGTGGACATTTGCTGGGTAATGTTTATTTGGATGGGTTTGCTTCGATTATTATCGGAGTTATTTTGTGTGGGGTAGCAATTTTATTGGCGGCGGAAAGTAAAGGGTTATTAATCGGAGAAGGTGCTAACGCCGAAACGGTAGCAAGTATCAGAAAAATTACCAATGAAGATCCTGCGGTAGAGAAAGTGATTAAAGTCCTAACTCTACATTTTGGTCCTCAGGAGATATTGCTCAATTTAGAAATCGAATTTGTCAAAGATTTAGCAACAGAAGAACTGGCGATCGCTGTTGAACGTCTCGAAACTTCTATTAGCAAACAACATTCAGAAGTTCAAAACATTTTTATTGAAGCAAAGTCTATATCTGCTAGACGTAAAGCGTTAGACGTGTCATGAACAATTTTCTCGCGACTTAATCTAGCTGTGGACCTTTTTGGGGTTGTGGTGCTTTTGGTGGTTTTGCTTGAGCAGGAACAACCTGCATTTTGGATACACTAGAAATGGCATAGTAAAGTTGTTCGGCAACTTTTTTGTTTGCTGCTTCGTTAAGGTGAATGGCATCAATAAAGCTAGGAGAAGGATATTGATCGGTCAGTTTATATAAATCAACTGCTTTGATGTTGTGAGGGAAAGCTTGGGCTAGTTGCCAAGAAGCTTTGCTCAAGGTAGGATAACTATTTTTGACCTGCTCAATATATGTTCTTCCCAGTTGAGTCGCGATTTCGCCTTCAGTATCAGTTAATTGGCTAGGGTTGCGTCCTGTAATTTCAGGCTGTATCGCCAATACTAAAGGAATACCTGCGGCTGTACTAAGACTTAAAATTTGTTTTTGATGACCTATATAACGATCTACTCGCTTTTGTAATTCAGCTTCGTCGTGAGGTAAATGTTGCACCAGCTTAGAAGTCTGTTCATTGAGCAAGAAATCAGCTTTTTGGCTAGATTCAGCAGAATTTAACCAGCGATTTTGGGCAATTTTTGCTAGATAGCTAGTCTTTTCTAAAGGTTTAATTACTTGAGCTAGATAATCAGAAAAACCAGTCGGCTGATTATCGAGATATTGTTTGAGTTGAGGAATTTGTGTAGCTTCTTCACTGCTAGGAAGCATGAAATCCTCATAACCATTTAAAACAACTATTAAATCTGGTTTGTATTTAAGAATTTTTAAGGCTAAGTGGGCCAACTCGTTACCAGAAGCATAGCCAGGAACTGCAGCATTAATTACACGATAGTTACCAGGTTTTATTTTCGATGGTTTTGCCAACTGTTTTTGTTTTTTTTCCCGCTCAAAAGATAGTAGATCGGGTTTATAGAGTTGAGGAGAATTTTTCTGTTGTTTAAGCCGTTCTTGAAGGCGAGTTTCTAGATATTCGCTGATGGTAGCTGCATTGCCAGGATTACCATAGCCAAAAGCCGTTGAGCCACCCAACAAAAAGATTCTAATTTCGTCTTGGGGTTTAGCCACAGGAACAGGATCGCGATCGCGAAAACCCTGTTCGTTGATCTGCCAATATTTGTGTTTTTGATTACCTACTAGCTGATAGCCAACCGAAATACTTGGTTTAGCGGTGAGGAGATGGGGATTTGTATTATCTTGGTTTGAGGGTGAATTTTCTGTGACAAACTTTAAGCGATAAGCCTGGCTTATCTCTGAATTAGTCTTCGCCTGAGCAAATTTACTTCTGTTACCTGAAAGATCGATAAAAATACGGGTTAAAAGTTCTGATACCAATAAAATCAGAGCTATAGAGACGACCGTCCATAGCCCTGAAGAGCGACGACGTGTACGCCTACGATTAGTAAAAATTCTACGTTCTCTAGATCTAGACTTAAACATAAGATTGCTTCCCTAATTTATTTTATTAGTAAAGGATAAAAATAAATGCAAATATAAATATATAAGTATTACAAATAATTAATGCCGTTCTACTGTTCCTATTTATCTTGCAGCGTTAACTCTGTGGTACATTTACGACATGAATGCTAGCAGGAGAATTAAATTATCTCTGGCTTGAGATCTCTTGTCAGTCTTAGTTGCTAATGCTATTAAGAATTATGACAATTGCGAACTAAGTACAGTTGGCAACATTGTAAAACATAGTAGATTTCAATAATCTTGAGTTATCCATGACCTATAAATTACTATTCGTTTGTTTGGGTAATATTTGTCGTTCTCCATCAGCCGAAAATATTATGAATCATCTCATAAAAGAATCTGGCTTGGAAGACAAAATTACTTGTGATTCAGCTGGAACTTCGGGATATCATATTGGCGCATCTCCAGATCGTCGCATGAGTGCTGCTGCAAGCAAACGAGGAATTAAGCTAGAAGGCAAATCTCGCAAATTAACTCCCTTGGATTTGCAACAGTTTGACCTGATTCTAGCTATGGATCGAGAAAATTACCAGGACATCTTGTATTTAGATCGAGAAGGAAAGTACGAAGACAAGGTGCGTTTGATGTGTAGCTTTGGTAATCACAAAACTGACCAAGAAGTTCCCGATCCCTATTATGGTGGTCAAGATGGTTTTGACTATGTAATTGATTTACTATCTGATGCTTGTGCGGGTTTATTGGACTACATAGTTACTTCCCAAGGGTATCAAGCTAAAACATGAATTTTATTTAAACTAATTCTAAATTTTAATTTATTCTAATTTTAATTTCTGAGCATTGTGCTTATAGTAAATAATTAACCAAATGAATCGATTCAATTTAAAAGTTTTTAAAAGGTTTTGGCGGCTAGTAAAACCATACTGGTTGGGCAATGAAAAATGGGGCGCAATTACTATTCTGGTTTTATTGCTGCTTTTGACATTAACTTACACTTTTATTTCTCTATCGATTACTCGTTTTCAAGGAGATCTTATTTCAGCCTTAACCAAGCTAGATCGTGAGCGATTTTTGCGAACAATTTGGCTCTTTTTAGCAGTTTTGGCAATTTACGCGCCACTGGCTGCAACCTCCACCTACTTACAAGATCGGCTAAGCAATTATTGGCGTAGATGGCTGACCTTCGATTTTTTAGGTCGCTATTTTAGTAATCGTGCATTTTATGAACTGGGTAATTTTAATACCGATGTTGATAATCCAGATCAACGTATTGCAGAAGATATTAATTCTTTTACTGCCGAATCCCTGAATTTCTTATTAATAATTTTTAATTCTATATTTCAAATAATTGGTTACACTGCTTTAATTTGGAATATTCCACCCAAAGTAACAATTTTTGAGTTGAAAAATCCAATTAATATTAATTTTTTTAATGGTTTTGAACTTGAAATAACTAAGATTGCTCCGTCTATATTAATTATCTTTTTGCTAGCCTATGCTGTCATGGGAACTTTAATAACCATCGGTGTTTTTGGACGCAAGCTGGTGAGCATTAATTATGAACAATTGAGAAAAGAAGCTAATTTTCGTTTTGGCTTAGTTCGGATTCGAGAAAATTCAGAATCGATCGCTTTTTATCGTGGAGAACCCCAAGAGTATAGTAATCTTGGAAAATTCTTTCAAGAAGTATTTCAGAACTACAATTCCTTAATTTTCTGGCAAGATTTGCTACTTATCTTGTTTACTAGTGCTTATGAAAATATTCCCTATATTCTTCCTGCGGTAGTTGTTGCTCCCAGTGTTTTATCGGGGGATGTGGAAGTAGGAAAAGTGCGTGAAGCTCAGATTGCTTTTGCTCAGTTTTTCTTTTCAATTAATTTGATTGTTTCTCGCTTTCAATTTTGGACTGCTTTTGTCGCAGGAATTGACAGACTTTATCTCCTCAAAGAATATTTAGACCTTACTTCTAGCAAACTGCGTAAATCTACTTACGAACAGCCTTTGATCAACACAATTCGTCAAGATAGATTAGCTTTAGAACACGTTACCCTACAAACTCCTAACTATCAAAGAACTCTGGTTAAAGATCTATCTGTCAAGCTACCAGTAGGACAAGGATTGCTGATCATGGGAGCTAGCGGTTGTGGGAAAAGTTCTTTATTAAGAGCGATCGCTGGCTTGTGGAATTCTGGTACAGGAGTAATTTATCGCCCCAATCTATCACAAATGCTCTTTCTGCCCCAGAAACCATACATGATCTTAGGAACTCTGCGTAGCCAGCTTACTTATCCTAATGATGATTTAAAGATTTCTGACATTGAACTTTATTATGCCCTGGATGCAGTTAATTTACCTGATTTAGCTGAGCTTTCAGGCGGTTTGGATGTGGAGAAAGATTGGGCTGATGTTTTGTCCTTAGGAGAACAGCAAAGACTAGCATTCGCCAGGATTTTAATTAATAAACCTCGTTATGTCATTCTTGATGAAGCAACTAGTGCCTTAGATATTAATAACGAAGCCAGTCTGTATAAACATCTCCAACGGACTCAAACAACTTTCGTTAGCGTTGGTCATCGTCCTAGTTTGGTTGAATATCATCGTTTGGTATTAGAAATAAAAGAAAACGAAAAATGGGGATTAAAAGAAGCAAAGGATTTTTGATTAAATAATTAGTCGCCATATTTGATATTAGTAAATATAAGGATAAGGTTTATTCAAGCTTTAAATAAAAATACTAATTCTTAATTGTAAATTCACCTAGAAAGTTAAAAACTAGGTGATTATTAGATTAATTAGTACATTATTCAAAAAAGAATTAATAGTTCTTTGAATATTATTTTCTAATCAATAAAAAATAATCTTTATTTGAGCTAGAAAGACAATAGCCATGATCGAACTTTTATATTTTGCTTCTCAAATTCAATGTGGTGCTGGTGGCGAATTTTTAAATATTAAAGTTGACGTTTACCAAAACCAAGAACTAATTGAAACCATGTTGGTAGACGATCGCGTTTTATTACCAGTTGATTCTGTCAAAGACCTTACTTTTAAATATAGCGCGCTCAACAATAATACTAACTGTAGTTTAGCTACTCCTAGTGAACAAGTATTAGCTCCTGATGACCAAGTGCCTAATATTCCTGGAGTATATGAACAGCAGTCTATTCAAGCTATGCTTGATGATCTCAATGATTATGAAGAGTTATTATTAGTAGAACTTGGTACAACTAACCAAGCAAGTGCTGCTTTTGATATCCAAGACGTGGTTGTCAAAGTAAATAATAATCCTACTATAGTTTTTGCAGATTAATATTTAGCTTTAACATACTCTTCGGCAGTAGCGCGATCGCTTATTTTGCCATCAAGAGTAGCAACTAAAACATCCTCTAAAATTTGTTTATATAATGGCCCTGGTTTAAAACCCAGGGTTTTTAAGTTGTTACCATCTAAAATGGGTTTTACTTGAGATAAGTTGGTAATATATTGCCAAATAAGACGACGAATATTTTTATTACTTCTAGCAGCAAACAAAATTAAGCCTAAAGGTTTGTAAGAACGCAATAACTGATAAATTTGACTGGGAAAATGACATTGAGATAATTGAGTAGCGACTTCTGTTTCTAATGTTTCTAGATGTTGTAATCTTTGTAGACTATCCTTGGGTAGCTGGAGATTATGAGCTACTTCTATTCTAATAGCAGGTGCTAAATGGGCAATGAGGGCTTCTAGTCTAATTAACCAATGTTGTTCCTTGAATTGAGGTTCAAGATAATGTAGCCATTTCGAGACACAATGTATCTGCCATTCTAAGGCGGTTGTCAGGATCAAATCTTGATGTAAACAACTTAGAGCATTTAACTTGGCGAGTAACTTTAAAGCTGGTTTCCAGTAATCAGCTTGTAGAATATATTTCAATTCGGCGCGTAATCTAGTAGTCAGAGCAGGAGCTTGGCGATCGCTAATTCTTAATTGTTCGTAAACTCCACTTTTAATTGCATAGTGGATATATTCTTCAGTTTGGGCTTCAATAGTAAAACCTAAACGCACCGCAAACCTTACCGCCCGATAAATACGGGTGGGATCTTCAATAAAGCTGTTGGCATGAAGGACACGAATGAGACGCGATCGCAAATCTAGTAAGCCGCCAAAAAAATCTAATAAATCTCCTTTACGAGAAAATTCTCCTTTTTTGGGGGGGGTGAGCCGCACTGCTAAGGCATTAATTGTAAAATCACGCCGATATAAGTCCTGACGAATGGAACTAGCTTCTACTTGAGGATTAGCTGCGGGATAGGGATAAAATTCGGTGCGAGCAGTGGCGATATCAATTAAAAGATTACCTAACACTGGATCTTTATGCCAAGACAAGGCTGCTGTCTGAAACTCACCGTGGATAGAGACACTGACATCAGGATACATCCCTTGAATTGTCTCTGCTAACTCTACCCCTGAGCGATCGTCGGCAGAATGATGAAAGCCATCAACTACTAAATCAATATCCTGTAAAAGCAGGGTTTCACTATTATCGGTAAGTAAAACATCTCTGACTCCACCTCCAACCAGATAAAGATTCCAGCCCCGTTGCTGTGCTGCTGTACTTACTTTTTGGAGTAATTCCCAAATAGCAGGTTCTAATCTATTTTGCAGAGTAGGTAACAGATGAGAAGTCAAACTAATTTTGGCAGTTGTATCGGTTTGGACTTCGTTGTGCCGATCGTGTAGCTGACGTAAAACATCGGTACGAGTCACAATACCAATTAATTCTCCTACTTCTAATACAGGTAATCTACCCACATCGTAAGTCACCATTAAAGACTCTATTTCAGGTAATGAGGTATTAGGCGCAATAGTTTTTAGATTACGGCTCATGTAGCCCTTAACAGGGGCATGATCGAAGCCATGATGTAGGGCTAAATCAAGATCGCGACGAGAAATAATTCCCACTAGGCGATCGCTTTGATCAACTACTGATAGTCCCGAATGACCGTAACGAAATAATATTCGTTGTGCCTGTTCAATAGTTGTATCAGGGCGAATAGTCCGCACAGGAGAAGACATCAAATCTCTAGCGGTAGGAGGATGGGGAATTTGTGACTCTAGTTGACTCAATAACTGCTCAAATACTTGTTCTGGTTCGTCTGTTGAGAATGACATCGAAGCTGCTTGGGCATGACCACCACCCCCAAAAGGAGTAAAAAGCTGATTGAGATTAGTTTCCGTTAAACGCGATCGCCCGATCACTACTAATTTATGAGTTTGGCTTTTGGGATATTGATGACCTAAGAGCAAGACATCACTTTCTGTAAGATCGATTAACCTGGCTGCCAAACTAGACAAACCACTAATAAATTTATCAGTCTTGAACAACACCGAAGCAACGGTGTATCCTTGAACAGTTGTTCTTTGTAGATGATCCAATGCTTCCTTGAGTAACTCTTGCAACTGAGTTGATAATCCTGGGTCAACATATTCGGCGATCATCGAGACATTTGCCCCCTGTTCCATTAACCAAGCGATCGCCTTAGCATCACGGGGAGTAGTTTGGTCAAAGGTCAGCGAACCAGTATCAACATGAATACCTAGAGCCATCGCTGTGGCTTCAAAAGCCGTTAAAGTAATATTCTGCTCTTGTAATAATTCCGCGATGTAAGTGGTAATTGCCCCCACTACTTCAGTATGAAGTTCAGTTACGGGAATATCAGACTGAAGATCGACGTGATGATCGTAAACTTCAATCCGTTCTAAGTTAGGTAAGTTCAACCAGTCCGCAGCTTGTCCCAAGCGATCGCTTTTTTGGGTATCTACAATATAAATACAGGCGATCGCTTCAGGGTTAATGCTACGCATTTCGGTAAAGGCAAACTCATCCCGATACAGTGCCAGAAAATTTTTGACCGCAGTGTGCGCGCCTCCTGTTAGGACGATTTTTGCCCCTTGTTTAAGAAGAGATAAGCCAATCGCCGAACCCAAAGCATCAAAGTCTACGGTTTGATGACAGAGAATGATATCCATTTACTTATTATTCTTGAGAGTTAGATCAATATAGAGCAAATAAAGCTAAATTTGCGACTCAGCATTGAGAAAAGTATCCAATTTTCGCTTTAGGGACAGAGAAAGTAGGATAATTTATTTAACTAGAAAATAGACAATTTGTTATAAGAGAACACGGCAATATGCATTTAAGCGAAATAACCCATCCTAATCAGTTGCACGGTTTATCACTCCGACAGCTAGAGGACATTGCGCGCCAAATAAGAGAAAAACATTTACAAACGGTTGCCACCAGTGGAGGTCATTTAGGGCCAGGTTTAGGTGTAGTAGAATTAACTGTCGCTTTATATCAAACTCTAGATTTAGACCGTGATAAAGTTATTTGGGATGTGGGACACCAGGCATATCCCCATAAATTACTTACAGGAAGATATAACAAGTTTGATACTTTACGTCAAAAAGATGGTGTCGCTGGCTATCTCAAAAGAAGCGAAAACAAGTTCGATCACTTTGGCGCGGGACACGCTTCTACCAGTATTTCCGCAGCATTAGGTATGGCATTGGCTAGGGATGCTAAGGGAGAAGATTTTAAATGTGTGGCGGTTATAGGTGATGGTGCTTTAACAGGAGGGATGGCACTCGAAGCAATTAACCATGCAGGACATTTGCCCAACACTAACCTGATGGTGGTGTTAAATGACAACGAAATGTCTATATCTCCCAATGTGGGAGCAATTTCTCGCTATCTCAACAAGGTTCGTTTATCTGACCCTGTACAGTTTATTTCCGATAACTTAGAAGAACAGTTTAAACAGTTACCTTTCGTTGGTGAATCTCTAACTCCAGAAATGGAAAGAGTCAAAGAAGGAATGAAACGCCTTGCAGTACCTAAAGTGGGTGCGGTAATTGAAGAATTGGGCTTTAAGTATTTTGGTCCAATTGATGGTCATAATTTAGCAGAATTGATCTCTACCTTTAAACAGGCACACAAAGTACCAGGGCCCGTATTAGTTCATGTAGCAACAGTTAAAGGCAAAGGATATGCGATCGCTGAAAAAGATCAAGTAAGTTATCATGCCCAAAGTCCTTTTAATTTAGCCACAGGTAAAGGTCTTCCCGCCAATAAACCAAAACCCCCTAAATACTCTAAGGTATTTGCCGATACCCTAACTACCCTGGCAGAGAACGATTCTAAAATTGTCGGTATCACAGCAGCCATGGCAACAGGCACAGGGTTAGATATATTACAGCGCAGACTACCAAAACAATACATTGACGTAGGTATTGCCGAACAACACGCTGTTACTCTAGCTGCTGGTATGGCTTGTGAAGGCATGAAACCCGTCGCCGCAATCTATTCAACCTTTTTACAACGGGCTTACGATCAGATTGTTCATGATATTTGTATCCAAAAGCTGCCTGTCTTTTTCTGTCTAGATCGGGCAGGAATTGTGGGGGCAGATGGCCCAACCCATCAAGGAATGTATGATATTGCTTATCTACGCTGTATTCCTAATATTGTGATTATGGCACCCAAAGACGAAGCCGAATTACAGCAGATGGTAGTTACAGGTATTAATTACCAAGATGGTGCGATCGCCATGCGTTATCCTCGTGGTAATGGTGTTGGTGTTCCTTTAATGGAAGAAGGCTGGGAGCCTATCGAAATAGGCAAAGGAGAAATTTTGCGTAGCGGAGAAGATCTACTGTTAGTGGGTTACGGTACTCAGGTATATCCTGCTTTACAGGTGGCAGAAATCCTCAACGAACATGGTATCGAAGCGACGGTAATCAATGCACGTTTTGTAAAACCCTTGGATACAGAATTAATTGTCCCCTTAGCCAAGCGTATTGGTAAAGTAGTGACCTTTGAAGAAGGCTGTCTCATGGGTGGTTTTGGCTCAGCAGTGCAGGAAGCTTTACAAGAGCATGATGTTCTTGTTGCCGTAAAACGTTTTGGTGTACCAGATATTTTGGTCGATCATGCCACTCCCGATCAATCTAAAGCTAGCTTAGGTTTAAGTAGTCCTCAGATGGCAGAAAGCATCCTCAAAACTTTCTTTGAGAGCAAGGACAAAGAACCTTCTGTTGTTAGCTAATTGAGGCTAAATTAATCCAGCAATAAAATATTATGACAATACACAAACTGGCACTTAAGTACAGCACAAACCTGTTATCCCCTTTAAAATAATAATTGTGTGTGAGGAGTAAGTGTAAGAGAGAAAGGTTTTGGGGTCGAAACACGGCAAGACTCCCAGAACCTTTTTCATTTGTTAGATCAACATTCTTTTCAATTTCGATGCCTTAAGTTGAATAACAATCACTGATTACTGATTACCAATCATCTTCTAGTTGTGCTTCCATTTTTTCGACAACCTCTTCTTCTTCCATTTCTTCATCTCCCCAGGCTTCGGATAAGGGCTGAACTACTTTAGAAATAGCATCTTGAACAAAGGATTTGATAAATTCATCCCGCCGACTAAGTTGAAACTGTTGTTGTACAACTTCGGTTATGCCGCCATCTCCCCAATCAAGATTACGTTTAAAATACTCAACAAAACTCTTACCTGCAATTCGGGTTAGATAGGCAGCAGAAACTGCTTGAATTGCTTTGCCGACAATATAAGTCGCCACATTAAATTGTAGTGCTTTAGCTAGGATATCTACTGCACCTTTAACTACTCCCAAACTAACCAGGGTTTTACCCAAAGATAAGGCTAATTCCTTACCCTGTTCCAAATCTAGTTCTACGCCATAAATCTTGCCGATTTCAATTACCATCTGGGCGTTAACCGCAGCGGTTGCCAACATATCAATCACTGGTACTGGTGTGACAGCAATTACCCCTGCACCAATCCACTGATAGCGTTCAATTACCTTATCGGATTCTCTGCGTCGTTGAATCTCAATTATTTTGCGGGCTTCTTCCCCTAAACGATGAGATTGGAGCAAAATATTATCGGCAATTAAGTCTTCTCCTTCTGCCCGTAATACTGCCACCAGTCTTTTAATTAAAGGTAAAATCTCGGCGGTGGGTTCAATGATTTCGCCACTGGCTAGCTGTACTGGTTGAGGGTTAGCAGCGATCGCTATGACATCGCTGGGGGGAATAAAGGGTTTGACTCTTTCTTTGAGTCTCCCTAAAATCATGTCTCGATCTTCGTCAGTATAGAGATCGGTTTTATTAAAAACCAAAAGCGATCGCTTGCCAATCTCTGCTAATGTTTTTAAGGGTTGATATTCCGATTGTCGTAGATCGTTATCTACCGTAAACACCAATAAATCAGATTCTGTGGCTAGCTGTCGGGCTAATTCGCCTCTTTCTGTTCCTGCTATTCCTGCCTCTAAGATTCCAGGGGTATCTATGATTAGAATCTCTCTGCCTACACCCTTAAGCTGGAGACTATAGGTTTCTCCTTGGGTGGTTGTCCCCATGATGGCGTTAACTTCTCCAACTATTTCGCCAATCAAAGCGTTAACTAAAGAGGTTTTGCCTGCCGATCCTGTACCAAAAATAACTACTTTGACTTCTCCTCGCTGTAAGTCTGCCTCAATTTGTTGGGATTTGCTGAGTAAAGCTTTTTGAGCGATTGTATCTTGTATCTGTCCAACTTGTTTTCTTAAAGCTTTGAGATTTTGAGAGGCTACCTCAGTTTTTTCTTCGGGTACTCTAACATTCCTGGCACGACGTTTACGTTTTGTTTTTCGAGAACCTCTACCAGTGTATTTGTTGACATAATAAATATATCCGCCAATTATTGCTCCGATTAGGATAATTACCAACAGCAGCAATAAATTAGCCAGAAGGGGTGCAGTAAAGGATATCTGCATATATAGGTGAGACAAAGATGTCACCAACCAGATTGATAGTCCGAGAATAATACTCAGACCAAGAAACAGAGCTACTAGACGTAACAGAGGCATTTGACGGTTATTCAGAGAGCGAGTAGTTCTCCCATATTAGCGATTTTGAGTAAATTTAATCCCAGTTGAATTTTCTACCCAAGTATTCTTCTAATTCTCGGTTATAAGGAATAAAAAACTCTTGAAGCCTTTGCTTGATTTCTGGAGTCACGGGGGGATATGAGCCAACATTATAGCGAATATGCTGTTTTTGAGTCTGGGGAGGCACATCCAGGAATTGCCATACTTGTTCCATAACTGTGGCAGTTTCCTCAAAGAAAGATTCACTTTTCAAGATCAGAATATTTTCTGCTGGAAAGCTAGCCATCCACTTCGCTATTTTCTCCACATAAATACCGTTGAGTAAATAACCAAATTGCTGCATTGCCTCATTTCTCGGTTTAGTTTCTAAGAGTTTTTGTTCCAATGTAATCAGCTCAGCTAAACTCCGATGTTCTAGACCATGATTAGTAGAATGATAATATTCAGAAATAGTCCGTTCAATCGGGTTTCTTAACATTGCAATTAGCTTAGTTTCTGGAAACAGTTGCTTAATCCTTGCTATAACCTGCTCATTATATAAATAAAAAGGGGAAGCTTCTCCTGTAATAAACTGTTGTGAGTCAGCGATCGCTGGAAAATGAGCTAAATACCATGGTACACCCAGCTCAAAATGATGATTAAAAAAGTTAATTTCTTTTTTATGAGGAACTAAAATTTTTGGGTGTTGTTGGAGATAGTAAAATAAGGAAGTTGTACCACACTTGGTTGCTCCAATAATGATAAAATCAGGAGCTTTTTGCTTATGATGTTGCCAATCTAATTTAGCTAATTGAGGATTCTCTCTAGTGGTATTTTTATAACAGCTAGCCCGATAACAATCAATTGCTTCATCAATTCGTGATTGCTGAGTTAAAAGATCCCCCAGATTTCCTAATAATAAAGGAGAGCTTTCAGCAGACTGACTAATCTTTTGATAAAAAGTAATTACCCGCTCTAAATCTTCTGAGTTGAGCGGAATATATTGAATAATTCGAAAAGGTATTTCTGCTGTAGGGTCAATTTCTATTGCTCTCTGACAGCATTCAATTGATTTAGAAAATTCTCTTGATGATTGCCAAGCTTGAGCTAAACCTAGTTCTAGATTAACCTGAAATATCCTTAATTTATTAGTTGCCAAACTACGGTAATTAGCGATCGCGGCTTCACCTTGATGAATTAAAGCTTGACCTAAATAAAAATAAGCTTGTAGATTTTCGGGCTGTAATTCTATAGCTGATTCATAACAGCTAATAGCTTCGGTAAATCTTTTTAACTGAATTAAGGTTTCACCACAGTAGTAATAACATTTAAAGTTTTTTTGATTAAGTTTAATTCCCTGAAAATAATATTTAATAGCAGCTTCTAATCGCCCTTGATTTTGGAGATAGCGAGCTAATTGATAACAAGCATCGTAAAACTTAGGATTGAGTTCAATTGTTGTTTGATAGTGAATAATTGCCCGATCAATTTTATTTTGTTTGGCTAATACTTGGGCTAAAAAATAATGTGACCAAAAAATATTAGGCTCTAATTCTATTGCCTGTTGATAATAATTTTTAGCTAATTCTAGTTTATTTTGTGCCTGAAAAATCCGAGCCAAATTATAGTATGACCAAGAAAAATTAGGATTGAGAGTAATCGCTTGTTGATAACAGTTAATTGCTCCAGCGGTCTCGTTTTGTTTGTCTAAAATTTCCCCTAAAGCATGATAAGACCAGGAATCATTAGTATTAAAAGCGATCGCCTGACGAAAAGCTTTTTTAGCCTCTTCAAGCTTATTTTGTTGGCGGAGAACCTCACCTAATTGGTAATAATAGTGATAAAAGTCAGGATGTAGTTCAATCGCCTGGTTAAAACAAGCGATCGCCTGCTCTAATTTACCTTTCTGTTGCAGTTGTTCTCCTTTACGGGAGTTCTGTTTAGCAGCTTCTACATCCATTCTTAAGTAGTAACTCACGGTTCGCTTAAATCAAAAATAACTAGGGAAATAAAATAGCTCAAGTGTATCCTGTTAATGAAGTTTAAAGAATCAAGAGAGAAATATTCTTGAACCCACATTCAGCAGCTCCACAGATGAAATACGACGTAAATTGTCTCAAACCGTTATTTTCTCTTAGCTTGAGCCATGTTGTTGAGAAACCAGCATCTCGATATAAATTAAGTGCAAGATTTCGAGCAATTGACCAAATCTGAGGCAAACAAAGGACTTATACCGTCAAGCCCCAACTAAACGGGGTAAACAGGATGCCTACGGGCAGGCTACGCCAATCGAGATCCTCATGTAGTCATTCTAATCCGAGATTTATCTAAATAATTAATTAACTTTAAGACTTTGACAAACTTGTAATCTACTCACATTTTCTTCATAGTTTTTGTTTACTTTGAAGACAAAGGAAAAGTATGAATATAAGTTCTTCGATCGCTATTTTATGGTTTGGTGTCTATTCTAGAGATATCTAAAATTCATCAGACAAAATTCAAAAATTTATTGTGACTGTCTCTAGTTTGGATTACAAAGCTTAATTGCCAAGTTGTGTCAACACCAGAAACAATAAAAATCTGAATTTATCGTGAAATATCAGTTACTGGTCAAGCCCAAAGGTCGGGTTGCTATTGCTTCCATAATAGTCGCCACCCTTTTTACTGGCGGATTATTAGCCTACTATTTTGCTGAGGCGCGAGTCGATCGTAGTTCTGATGAGCCAGCTTATGAAACTGAGGTAATTCCCCAAGCAGTGGCAGCAATTGGTTATTTAGAACCTCAAGGTGAAGTAATTAAGGTATCCGCATCAGCTTTT
>JAAUYG010204073.1_pt1 | contig 44878 bp, 18 predicted proteins | sample 7278091 | NCBI WGS metagenome assembly JAAUYG01 (sample SAMN14350201, study PRJNA611818) | marine sediment metagenome | isolation source: surface marine sediment (0.6m) | place: French Polynesia: Moorea | collected 2018-08 | reverse complement strand
TAATCAAGTGTGGTCTTAAAATAGAGGGTTGTAAAATAGAGGGACTACTGTATTGACAACATACAGGTGTCAATACAGTATATTGTCATATATAGGTTGTCATATATAGGTTGTCATATGAAGGTTGTCATATACAGGTTGTCATATGAAGGTTGTCATATACATGTATAGGCTGTCATATACAGGTTGCCATATAGGTTGTCATATATAGGTTGTCATATACAGATTGTCATATACATGTATAGGCTGTCATATACAGGTTGTCATATAGTTGTCATATATAGGTTGTCATATATATAAGTGAAATACGAAATAAAATTCCACCTTGAAAATAAGACCACCCACAGAGCAGTGAAGTATTGTTTTTGAATTAAGACCACCTCCCAATTAAGACCACCTTGGTCTGGGTGGTCTAAGGTTTCCATTTTATATCAGATGACTTAATTATAATGATATAATTTACTTGTACCGTGGTCGATGTGATATAGGACACCTCCAGCTTACGATTTACCTCTATTTTAAGACTGCCTAGCCATGACTTTTATATATGTTTAATACCAATTTCCCCCATTTTAAGACCACCTGGAATTTAAGAACATATTTAGGGCTCCACATGGGTGAAAAACGAAGTGTGACACGGCCACTTTAAAAGTTGTAGAAATCCAACGTGGCCTTTTATAAAAACTGTAGAAAGTGACGTCAAGGTCTTATAAAAAGTGACATGGGGACATAGGCAAAAAATAAAAAGTGACGTGTGACATAGCATAAATTATTTGGACCCATGTGGAGCCCTACATTTGCCTGACTGAATGGATGTCTGGCTGCCTTCAAGGTGGTCTTAAAATGCAAGGACCACTGTACTGGTATATCTTTTCTAAATGATTTTAAAATATCTCTTTGATACCAGACAAGATAAAGAAACGAGAAAACAATGATATCTCTAACATTTTTTTATACAGAGAAAAATGATAAATGAAGGAAGTAAACACATTTTCTTGTTGTATAACATGTTTACCCATTTTAATATTCAATGGAATACAATGGAAAAGTTTTAAAAATAAATCAGAAATACTGGCATACCAGATATCTAGCTAGGAAATGTGACCAAATGTGACATAAAGCATTTGAATCCCAAGAACATTGTAAACACTTAATCAGACGCCAGTACTGGAGTTAAAATATTTAAGTCTAAGTTTTGAATTACAATACAAGTCCCAAGTCTGAGCAATGTACATGTAATTGGATAAGAATCGGACTTACCGTTAACCTAACTGTGACTTAAGCCAAAACTTACATGCAAGTATTTCTTTTCAAACTCCAACTGGGTTTTTGAGCGACAGCGTCGCGATTGAGACTTTACTTACCCAAGGTAAATGCCAACACCGATGGGCTGCATTTCACCATCGCAGATGGAGAAGCTATTGATGCATATCTGGTAAGAGTGAAACACAAATATAGATTTACACTGATATCAGAACATATAAAAGAACATTGGGTTACCAATTGTCTATAGAAGGAACATGAGGCATGGATAATATACATTGTATGTACCCTGTATCCATTGTTAACATGGAGATATGGGGGGTGGGGTGAGGGGTGGATATTTATTATGCAATTCTGGGCAAGGCCAATTTTAATTATAGCCAGTAATGCAGTGAATCCGGTATTGAGAGACCACTGCCATGAGAGACCACCTGTTTTGAAGGACCAGATATTACTGGCAGAAGGTCCTACATTTGTAATTGAACCTGACTCCAAAGACCACCTGTCCTGAAAGACCATATTTGTATGTCAAATGGGGTGGTCTTTCAAGACAGGTTGCATTGAATTAACTCACAATAAGATAACTTAAAATTTCAATTTAATGACAGAAATATTTGGGCAAACTTTTTGGGTAGTCTTCATATACACACATTATTCAGAGATATTTGCAAACACCCACATCTGAATTCGGCTAACATTTCTTTTTTTTATAGTACAGTGGAACTTGTATATAAGGACTGTCTACGGGTGCATGTACATGAACCAACAAGGCATATATTTTGGAGGTCAGGGAAGTGTTGTCAAAGCATATGGCTACAAAACCAGCTACAATACATAGGTATGTGCATCTATAGTAATGTTGTGCCATTTGTAATGGTTTTGGAGTTTCGAGAAAGGGAACCTTTCCAAACATGTCCAAGAGAACTGTAGCATCTGGCAATGTTACACGAGAGCCAGCATATGTCTTCAGCGTAGCACATAGCTGAACAAACTCCTCAGTTCTCTTCTTGTCCTCTTTAATCTCTGCCATGTCTGGAAACAGGAACATATGACTGCTGACTCTACCATACATGTATTACTAATTATTCACGCAATGTCTAAATTTACAAGAGCTATATAAAAGGTGTTCCAAGGATAACCATTTTTTTTTTCAAACGTATATTTTGGTGGCAAGAGGCTGAACCATATAAATTGTGTATCTGTACTTTTTGCCGTGCATGAAAAAAATATATATACGCACTAGTATATGTTGGCATTTCAAAGACAAAGGGGGGTAATCTTAATTATATTCACTCAATATAAGTATCTGACTCATTCTAAAGTGCGTACAACTAGTGGCTGTATATTATGCATGTAATAAAGCAGGCCCTAAGAAAGTAAGTACATGTACATGAACAAGAGGCCTATGGGTCTTGACATTCGGTTAGTATTCAAATGCCGGGGCATTAATCCATTCATAAAATATTAATGAAATCTAACTACATGTAATAGGTTTTGGAAGAAAATTGACTAGACGCATGACAGGTCTTTTTGCATTACAGTTATTGCTCTACTGTATACGTGCAACACATACGTGACATGAGGTCGTGGAAACTGCGCGGCTTGTGCTTGATCTTCACAGAGTGACAGGTTTCACCCCTCTGAGACAAAAAACAAAAATTCCAATAATAGAAATTTTAAATAAATACACTATTATCATTACTTTTAATTATGCTTAAAAATGGTCCAAATCTGAGAAGCACAATGTACCAAGCTTGCTAATGCAATAATTACAAATTAATAAAAAAAAATAAAATAAATAACTTGAAAAGAACACACTCAGACACAAAAACTAAATATAAATAGCTTTCTCTTACATACATATTCATGAGACTCAGAGTTGAAGACTGCCCAGACTAGTATGGTAAAATCCTGCCTTAAGACTACCCTGAAATAAGTCCAAACCCAGCATTAAGGACCACCTTAGAATTACATTGGCCTCAACCTTCTGTCTTAGTTTGGAGATTTCTCTGTTAGTGTATCACTTACTGCATGCTTCACAATGACCTGAAAGAGCAGGCGGACACTTTCCGTTGGCACCTTTGGCTGGACAGCTTGTAGGCACTTGCATTCCGCTTTATGCACAGACCAGTCAGCAGCCTAGGGAAGTTTCAAGTTAAGGACATTTATAACAGAAGACACTATTACTTTCATACCATTGACTAGATATTTATTTATGCAGTCCAATATACATACATATAGATTTGGCCTTGCTCAACACTATCAGAAAGTGTATTTGAGCTGGGAAAAGTCATCTCTGGCTAAGTATCTATATGCTCCTATGTTGAGATTTTTTCCTTGAAAAATGGGGTAATTGAAGTTTATAATTATTATGAATAAAATTATTTCACTTTTCAGGGAACTACTCACTTTCTTCAGTACAGAGTACACTAGCACCATGCACGAATAATCCTAGTGCTGCAAATGATACTGGTCATATTTGATTGGTCACCTTGCATTGAGAAAGTTGCTGTTGATTAGTAATGAAACAATTATTGGGGTGATCGACTTGGTTCTGTGAAAAATATTTACTTGAAAAAAAAGTTATGCGACATTTCCTACTATTCACAGGTTTGTTTAGTTCATTCCAGAAGTATACAACATATACTCTACCTGACATATCCTGTTGCAATAGTGGATTGTATGACATGCTGAACACTTCAGTAACTTTAAACCACTGCTGAAATATTATTAAATAAAGAACATTTAACAAATATGTTTAAACAGTTACTGGATTTTGCAAATTCTAAGAATGACAAAAAAAGAACAATATAAATTAATAATAATAATAATAATAATAATAATAATAATAATAATAATAATAATAATAATAATAATGATAATAATAATAATAATAATTTTCTACACATTGTACACACGCTGTCTAGTCGTAGCTAAGAAGTTAGAAAAGTGCAGGTAATTTTCTGAATTAACATAACGCGTATATAGAAAAGAAAGTTAATGACTTTGTTTCAGAGGCTGATTGTTACCAAATCTTCGCGACAGAGTTCTTAATTCAGTCAGAATTACTGTATTCTGATATTGATCACATTTTACGCACTTTATCGTACACTGGTCCATCACATCACCCACTCGCGATACAGAAGATAAATATAGCAGGATAGATCAACCGAGGTTATACACCATGTCAGACAGGCAGCATATGGACTACTCCAGGTACACACCATGTAAGACTATGTAGACTGCTTCAGATAATACAATTGTCAGACAGGCACCGTGTAGACTACTTCAGTTACACACCATGTCAGACAGGCATTGTGTTTTCTTCAGTTACACACCATGTCAGACAGGCACCGTGTAGACTACTTCAGTTACACATCATGTCAGACAAGCATTGTGTAGACTACTTCAGTTACACACCATGTCAGACAGGCATTGTGTATACTTCAGTTACACACCATGTCAGACAGGCAGTGTGTAGACTACTTCAGTTACACACCATGTCAGACAAGCATTGTGTAGACTACTTCAGTTACACACCATGTCAGACAGGCAGTGTGCAGACTACTTCAATTTCACACCATGTCAGACAGGCAGTGTGTAGACTACTTGAGTTACGCACCAAGTCAGACAGGCAGTGTGTAGACTACTCTTAAACGCTGCTTGTCTGGTACAATAAAAGCACGAGTAGAAAAAAGACCAACAAATCACAACCGAATCAATTTTTGATGTACCCAAACCCCATGGATAACAGTAATTACATACAAGGCTTTTTCATTGGTGTGCACGTTAATAAATATACAGGTGCATTTTGTTTATGATGTGCTCATATATGAATGCTTAATAGATTGACAAGCCAATGAATTAGTGTATGGCAAACCCACCATTAGGTATATTGTGTACGGAGCAAAAGTTAGATTGTGCGATATCATAAGCTATCTGTTATTTTTATCACAACAGTTCTGTGGTTCGCATAAAACAATGTCACACATTCACAGTACACTGCAAACACTTTCACCATCCCACACAAAACATGACAGTCACGATTTTCAGTAGTATCACCCTGGCTCCTTTAACGTCTCTGACGTCAAAATCACAGACCGTCACAATACCTTAGCAACGGTGGAACGGCTTCAAAGCTTACCTTGTGTTGTAGAGGACGTTGCTGAAATAAAGTACAATGAAAAAATGTGACATCATCAAAATGTATTGATACTCAACGTGCTGTTGTTATGTGCAGTAAGGCAAAAAAAACTTTTTTTGGGGGGGGGGGCGGGGGTGATCTTTTACACAAGCCAGAGAGACATTTCACGAACGTAAAAATGATTATTCCTTAACCAATAAAAATGCCAACAAGAATGTTATGCCAAATATTCTCCAATGGCCCAAAGCTGTAGTACCACCAACGAGGCAAATATGCATTAAACGATACATAAGCTCAGGAACAACGTGAAAAATTTCCAAGTGTACCATAACCTCATCATGCAAAAGCAAAACCCATACCATGCGGATGGAGCTCTCAAAATACTTAGACTTAAGTTTCTACTTAAGTCCAAAATTGTGTTTTCTGGTACAACGAATAAGTCGTTTGTATTTTCGAGAACTCCATCTCGATCTCATGTACGATTCTTGGATTGCAATATGTAGTATCGATACCTGATCAGTGTAGTTGGTATACCTTTGACACCGTTAATATCACCTTTAACCTTTAAACACTATCCAGGGCCAATCTTCTCAACAATCTTTAACCAAAAGCAAAACTAAGATCAATAATCATTAGATATGCATGTAACTTTTTGCCGATCACCACCATTCAGCGAAAGTAGGGACAGTTTCAAAATCAGACATTTTTTTCAGAAACCGCTACCGGTAGAGAAACAAAGTATGATTACATTTCGATTCCCTGGGTGTAGAAAGAGAGCACCTATGGGATTCTTGACGTTGAGGTCCATATTATGTAATTTTGAAAATTTGCCTTAAAATGTAAAGTGAAAACCTATACTACGTCGTACAACATGTGGAAATTTTGTCAGTGGCAAAGCGGCACACCCAAATATGGACATTTTGACACTGTGTATACCTTAGAAACCCCTGGTCGTAGATAAAACTAGAGCGCATGTGCAGTATCTGTTGACAATGGCTTAAGTCTATACTCGAACATGAAAATTTGAAAAATGGCTCATATCAGCAATGACTGCTAATGGAAAACAAAAGCAAGTTCTTTTTCAACTGTAGGCTCTGTAGTTTGTAATTTACATGTACTTTATATCAAATTTGTTATGCAGCTCTTGAATTTGCCTACAAATTCTGCGCTCTAATTGTTATATACTACGTTTATCACTTCACGCCAAGGACTTTCAATTTGTGTTGAGAAAACAGGCCCAGATACGGCTTATCGACTATTTCCCCTATCCCTGATTCCATGTGTCTATATGTGTGCTCAGTGAAAGAAACAGTTGACAGGCAGGATACATCGATGTTTTAAAACAGTGGCTGAGGAGTGAACAGTTAACATTTAGGGTGTATCGCCTTGGATATAGCTTACAGTTAAATCAGGGGCAAGAACTGGGGCTAGCGGTTAACCTAATGGAAAATTACTAAAGTGGACAGACTTTTAGTCAATAAAGTATCGATATTTCAACTTAAGTGACAAAACATGAGCAGCGTCCACAATTTTCTATAGTGTGCCATTGTGCATGTATTTGTATAACAAATTTAGTTTGTTCCCTTTCACAACTGATCGTTAGGATTTCGAAAATAAGCATGTCTTCCCCGTGAAGGATACTATGGACCGGAAGGTAGGTTTGGAGTTCTCGAAAATATTTTGATTTCAGTCACTATCTGAGCAATGTGATTGGCTAAGAAACTGGTTTATTATAGAATAAATCAAGACTTAAGATCTGAGTATCTTCGAGAACTCCAACTTGGAATATTTTTTCCATTTGAAAAGACTTTTTTCCTATCAGGCTACCGAATGCTGTCCTGCGAAAATGCGGTTTTGTTCACTATGTTCCTTCGTGGAGAAATACCAAATAAAAGCTGTTAAATATGCCAATACTTCAAAATGTCCTTGGGTGGATTTTTGTTTCAAATTTCGCAAATCACATGAATTAAGGACATTAAAAGAACGTTAAAGAGAAACCATTATCATCTTAGAGATCGATATACTAAAGGTATCTGCTAGGTATTTTAGAATTCATCCTTGACAGACGGAAGTGTACAAGAGGAAACGCTTCTGATTTATGTCTATCATTGTACAATACTTGCTGCTTGCAAACATAACCTTTTAGACACATTATTAAGTCCTGCTCCTGCCCGTGTGTTAGTCTGTTAGAATGTGTGGGAGTATTTAGAGATTGTTATGTATCAGAGGTAATAACAGGCCAAAGTAATAACCGGACAAATTACGTTATCCAAAATTGTGGAACGTCATTTGGTTTATTGAGTACTGACATGCTGTTTGGCAACTCTGTTTGTGTGAGGGATGTTTGTTCTGGTCTGATCCAAGGTTACTGGTCTTACCGGAAGCCGATGGGGTGGGACTGCTGGTGGCGCCTGTGCTACTAGTAGCAGTGGTACTACTAGCAGGAGTAGTGCTACTGGCAGGCGTGCTGCTGGTAGCGGAGGAGCTAGTAGTAGAGCTAGCGCTGCTACTAGTAGCAGAGCTAGCAGTACTACTAGGAGAGCTCGTTGATCCCGAGGCAGTGCTGCTCGCGAGCGTGGTTGTACTGCTTGCAGGCACCGACTGGCTCGTACTGGCAGACGTGCTGGAACTGGGTACGCTACTACTGGATGTGGCGGCGCTGGAACTGGGTGTGGGGCTACCGGATACGGTGGTGCTGGTGGCGGTGGTGGTGCTGCTGCTGCCTGGTGGCGTCAGTGTGGTGGTGGTGGAGCCTGTGACGGACGTGGTGCTAGAGGCGCTGAACGTACTGCGGCCAGTGGAGCTAGGTGCTATGGTAACACGAGGGGGAGGGTCGACAGTTTCTAAAAATTGTTTTGGGTGTGTATCTGGGTGTGTGTGCGTAGTAACACAATACCCTTCCACCTCAAAAAAGCTATACTTGCAGCATAAAACCAGGAAATATCCGCGTCAGATATTAATTTACCGAAAGGTACTATTTTCTTTACCAACAGCAGCTGTACCGGTACAATGTAGCTACGTTTTGATGACGTATTGTTTCGTTCACTTTGGGATATTTCTTGGATAAATGCATGCATGATACATCATATTTTCCGCTAAAGCCACGATAACAGCAGGAAAATAAATGCACAAAACACGGCGTAAGCAATTTTGTGGCATCCAACCACATCCCGTAGCCATTAATAAACCAGCAGAAAGAATATGGAAACTTTCCAACAGTTACAGAAAGGTGCATATAGTGCTCTATAGTGTGCAATGGTATGCATTTGTCACTGGGATACATTGTAGTTTATGAAGCTAATTAGCATAATGCAATATAGCGATATACCCATCACAAGGATTAAAGACATAAAACATACAGGACTTGCAGAACAAGGAATGGATCTTTTCAATAACGCACAATAAGGGTGACATCGGTGCATTGTAAATTGAAACCTTTGCTCATAGTTACTTTTACTTTAAATGCACTTATCGTAACAAAAATAGTTTTTAATAATGTCACAACTCTATTTTGAATACTCACTGCTTCCCGGTGAAGTTGTACTCGTTGCTGAAATGAAAAGAAATACAAAAAAAGATTGTAAAAATACACTATGGCTAGTTGTACGTTTATTTGTGAAATCTTTGGTGTTATGTTACGTAAGCCAAGCGTTATATAATTTCACCCACATCTGTATAATTGTGTAATAAGCGAAGTTATTGTAAAATGAGGGCGGGACGACATCTGACAGATCAGGATTAACGTGGAGACCTCTTTGTATCAATATATCATCACTACAATCCCTTTATCTACCACTTCTACTATCAATTTAACACTTTAGATAAGTATAACTGAATGACAGAATAACTTTTAGGATTATTCTATATCAAGTACATGTAGAAGTGCCCTTAATATAATTATGGAGATGTCTAGGTTCATTACATATTACGTTTATTAAATATAATGTAGTAATGTATGTGTATTACATATTGTACGTGTTTTACTTTCCTTGATCCTTCTGTTTTATGTTATTATAGTCATTTTCGTCACCTACTACTACTACTACTACTACTACTACTACTACTACTACTACTACTACTACTACTACTAGTACCATTACTGCTCTATCAGACAGCATAACTTTACTGTACAAGATAAAAGTAACCACTCATCGAATTTCACTATCGGACAGTGGAAGTCGTTTGTAAGAGAACGTTATCCGTGTCGCTTGGCAACGGTCAGTCCCGTGGTGCCTGTACGTTGTCCAGGCAACCAACCCCTACCTGGGGATGTGGAGCTGGCCGGGCTGCCGCTAGCAGTACTGCTGGCGGTGCTGGTGGTGGAGGAGGGAGGGGTACTGCCAGAGGAGGTGCTGGTAGCTGGATTGTCCCACAAAACCAGGGAGAAAAAAGATTGCAGACGATAAGCATGCACGTGTGAGGTTACCAGGCAACCCCTAGCAAAATGATGCTAAAAACCGGGAAGATAGTGAAAGGGAAATGACACCTGTCTTCAAATCCCCTGTAAATGTTCCGAATTATGATCAACACATATTTTATCTGTTTCTCATATCATGAATATGTATAGCAATGTTGCAATGTTCACATGCGTCCATGTTTAATTGGACATCTGTTTCGGAAGGAGCGTCTACTTTCTTTGTACAAAGGTCCTAACTCGAGAAGGGATTTTAACTTAATTTTTGGGAAGTGTTTCTAAAATAGTGAGGAAAAAGTTGTTGCCTGGTGTGAAACATTGGAAATGTATGGAATCATCAACATGTGCTCGACAGTTAGCGTGTGCTTGACACATCTAATTTAATAAACCCGCTTCATATTAGGTTTTTATCAAATTAAACAAGCACTACGGGGGTGGGGGGTCTTCCCGATTTTCAGCATATCTCCAACAATGTCAAACACGAAAGGTGCCCACATTTGTGATATAACCATTACATCCCAGCATGTCTGGGGTGTAATGACTAGTGCAACTTGCTTTGTGTAAAGGTGCCTGTACCAAAAGCCGTAGCACCGAACCCCCATGTAGAGTAACTGGACATTTAAAATCAGATTTGAAATCAGACCATTTGGAGTGTTTTACCATGTAGAAAACAATTTTACGTTGTAGTTGTTCGTGAAGAACTACTTATTACCTTGTGGTCCAGGTTTCCACCTATATATAATAAGCTTAACTCCAAATTTGGATCGGTTTGCAAATACTTCCAGAAAAGTGACACCTACAATGTATATAGACCGGATATAAAAGTGATGTGACTATTCAAATGGTCAGTGTTTCAAATCAGTTTTTAATATTTGTCCATAAAAAACACTTCTTTTCACCAAATTCTTATTAAAGCACATTACCTTACTCAACCAAGTAAGGCATTATACACACAATAAAAAAGAAACAAACGTACAATCAATACGCGGTCACACAGACATCTTGATTACGTCATGTCACTCTCTGGGATAGAATGCGTAACGAGGGTGTGATTAACAGCATAACGCGGTTTGCATTGAGGCTTAGTTACAGCCACGATAAGCCACCATAATACAGGCATCAGTAAATATGGGGAAAGCGACACATTTTGAATGTACAAATAATGCAAGCAGAAGAGAAGATAATTCAATCGCACATACTCATAAGTCAAAAATAAGCAGAAGTATAGTATTTTTGGACATAAACTGATGAACCTACCAAGGGAAACTTAAGCCACGGGCTCGGAACATAGTTATAATGGATTTCTATTTGTACTGGTGCAATAAGGTTCCGTTTATAATGCATAAAGAGGCTTTAGAGACTGGTATTTGGTGACAAGCGACAAATAGGGGATTTAAACAGTGATTTGGCGCCTTATAACAATGACATGGAACCTATTTAAAGTGAATTGGGTCATAGAAATATGCTACCTGCTGACCAACATGCAATTTACAACGCGATCGTGAAACCTGAAGGGACTATCCATCTGGAGTCATATCAAAGATAACCGGTACAAATACAGTTTGAACGACATATTTTTTCTCCATTCTAAGTCAAATTGGGGTATTGGATTAATGGTGATCAGAAATTACATCGCAGATTAATAGGTCCAGCTCAAAGGGCTTGGCCTACGCAAGATTTTGTCGTGTTAAAGCCTACGAGCATTTCCTTGCCTTTTTCGAATCATTTGAGAAGTGGGATGAGCAACAATATAGGACTGACCTGTACTAGAGCTGGTAGTGCTGGAAGTGACGCTGGACACCGTAGTACTAGTAGCGCTTGAAGTACTGGAAGGGGTGGTGCTGCTACTGGCAGCGGAAGTGCTGCTAAATGAAGAAGTGCTTGAAGCTGGATAGAAAAGAAACGCCACCAAAACGAAATAATAACAATGGCAAACACCCAAACTAAGCAAAGACAAAACAAAAACCTAAGTGCCAAGTATTAAAAGTATAGCATTTTTACACAAACTTGATATATGCGAAAACCGCATGCACCCTCAATATAATAACAAGACAAATATTAGTATATTCCATACTGAAAGCAGAGACCAAAGCATACACCGGATGGTCAAGTTTACACTGCAATACATTGCAGTAGGTAATCCGCAATAAATAGCAGAATACTGCACGATATGGCACAGCAAGCTGCAATGGGTCAAAATACTTGGTAAATATAACTAAATTTAATACATGATACCATGTTGTGTAATTGTAATTGAACTTAACAAACAGGAAGCAGTAATTGTAACTATAATTCATGCAGTTGAACCTCAAAGTAACCTGCATTTGGTGGATAGCATTTAAATTACAGGACTCGTTAACACTGAACTCGCTAGATCGTCCACATTTCACAAGTTATGGTGTAGTAGAGGTGTAAGGTGGTTTTGGTCCTGCTGAGACTCGCGTGGCATGACCGCCGATGCATGTCATGCTGCTGTAAAGACATACAGTATGGTGTGGACAGCTTGAGACAAGGACGTAAGACTTTTGAAAAAAACATATGTTGGAAATTGCAAGAGCAATTTATCAGTTCAAACTATCAGGTTGTTTTGAAAGTTGAAAGGTCGCTGGTGAAGTTACGAACTCCTCTGGAAAGTTTGGATTCTTGATTGGTCTAATCGGCTAATAACGGTGTTTTCTAACTTTAGTCTTTAAGAAAAATCCTTATGCTAGGTATTTTAGTTTGTGCTTGCATGTTATTACGTTGATGACCGTTATTGCATGAGTGGAACAGTTACACGTGTATCATATGTAAGCTTTATTACTTTAATTTTGTATTTTTGTCACTTACGTAATTGTACATGTAATTGAGCAAATTTAATTGTCATAGAATTCTAACTAGAGTAACTCTAATTGAACCAAGTGTAATTAACCCCACGTCTACAAGAGGGAAACGAGTGCCACTACGTTCTTTTAAGCAAAGAGCAACGAGAAGATGGCCATAAGTACAGCATTGGTGCACTACGTTTGAAATTCAATGCCCTAGCTTATGTACATTAAATATTACAAATATTTGCACTGGAACAACATCTTGAATGCAGCCATTATATGTTTCAAAACTGTGAGCTAATAAGATATCAATACACTCCCATGTGCCGTATCTTTCACAGCCAGAATTTAATTTCATAACTTGTAGTGTGTAAGATTCGTTGATTTCGGGTCTATGGTTAGATCTATTCGTGTCGTGTTCCCTATTTATTGCCATGTTGCATACAAGTAGGTATCAAACGTCGATAAGTTTCTGGCAGTCTGATATCCTCTTATTCTTGTTCTTCTCCATTTATGGGTATGTTAGTTCCAGCCTCTGTAATATAGTAGAACTTACCAATATCCTGTTTCCGAGTCCTCTTGCCCTACATGTACATGGGCGGAGGAATTCTAGTGTTTCAGCCACTCTACAGTGTATGTGGGTGCGGGTACATGTAGTTGGTTGGGGATGCCACCTGAGTGGATGGGGTGGCATCCCCAACCAACTACCCGCACCCACATACACTGTAGATATCAACTAGGTGGCATATCAACAAGTGTCATTCCCAATATCAATAGCATAATGTGTGGTGTTCAATTTAAGTACTGCATGAAAGTGCGCCTTGTAATTGTAACTGAATGTTACTTATTTGGTCCCCGTTAAAGACGGTTTGATGAATCCATCATTTGCGTCTGTGTCTACTGCCAGCATTCTCTCTGTTCTGTGCTCCTTTACTGTTATTGCTGTGTTTGCAATGTCTGCCCTGCGAGTTTTAGCTTTCGTTCCCTATGAAATGCCTCAATTTTTCTCAAGATATATTTACATATTTCGCTAGGAAATAAATCTTAATATTTGTTTATTTAGCTCATGCTTTTTACTAAACACATCACTAAGTGCAAATAAGCCCAGTAGTTAGATTTACGATATATGGATGCTACATAATTAAGTAAAAATACAGTTTTGTGTAAGCACCATATGGCAGACATGACCGGTAAGTGAATGTGAATGGCATTCCGACTGATTACGTGACGTCATATCCCGTCCAGGCACGACGAATGGATGACGTCATATCCTGTTAAACAACAAGAATCTATGGCTACGTTGCAGAAGCAGGAAACACACTTGAAACTTACCAGTAGTGGTGGGTGTTCGTGTTGTGAAGGTTGATGAAGTAGAGGTACTTCCAGTTGTGGTAGTTGACTGAGTAGACGACGACTGAGTAGTAGTGGGTGACTGAGTGGATGACGTCACAGATGGGCTGGCAGTGGAGGGGGCCATGGTTGTGGTAGTACTGGAGGAGGACAGGGTGCTGCCTGTGCTGCTGGCTGATTAGGATAAAGCTTCGTATGTAGTGCCGGGTTATACATATATACAGTAACCGGGGCAACAGCACAGTGTCACCATGGCAACAGTACCCACACCTTCCATATCACCATTGAAGTTCAGGAACGACTTTTTTTAGAATCTGTTTTTTATCGATGGTAACATTTACACACAGATTTCATTAGGGTTAGATGTTTTCCATAAAGATTTTAAAAATCTGTATTTTTTTTGTTATCGAAGGCACCATTTGGACACACATTCCCGCTTCATTATTATTCATGTTATTCAGGTAAACAGGTCAAATTCCCGTCATAATGGGATAACCACGTGGATGAAGTTCATGCTAATAGAAGGGGGCAGTGTAGCCAGGGTGACATTAGACACTGTTCCACCGACACCAGAGAAGTTTCGTTAGTTGCGTATATTATACCGCAGGTATTAATAACGTGCGCTGATTGGTAAATATATGTCACGTGCATGGTTACGGCGTTCTCAGGTGCGCCCACATCAGGTTAGCAATAATACATGTGGCGTTACGATTTATAATGGCACATGTACATATTAGGAATTAAATGCAGATTAAAGTTACAGTCGTGAGTACGCAACATCGAAAGATATATATACAGTCCAGATATATATACATATTTATACAGTCCAGCCATGCAAGCATGTAATTCTCAAATTCCACCACCACTTAAACGTTACGGACACCATGAAGCAAACATATTACAAAAAACGACGGCCCATGCCAATACACTGGGAGTTACCATGCACAGAGCTTATATACTTTATACAGCATGCATACATGCATACAACATGTGTACAGCAAATATTTCTGCTTTGCAACTTGCCTGTTTTTTGTGGTCCCCAAAACGCTTGCACAGTATACGCTACGTGCTTCCCCTCTTTCACTATAGGAAAATGTCCCACAAAGCATCTTGGAACTATTACCACAAATCGGCAAGTAGCCAACCCTATCCCTTGCGCCTCATCATCTTAAGGTTCATGAACTTTAAGCATATACCGACGCCTTATGTGGTTTAAAGGGGACACCCCTGTTCTTCATAATCAAATTACAGGCTTGCATTGTGCAACATGAAGACTGTGGAATGGGGTCTGTGGAATGGAGTGACTTTTTCTATCTAAATTGTACTTGCATACAGTGCAACACAACACTAGAAGAGACTATCCATGGCCAAGCTCAACGTGGTCTTAATTCTGGGGTGGTCTTAAGTCGGGGTTCCATTGTATTCTATGGGCGTGATACTGTCCTACCCCTCACCCCTCATTGTTGTTGGGACTCTTTCTTCTGCATTGTCTTACCTTTGCCTACAGTAGGTAACTGCTTTAGTTTATAGCTGTCAGATGGGCATTGAAGAATTTACAGTACCACCACAAGTGGTCGTTTATTTTTTTTAAACTTGTGTTTATCTTATGAGGTTCTCGACAAGGAATCCATTGCACATTAACGGTGACCTCAAGTCCAGTACCTTAACCCCCCCCCCCCCCCATTGTCTATGCCAATTAGCTGTCTATATCCATGTGATAACCTGATTCCCGTGACACTTACCTGTAATCCTAGACCCTATTACTGTGTGAGTAAATACCTGACGAGCTCCCTGAGTTGGTCATAGGGCTTGTTGTTGTGGAGCTCAATGTACTGCTTCTGCTGCTGCTGCTGGTGATGGTAGTGGTGGTAGAACTTGGTGTGGTTGTCGTAGTGGTAGTACTGCTAGACGGCTGACTGCTAGTACCGGAGATGAGACTGATTGAGAGGGAGGTCGTAGTGGTGGAAGTGGCTGTAGTTGTTGTGCTGCTCCCTATGGACAGTGGCGTAGATCTATCAGCTGTAGAACTGGTGGAGGACGAGCTACTTAATCTGCCAGTAGTGGTAGATCCCGTGACGGGTGTACTGCTTGCTCGCATCGTTGGGGTAGCAGTGGTAGTGGTGCTGCTACGGACAGAATTGCCACTAGTTGTGGAACCACTCGTGGACGTGGGGGAGGTTGTACTTCCAATGCCACTGGTTGCAGTGCTACTGCCTGTGCTTCTGGTTGTAGATGTTGTACTTCCAACAGAATTGGCACCGGATGTGGTGGTACTTCCGGCAGAGGTGGCACTAGTTGTTGTGCTGCTCACAATGGGCGATGGACTAGATGTGGTACTTCCAGTTGGTGGGGAACTACTTATGGCACTCCCAGTAGATGTGGAGCCAGTTGCTGTGGTGCTTCCGACAGAACTGCCAACTGTTGTTGAACTACTCCCAGTAGATGTGGCAGTAGTTGTGGTACTTCCACTGGATGTGGCACTTGTTGTTGTGGTACTTCCACTAGAGATGGCACTTGTAGTTGTGGTACTTCCACTAGAGGTGGCACTTGTTGTTGTGGTACTTCCACTAGAGGTGGCACTTGTTGTTGTGGTACTTCCACTAGAGGTGGCACTGGTTGTACTTCCACTAGAGGTGGCACTTGTTGTGGTGGTACTTCCACTAGAGGTGGCACTGGTTGTTGTACTTCCACTAGAGGTGGAACTTGTTGTTGTGGTACTGCCTGGAGAAGTAACACTGGCGGTACTACTGCTTCCTCCAGACGTGCTTGTGGTTGTGGTTGTGGTACCTGAGGGTGTTATGCTCTGTACTGTGGAATTAGAATAGTATGCATATAACAGTATATATAAATGCATATAACAGTATGGGGGTGAGGCGCAGCATGCAATGCACAGTTTGAAAGAAGGATACACGGAACGGACTAGATTATATATCCCCGTCGCTTTACTGTTACCACCACCATATGAAGCCCCAGCCATCTTGTTACAGAGTATATATGCGTTTTAGATTTGACAAATCCACGTTTCTTTACAACAACCTTTCCGACGAGTCTATTAGCACATATACGAGCGGCTTCTTTGCCAACTCCATCCATATATTTGAATTAAAATGTGAATGTGTTCTTAAATCGTTTTGAAAATAGATATATCGGTATTTAATTACAAACCCAACAAAGCAGAGAATTTTGAATAAATGCATTTCGGGACAGGTTTATATGTAATGTTGGCTATTGACCAGAATAATAATTTCTAAAGGGTAGATTCTAGTCCATTGTGTGAAAATACATATGTCTCTCTAATAATCATGTCGTCTTTGGTACTTGGAAAAAGTAGAAAATTTTTAACAAAAAATACAGGAAAAACCAAATAAAGCCAACATGTCACTGGTACCAGAATAATATATCTAATAATATATATATAATAATATATATCTTCCTTATTTACATTACTTTATATATTATATTTAGTATATTTCTTCTATATTGTTTCAAAAAACATTTTCCACCAAGCATTCTCTCCACAAATCATGCCACAAATAGCCTAATCCCATAAATGCAGTCTGCAAAATTGGGTGGTACAAAAAATAAGAAACGGATTTAAATATCCACCTAACACATACGAAATCATGCACAGCTTTCAAAGGGTTCACATCGAGGCTTCCTCTGATATGGAAGCCTTAAAATATTGTAAACACACACACATACACACAAACACACTCACCGGAAGTTGATGACGTGGTACTACTGCTAGTGCTGGTACTGGATTGTGTAGTACTGCTACGGCTGGTCGTAAGTGCTGTTACAACGGATAAGTCATTTTGTACAAGGTTAAATGCATACACCATATGTACAGTGTCTTGGTTAGCTTAGTAAATAGGTTGATTAGTAAATATTTGCCTTGATGTTAAACTTGGTTATCACATAGGGCAAACGGTAGGATTAACATGATTAATTGTTTGTATTCCGTCCGACTGATGCTAAAAGCCAATTGCGACATTTTACCAGTAAGGATACATATTATTTTGTGAACTACCAGTTAACGACGTATCAAACTACTGTATCTACACACTGCTCCAACAGGCCTTCGAGGGAACTTCCACAAAATTCAAAAACTTAATTAAATTCATATTTCGGAAGTTACCAGTTAATCAATGTCCATACATGTATGGAGCTAACCCAAGCGTCCTGGTCTTCTTACAGTATTACTGTTCGTTGCATGCCCTCAATAAAAGATGTTGGATATGTCGACATGACAACGTTACTCCCTTTACATTCTATGCCAGTCAGTTCACCTTAGCTTCTGCGGCCTCTGTTTTGTATCTATATTTTAAATACCCCGCCATGTGCAAAAACGTATACAGAGACAGATTTCCCTGACAGTGGCCGAGTATTCTTACCTGTGGTGGAGGTGGTTGTAGACTGCTGGGTCGTGGACGTTGTACTGGATGACGTCGAGGAGGCTGTGTGTATATATATATACCACATATATATATGTTTCATTTATGTACAACACATTCCAACTGCAACATCTTTCTTGGATATAAATATGTGATATATACTGGTTTAATAATAATACACTGGTGCGTAAATTAAATGTACAGTGCAACTGGTATGATAATACATTATGTACAGTTCAACTGGCATAGGTGCAATACATTTACAGTGCAACATGCAATACGGTTTCCAAGTCTTACACCTTGAGCTTTACAAAGCATTGGGCTAGTTTCCAGAAAATCTACCAATAAACTTAAGTTCTCTAATAACTAGGTTACCATTGTCTGCCGCATACTTTGCCGCAGACCATTAGTGAAAATTGTCTAGACACCGGTACCTTATTCCCAGGAACAGGGTTTTAGAATTTGATCTGCATCTATTCCAATTTATGCAAATTATGCAAACAAAGCTTAGTTGTGGTATACCAATCATAATGCTCGACAAGCACTGAACTAGATAAGTTGTTCAACTTCAAGTGATTTCCAACACTTTTCCCATTTGACGCCTACATTTACCCGTACCTATAAAGAGAGTTGGTTGAATAAAATTGTTAAAGGATTGCAGATGTATACATGTATATAGGTAGAAGTAGTTTCAGTGATGTACGGATCACCAACTTTTTAATTTACTTTTATCATTATGTCCAGACCGCCACCACGTGACCGATCACGTGACCTAACAAGAAATTCCTACCTGAGGTGCTCGATGCGGTGCTACTGGTAGTGGTGGAGGAGGTTGGGGCAGAGCTGCTGCTAGTCGAGACAGCTAGAGAAGGAAATACGGACATAGGAAAAAAGTGCAAATCATATTATATTACATTCATTGCGATGTGCAGGAGAAATAACTTATGTACACGGTGAGTTCAGTGCAGAGAACATTCCAGTGTGTAAATGTCTAATTCAGTAAAAGACTAAGTGACTATTTCTTGAACATCGGAATGCGCATTCAGAGATCTTAGATGAAGAACCAACACAAAAAGTAGGAGGATGTTCACTTAATGCCATGTTTACAGAACTAACAATGGCATATGACGGGACCATGGTCACCTTCTTGGACTTTCTTTTTCAAATGCAGTCCCCTTATAAAGGCCAGGTTATTCCTCTACATCTTATCTCTAACAATAGACATGCTACACGCTAACATGGAAGACGTAACCGTCAAACGCGATGCCTATGTAGTCTTGTGACTGGGACGCATCGGGTATTGGTGTCCATATACATGTACTATCGGCCAAGATTTGTCACATGCATTTTTTACCTGTGCAATATGGAGTAGAAAGGGTTGTTATAATTCAGTAGTTGGGCACCGTAATAACTACAACTGTACTAAAACTTCGTCTGGACGGGGTAAATATTATTTAATGAAGTTAACACACAATTAATTAAAGACCTAATGTTTAAATAAAGACATTTGAGCAATTGTCTGCACGAACAATGATGTAGCAATACGGCAGAACATATTGTTTTGCAGAATGTGCGATAAAAAGGCAATGGATAAAATGAAAGAATTGAAAACAAACAAGGTAGGGAGATGTATCTCGATTCAAACATATCCTAAATTACAGCAGTGCTTTCACTAAATCGAGGGTGCAAAACATGGTGAAATTAAATGGAAAAAGCAAGAGAATATTTACAGAAGTATTTCTCGTAGATGCAAACACACCACGTCCTTTTCCTAAATTTAAAGCAGTGTTCCCACTAAATAGATCGTTAATGTAATAACTATTACCTTACTTACATAAGATAAATCTAATATTATATAGAGACATATATCTTCTTAAGTTGCACACATTCTTCTTTTGTATTTATAGTCGGGTCAACAAACGGGCACTTCGCAAATATATGAAAAAAGACTGTCAAGGTTGGTATTCCTGACGTACTTAAATCTGAGTTTATAACTTGTCACCCACGAGAATGTGGCTGAAGTTAAAACGTAGATTTAAGCCCGGACGAAATCGGCGACCAGCCACATTGTTCCTTACCTGTAGTAGTAGTCGTACTTGAAATTGGGGACGTAGTAGTGGACGAAGTGACAGATGTAGTAGTAGTGCTTGTAGGAGCTGCATTAACAACACAAGAGAGAGAGAGAGAGAGAGAGAGAGAGAGATGTTATAACTACACGTACATGCATAAAGTACCTGTAAACTCGAACAACCAATTCCTGAGATAAACCATGCACTAAGTGCAAGTGGAGTTTACAGACAGTGCATTTGAATGTTAATATCCCATCATGCATTACTAGATAAAACAGACACTAAACAGTGGACACTACCAGGTACCGTACCCTTTAGAAATATATCGCAAAAGACACCAACCTACATATACTTAACTTTAATTATCTGTGAAGACAGTCTTAAGTAGTTTCTCTTTATTGATATTTTGTCGTTTAGCCATATTATTCTTTCAAAGTACTATCTAGAAATGTAGCCAACCAAACTCACCAAAGGTAGTAGTAGTTGTTGTAACCCTAGGAGCAGTCGTGCGACGTACTATTGGTAACACAAACTACGGAGTTAGTCTCGTTAAATAGTTGCTACATGTATATTATTATTATCACATCAGTGGTAATTAACACAGGGCGCTAGAGCCAACACACAACAAGAGACGCGAAGACACTGCCTGCAGATAAAAACATATCATTTGGTGGTTCGAAATCAATTTCTGACCCAAGCAAATAATGAAAATGGAGACTAGTAAAAGTGCCGTTAGCCAAAGTTTTGAACTCGTACAATCCAAATTAAATGTTTTACTTTGTTCTTAATTTCTCAATGCTCAAGGCAGCCATTTTGATAATGCTTATCAACTGGAGGTGTCTTTGCAACATATATACACACAAACTGACACACATCGGAAATATAAGTATTAAGAAATGTTCTTGCCTGGCTATGGACGCTATTATCTATCGCATTTCTACAAAATTGAGGTCCAAAACAACAATAGAGAATGTCATTGTTTGAATATGAATACTCGATTTATGAAGTACCAAATGTAGTCTGCCTGCATTAATCAGCGAGAAATGTGTAGAAAATTCCACTGTAAAATTAACTTTTTACACTTTAAAAAGTTAAAGGAAGGCAAATTGAATAGAGTAGATAGCAGTTAGAAGCTTACATTATTTCTACAACGAAAGAACCAGCCATAATGAGGTTTGAAATAACACCTTTGTTCACGAAAATACTAGGGTGATTTTTATAAACATATTTTCCTGCACCTATTGTACTATATTTGGTGTTTCGTTCCAGTCTGCGCCTAATGCTGCCTTCCGCTTCTTGCTATCAGCAGGCCTAGCAACACAGCTAAAACACTAGTCATATCTTTATGTTAATCCAAGCCTAAAGTGTGTATTTAAATAAAAACATTTCTGCTAGAGTTACATCACTGTCCGAAACGATTTATTACCCAGACAGCAATTGTTTTTTCATATACTATTCATAGCCCGTTAATGTTATACGAGTTAACAGATAAACTAAAGAACACACACAGGAACTCCAAACGCACCAACTTTACTTTGTACACCAGTAACACCAAGTTAGTACTTACTATCAACAGTTACTAACAGCAGAACAGCAAACAACCTTTATCACCCGTTATTACATTTGAAAGACAAACCACACTAATGACACTACACACGTCTACAATATACATGTACTAGCATGACACAACGTTGGCTCGTGGCGTAGGTTCATACAATTTTGAAACTCTAAGTTTTGACTCAATTCAACAGTCTGAGTGAGGATTGCGGCTAAGAATGTGACTTAAGTCAAAACTTGGAGTTGCAAATTCTTAAAAAAACTCCTCGCCATTGGAGTATTAATCCCGCACAAACCTGTAGTAGTGGAGGTACTGCTTGGAGAAGACGCAGTCGCTGAAAGTGTAATGATATACATGTGCATGTACTAGTATACACACAGTAGGATTACATATATGGAGTATAATATTGGCTGATTTCCATATAAAATATAAAATAGTGCTTATAGTGCTTCCAAGGAACATGCTTTATAAATATTCTATATGCCTTACATGCTCAGGACCACCACGTGTGAGTGCTCTATAATAATGGGTGCATTGAATATTAAATAATGTTGAACGTATGTCAGGTGAGCCCTAAAGTCAAATGGACTCTTCACAATGCTTCAAACGATATTGATATCGTCGATAAAATGGCATAAATGTTTTTGTTTTTTTGTCAAAGAAGTGTAAGGCTTACTTGATGTCGTGCTGGCCGTGGATGACGCTGAAAAAGGTGCAAATAGGTGTATCAACAGGTGCATCAGATGCATAGATGCATCAAGAGGGAGCATGCAACTGAGAAACTGGGAATCTGACTGCTAGTAAGACATGCGTATGTTAGCAATAACACAATACATGTATACTAGAATTGCGTCTATCTATAGATACGATGAGATGAGATAAGATATGAGATAAGGTATAACAAGAGATAAGATAACAGATCAGATAAGATAAAATTATATATGTAAACATTTTGGAATTTTTATAAATATAGTTTTTTTATATATGGATTTTTATTAATAAACATTAGAGTCCAGCAGTATTGACTGACATGATGCAGATGAGAGATAAAAAGTGACATGATATGGTGGTCGTGAGGCATATCTCATAATGAAATATTTCAAAAGGTCAAAGCCCTGTGGCATACCATTTTGGGATATTACCAAGACGTAAAATCGAATTTGGATTCTTCATACTCTCCTACTATCACTTGAAGAAAACTGTTGTGTGATTGTTACTATAAAGAAAATGGATGAGAGTAAAATATCAAAGCAAAGCATTGATGAGCGTGTGGTGTTCTCGAAATACTCAAAGACAAATCGTTTAACGTCACTACCTCTACAATCACCCGTAACACATTATGTTGAGCATAACATAACAGCATTAAACTTGACTGACTGAAGATATTTCTGTCAAACTTCTCAGATACCCGGTTTCCCAATATACATTAGTAGATCATAACATACATGTACCCACCTGTGCTGGATGTGGTAGTGGAAGAAGTAGTACTAGCAGAGGTCGTGCTAGTCGTACTAGTCGTACTGGTCGTACTAGTCGTACTGGAGGCTATCAACGCAGCATGCAGAGTGTAAGTAGACAGACAACGTACATGATATATACACAGTATATGTGCAAGGTACATTACGTAAATATTAATGGTAGCATGCAAGATGCATACAACATATAAATATGGTGGTATGCAAATAGGTGCAACTTACATCGAGTAACATTTAAGTTAGCATGCACGATGCATGTAACATGTAAATATTACTGGTTGCATGCAATCTACATTAAATAATGTAACTGTATATTATGCAAATGTTACTGGTGGCATGCAAAATACGTACATATTTCTGGTAACATGTAAGATAATATGGTATGTAAATATTAGTGGTGGCATGCAGTATACATTCAGTGTACATTAAGTAAACATTACTGATAGCATGCAATACACATACCCCATACACCACTTACAAATTATTGATAGCATGCAATCAAATAAACTAATAGCTGCCTTGTCAGAAGGAGTTTATTCAAAGTTTCTTTTTTGTAGCTGGTTAATTAAAGCAATTACACTACTGTAGAATAACCATAAACATTACACCCGATTATAGGCCACTTTCAGAGCCAAAGCTGGAAATCTCGAAAATTAATTATGTTTCTATGTTTTGACTTAAGTCATATCCTTAGCCAATCACGTCCCTCAAAATAATGACTTATTAAAGTCAAAATTTAGACTTAAGTATTTTCAAGAACTCTACCCCAGAATTCAGAAACAAGTCGAACGTCTATCAATGATGTTGCCAGTAAATCGACAATAACATTACTCTGAACTGCCGATTTCAATTGGTTCTGGACCAACTCTTAATGGTATATTAAATTGAAAGCACCTCTAGTACTTGCGCACAGGTAAAATCTGTATATTAAATACACATCCTGACTGAATTATTACACTTTACTCTACATGTTGACTCAATTATTATACTTTACATGTTGACTGAAATATTATACTTTACATGTTGACTGAAATATTATACTTTACTTTACATGTTGTCGGAGACTGAAAGTCAGCGTGACATGAGCACATCACCTCGCACGTTTGTGCTATGTACCTATAAAGCGTATCACGCCCGCAGGGCGAAATCATTAAGCTGCTGCAATCATCAAATCTCCATAATATGGTGTCAAATGACATTCACTCGTAAGTACTAGTATTCGGTGAGCCAAAAGAAATAATTTTTGCTCGTCGTGTCTTAAAGGAAAATAACTAGGGCATAAATGTCCCTTGTAATACGTGTGGGATAATAATATTCGGTCTCAAATTCGATGGCGTTAATGGGGCTCTCAAGTAGCGCATTATTCTAATACTTGAAACTAGCTCAATCAGTCACCTTCTCAGATCACTTGGGAGCCTACATCTTTATAAGCACTGCACGACGTAATGGGTAAATATTGTACAACATCCGCCTCTGTCTATTACATGCCTGGTGCTCATTACAGCTGAGTAAACCGTAGCACTTTTCAGGCCCGACTCTTGCTCAGGTACCGAGCAACAAGCGTATTGTGGGCGTGGACCCATGATCTCCTGTATTGTGAGTCCAATGCCTTCACCACTCGGTGTTCACTTCAACGATGAACGCGCCTGGCCAAAGAGAGTGCATACCCCCAAAGAATTTAACTCGCAAAATAACTTCTCATGCAAGTACATATGATTTAAGCATGGGGAATTGTTTCAAACACCGTGCAGAACAGACGAATACTGCACCCAATGGGTCAAGATCTAGCAGCATTTGGCGCACAGATTTGTGAACCATGGAAGGTCCATTCAGAAAGACCCTGCCAGCTTAGTTTTATTTCTATCAGAAAGCCCCCTTTCCCGTTTGCAAGTCATCCACGAAGAATTTCCAGAAGCTAATGAATAAAAGCGAAATAATCAAAATGTATTTTACGCTTTTTCTACCACCAAAGCTGAAGCCATCCCGTCCGTCCCAAGCTTGATTTTGATCCAGAATATAAAAGGCCAATCGCCTTGATCCGATGCTCCCGATCTGTACATATGTACTTACCGGATGTGGTGGTGGTGGAGGTTGTCGTGGGGTTTGTGGACGTGGTTGTGGGACTCGTGGTGGTAGTGGTGGTAGAGGTTGTTGTGGACGGGGCAGTCGTAGTTGTGGACGTAGTAGATGAAGATGCTAAAGGGTGAATGTTTATATACTTTATTAACAATTACATGGATTCGCTTACGTCATTATAGTTTCAGATCATTGAGCATTCCCCATCATCTGTGATGGATAGGCGCGCCAGGAGGGCGTTTCCCGTTGCGTATAAAGTTTTTGTGCACCTCATGAGCACCCATTGTCAGTTGAGCTGAGTACTATTTGAGCAGAATGAATCAAACACTATGCGGGGAAAAGAAAATTTTGAGACTAGTGCTTCAAGTAACAACGGCCATTCGCACTGAATGGTACCTTTTCAAGGGAAAATTTCAGGTAATTTCCAGTCATTCTTGACCAAACAACGTTAACACGAAGTGAAGACGTAGTGAATATGGCAGCTTTGTGATTATGTCGTTTACAGTAACATGTACAAATTATATTCTCCAGCTTAAAAGGGCCGGTGGTACTTTCCCTCGGCTCGGCTATTTTCAATTTCAATATTCATTAAAATTTTCTCAAAAGGCCTGCTAGTGTCCATTTACACGTGGAACATGTGGTAGAAAAAGATGGTTTCCGTCCAAGAAATACAGCCATAACAGTTTACTAGGACGTAGCCAAATAAAAAAAAATATTTATTATATTTGGATCACAGATACCCCACGACTTTAACTCCATCTTCCTTGCTCATGCCAACACCAGGGACGGGTTTAAGTTGCGACTTAAGTTAGATTTTCAGCCAATCGCATTGACAAGATGGAAGGCCTAAGTCTAAAAATTAGAGTTAAGTATTTTCTGGAACTCCGGCCCAGAATCTTTGCATCTGGAATTAATCATGTTGCTGCCAGACCGCGTTAACAGTGTTAGTGAACATATCAGTAAAGCATGCATTAGATAAATATGTTTTAATACGGAAATACTTCTACTGGCATCTACTTCATGCGTGCCCGGTACGATGTTGCTATTATGGTTTTTACGTCATGCATACCAGGCAGTAAGGTAGCAAATACTGCAATTATGATATGTACAGAAATTAACAATATAATCTAGGCGTTTGCATTACTTTTACTATTTAATTGCATTTCTGTAACAATCGCAATTAAATAGCAATGCATCCATGTTGTTACATATACCTGAGCAATAACCTAAATATGTATATGTACATGTTTAACGGATATATAAATGTATTGGATATATTAAATATATTATATACAGGACAGGATCCTCCTCGCTTTGAATTCACTTGGCGCTGTGAAACGAAACCAGCCAAATGCACAGTATGTCCTGTTTGTGTACTGGTACACTACCATGCCGTACACCCTTACCTGTGGTCGTACTGGATGTGGGCATTGTCGTAGTCGTACTAGCGGTAGTGGAAGCTGGAGGATAAAACCACAGGTACTCAAGAAAGATATCACATGACACCAGTTCTGAAATGCACTTTGTGTACAAGTGGACTAGGGTTCTAATCTAGGCCATTACACAGGTGCAACATGGGGTTAGGTAAAACATAAACCCTTTCGACGGCCGATTTATCAACGGATAATACAAGGAAAAGACAAAGAAACCTTTACATACACGATCTACCGTAACATTAAAGAGTGCAATGGACATTTACGCCCTTTGGTGGTACCGCAGTTAGATAATGAATATTATCATGCCAGTCATGTACATGTGCATAGCAACTAATTCGTATTTCAAACGCTCCAATGACAGTAAGGACCCTGGGTCCCATTTCAAGTAAAATACCCTGTTGTGAACCTCATGCAATGCAACCAAGGACCCAGACGTGTGTTTCGTTGGGCTTAAATAATAATCCTTGTGTCAATTTGATTCCCCAACCGTATTATCGTGTCGTGGACATCAACAATCACTCACAAATGCACTGGGCCACTAGGCCACTGGGCCCTGGGGCTTAAGCAGAATATGATACGTACCTGTTGTAGTAGTTGGTGTAGATGTCGGAGCTGAAACAACACAATGTACCGTGTAAATAAAGAAAATATATTTGGCGAACGTAGCAGAGAGGGTTTAGAATATATCTTTGGTTGTTTTTAATTTAGAATGTTATGTGACGGAAAAGCCATCCATTATGGAGTTAAAGTTAGATGCAGGATTACCAGCATGCAACAACCATCCGATAGCCTGTACATGGGGGAACATTCTATTTACTGATCGAATTAGTACCTTTTAGCTGACGCCGCTTAAGTTAAACAATAATCAGCAACAAAACCAAGAATAGATAAACAAAAAACCTTCCGAAACCGTTAAAGTGTTCCTATGTTAGGAAAGTTGCAGAACAAAAGTAGACACTGAAGTATCTTATGTTAAGAAAATAAAAACATCTTATGTTAATCAAAATTCGTTAACAATCATCGTTAATAAACTGTCCTTCTTCAATATTACAATGGGATTAGGGGTATTGTGTTATATGTTTGCAATTCAAAAAATACTATATACAAAAATAATTATGTTTTCTGTAGTTTTAAATCAAACAGAGAGATTTCACCCGAATCTAAAGCTACATATCTAACTGAAGCATTTCTAGTCCACAGGCATTTACATCGTATTTCTAAGTTGCTGTGCATCTTGCTAAATTCTATAGCTATGCCTAAATATCAGTCAAATTTAACTACATACAAGACATGTACAAGACATATATATATAAGACAACTACAATTGCCTCGAATACTCGAGCGATAATACTCGAGCGATGGAATTTTATTTTAAAAAAAGAGCGATTTGCGAAAGCAGGTGAAATAATTCGGGCTGTCCTTGCGTGTGATAAGCAATCAGGTAAATATACACAACACTTAAGCATCCGTACCAAAGCAAATCACACAAAACCTTAATCGGGTTGGTTACCCGCGCCAGTGAGATTATTCGACGAGAACATGACGATTGGAAAGCGATAACCCTTACACAAGCGATAAGACTTAAATGACCCTCGGCAGCAACCAATCGAAACTATTTCATCTGTTTCGAGCGCGGTATAAATTAATTCCTGAACAGGATCAGTACCACCAGGCAGAGAACCGAAGCAAAAGACACGGATTCTAGCTATACACACAAACTGAAGTTGAATCTTCCTGAGATAACAGTGTGACGGAACAATGCAATAGATCACACCACTGACCTTCACACCACAACTTTGTTATTATTGTCTTTGACATATATATCAATCAATTAAAATATAAGGTCCTGTAAAATAAATAAATAAATAAATAAATAAATAAATAAATAAATAAATAAATAAAATTAAGAATGCTATATAGCCACTTAATAATATTAATGCAACAAAGCCCAACACAGCAGTAGTAGCCACTCTTCACTGAACCAAAGCAAAATTTGTTCTCATCAGAATTCATAAAGATCGTCACAGTACATGTAAGTAATCCTCTCCGGTTCTGGCGTTGACCAATGATGTCAACGGAGCAAGCAAGCAAAGCCAATCAGGAACAATCTCACACCATTGTGACCAATGAGGTGCCTCAACTCAATGCACACAATCCGAATAGCGCAAGCCTTATCTAGTATGATCAGCCGAAATACACGCCTGTGGCAGAAATTAATAAACGTTCTGACAGTTTCTTACATGTTTTAGAAAAGCCATAATAAGACAGTTACTGTATCAGAAAATAGAATAGCTGCCGAAATTTCGCTGAAGTTGTATTTCAGAACTCGAATTAAAACTCTTGTAAATCGCCAAGGCCCTTCTCACATATTAAACGTTTCTTCGAAACGATTAAAGGGTAAACGACTGTTTAAAGTTGTATGGGTGCGTTTTAATTTCAGCCACAGGGCCTGGGCTTGGTTTCTCAAAAGATCTCGAACTTAAACTACACTCAAACACTAAACTGGAAACGAATTAGTGATCTTAAAATAATATTTCAGGGCCTGTGATTTTTAGAGAAACCATAGCCAGTGCTTTTAGCCAACCTTCCATTTTACAAAATTTCGGCAAGTGCTTTCAATCATTTCGGCTGCATTGAAAAACTAATGTATACACACAGGAAAAAATGTATAAAAAGCCACACACATATACGCAAGCTCGCTTTATGCAAACCTGGCCTTTTACTTACTGGTCGTCGACGGGCTTGTGGTTGTTGTTGTTGTTGTTGTAGTTGTTGTTGTTGTTGTAGTCGGTGGTGTAGTAGTGGTTGTAGTAGGTGGTGTTGTTGAGCTGGTACTCGTTGGTGCTGTAGTTGTGGTGGTTGGTACAATTCTGGTTGTTGTTGTTGTTGGCGATGTAGTAGATTGTGTTGAGCTGGTAGTAGTTGTGGATGATGTGGTGGGGGAAGTGGATGTTGGACCAGTTGTGGTCGGTCTAGTAGTCGTCGTTGTTGTCGATGTCGTCGTTGGCTGTGTTGTAGTTGTCGATGTCGTCGTTGTCCCAGTCACTGTAGTAGTAGTGGAAGTACTTTGTGAAGTTGTTGAAGTTGTAGTAGGTGATGTAGTTGTAGTCGTTGTTGGTGATGTAGTGCTGGTTGTAGTGGGTGTGGTAGTTGTTGTGGTAGTTGTCGGTGTTGTTGTTGGTGGTGTTGTTGTAGTTGTTGATGGAGCTGTCGAACATAGAATGAAATATATATCATATCTAGATCATATAAGAAAGGCATTTACTTGCCTTAGATATTTACTTAAGCTTGCCAGAGTTTGAAGCATTCTTGGTCAACAAACATGTATTTACGTAAATGGTTAGTCCATGCATGGGTGATTAAACGCTTTGTAACAAGCATGGGCAGAGTAAATACTTTATAAGAAATATGCAAAATAAATACCCTATAACAGCCATGCACTAGGCTTATAACAGCCATGCAAGTCTAAGTAAATCGTTATAAATAAATTCAGGCATAGATATTGGCATAAATACATTTACGACATATTGAAGCAAAAAAAAATATGGAACATGCACATAAAGGTACATTTATTTACTCTTAACAGAGCTCAGTATACATATACATAAACATGCCTGAGTAAAACAGTTAAAAGGTTAAGACTTAAGCATAATTTGTGAATGTGTCATTAAATTTTGCTAATTTTATTAGACTGGCTTTACTGCATGTCACTTACTTGATATTGTGGTTGTAGCTGAATAGACAGAAATATTAAAAAACTGATTTAACGACACAAATTTAAGGAGTAAAGTTGCAATCCTGCAATGTATTCTGGATAATGGATTTAGCATGTTCTGCATCATGCTACACAAACATCAACAGCGCTGCATTTCTCAAAATACTTAAGTGTAAGTGCTTATAGTATTAAGTCAAATTACTAGTCAATCACATTACTTAGGTTGGTAACTTACATTAGATATAGAAATATTTTTTTTATTTTCCAGTGTCACACGATTATATCAAATAAACCCTTACACCGTTTGCATGTCAAGAATGTCTTTTTTGGCTGAGCTATCGTTGCCACGCCTTTGGTGCGATTAGGTAACCTTGGCTGAACCGTACAAATATCAAAGGCTGCTTTAAACAATGAAGATTGAATGGAGAACCATTCAGGCTACATGTGCAGCTGACGAAATATGTATACGCCATATTGGCTTCTGGCTCGCAATATCATGTTTTATTCCGTAACCAAAGCTTACTTATCCTAATGGGTGCCTATAGCGTGTGAGATGTCCACTGTATGTATTAGGGACCCCAGACCCCCACATACGCAGACACAGGCATACGCTATACTTACGCGTCGTGGTAACGCGGCAGGGGGATACTAGCTCCCAGAACGTGGCGCCCGTCATTGGCCTGAGGTCGTCCTTGGCCAAGGGGTTGGTGACAATCCAGCAGCGGGCAATGCTGCTGAGAGGGTCCCAATCCAGACCGTAACACGTCCACAACAGGACGACGGCACACTCTTCCATACAGGCCTCCAGGGTTAGCAGATCCTGACGAGGCAAGGCTCCCGTTGTGTGCATATTCACATTCTCCCTCCAGACAGGCCCAGCTATTCCATTGCACGCTGGAAGCAGATACACCACTTCCGGTTATCAGTGGACTGCTTCCGGTCCTATCGCTAGATCATTGCTGCGTGCATACGTCGATCCCAACATTAGTAAGCAGTGCCTCTATAAAGCCGCTTATACATGTATACAGTTATAGCAAGCAGTGTTAAAATAGACACTGGCAAAATACATGCAAGCCTTAATAAAGCAGTTAATGAGACAGGAAGGTCTTCAAAGCAAGTGTTCCGACAAAAGTTCTTATTGTAACAGACACCCAATGAGCGCACGCTGTTACAGAGCGAAAAGAAATCCCGCAAAATGTAATCAAGCAGAGGGCATATTAGTTTCATAAAGCAGTAATAGTAATATCTGTCCCCAATATGCGAGCTCTAAGAAACGCAGGTAACTAAAGCTGGCGCTATGAAAGATCGCACACCACACAGCAGTCGCAAATAAACGGCACTAAACCTCAGTAAACCATACGGTAGTCAAGCTAGGTAAAGGGTGTCGGCAAGAGCATCCGGTTCAGGGGGTAGTTACACTTTGCAGGGTATCAAACAAAAACACGCCACACCGAAGTCAATCAAGATATAAGGCTTATAATATAAATGAGCAAAAACAAGAGAAACTCTATACCATCATCAGAAGGCCGTGAAATGAAAAGACACAAAGAAGTAGTCACTTTTTAAATGGTGTCAAATAAAGAGCACAAATGGGGGCAGTCCCTGTTTAAAGGGTATCAGATAACAGCACACAGGGGAAAGTCACTCGAAAGGGTGTCAAATAAAGAGCACACGAATGTACAGTCACTGTTTAAAGGGCATCAAATAACAGCACACAAGGGTCAATCACTGTTTAAAGGGTTTCAAATAAGACTACACAAGGGATGATCACTATTTTAGGGTGGGAAATAAAATCATTAAACGGGGCAGCAGATATTTAAAGGGAACCATAATAGCACACATTTTAACTACTGAACTGGTGCTAAATACAATCACAGCACACGTCAGGCACACTGGAGGGAATGTGTGTATCACACAGGATCAGGTCAGACAGTAGTCACCGTTTAAAGCGTTCCAAAGGCGAGGCGCTAGTTCTGAAATGAGTAGCTACACAGTGGTAAATCCCGCCACAAAGATAACGTCATACTCCATGAAACGATCACAACACAGGACGCTTGCAGTAGCACGGGTACCGGAAGTGGCTTTCGTTAGCCATGTTTTACGGACATATACTAGGCACGCGTATTCAAGTCGAGTGCTTGATAATTCGAACACTATCCCAGCAGAAGGTACATGTAGATAGGGAACTGGCATACGGTGTAACCCTTGTGTGCAAGACACATGGGAGACAGAGTGCTGTCTTCCAAACCAAGAAAATGGCTCATTTTTATTCGATATATCTGCGAGTGCACAGCATATGCATGATATGAATGTGGCTGGACGGTTATGACATATGAAGGTTGTGTGGGATGTGATGTGGAAAATGCTCAGATGAAACGGTTGTGAACAAGTCAGTAGATGGTTAATATAAGCACCGAGAATACAGTGAACTTTTATACTGTAAAGCAAAGATTGTGAGGTTTATATTAGAATCCGATGAGCATTTCCGGACTGTATAAGTGAGTCCTCGAGAAGGTACATACATGTAGTTTCAATATTTTTTTTATTTCACTTTGGACTTTAACTGTAGTGCAGTAATGTCTATAACTTTTGGTATGGAGGCGGTAATACCCATCTAGTCGCCCAAATATAACTGAATCAACACATACCTTGTATCTAGAATCTTATTAATATGTCCGAACATGCCGAAACACACGTCAGCCCATATTTACATATTTGCAAAGATAAGTCTTATTTCTAGCTCAATTGCAATGCGTAATTTTCATAACTTTCCATCAGCCAGACATTGTCCTATAAGCAAAGCTACTACTCACGTTGGAAGTACATGTAGCTGCACTTGCAGTAGCGGCCAAAGTCTTTTTGAGTAATTTGTCTCGGCCAATCAGAAGCCGTTCCCGACAGTGAGCCGGAGCCAATCTTACTACTGTTTAGCACTGTCGTCACTGCGATGGTGATCAGAAGTGGTTATATAACCAAAGGCCGTCAAGTCTTTATTATTCGCCTGCTTTCAATGAGTCAAATTGGGGCACTTCTCAAGTGTTGTATGCAAAGTGTTATATAGACGATGCTCAAGGCTGGTTATACGTTTGAGACGTACTCTGTTGCCTACATATTATAAGTAATGAATGACGTAATGACGTAGGTATGACGTAATGCTAAATAGGTCTCGTGGGAAACAAGAGAACCTTATGTGAGAAGAACTGGGAATTTGAAACTCCTCCTAAATACATACAATTAATAAGCATGCCGTTCTGATCTTTATTCCAACATTGTAATACATTCAATATCATTTTTTTTCTGGCTAGTTCTATAACACATCCCTGTTGTGTTTTATTACATTTATACAAAATATATCGGCAGGGAATTTGAATAGTGTTTCATAAGCCAGCGTGCGCCGAAAGGGACACCTCGGAACTGAAACCTTCTGCAGCGTCGTTTAACAACCCAACAGGAGTAAAGCGACCCTAAAGTGCTTAAACTGAACCGGCGGGTATCTATAGCGAATAAAAGCGAATAAAATGCCTTAAATGATGCAAAAAGGCTTGATAAATATCCGAGACAATATAGAGTACCGATGTGTTTGTAAATAAAACGAGACGGTATATAATTTCGAATAAAGAGTGTGATTATAAACTAACATCGCGTGGAACATATGCAAATATCTTCCACACATCTTCCAGTAATTATAACGCGATAATAAAAGGTGTATTGGGCGTTGAAAAAGCAACCAACGAATAATACCCCAAAATAAAGAGAATCAATGCTAGTAGCACGAAGAATCTCTCGGTGAGTGCTTTCTTTGTTATAGTAGAGAGGAAATACGTTTTGTATATTTTCCCAATTCTTAGTACAAATTTTCAGGCTATGCCTATGCTATTGCTTAAATACGCAAGGTGATACCATCTTGTATAAACACCACAAAAAAGCAAATCTTCAATCTTTGCTTCGTTGTTCATCCTGGAAACAGGTAAGCATGCATGATCAGCGCGCGACAACGCTTACAGCTAGCAGGCAACTAACATTAAACACATTGTATACTAAAATATAGGTATAGAACTTCACATGCCACGATAAAGACCCGCTGTACGACATATGCCAAAATTATTATTACATGTGTGTCTACAACAAAAGCCCGTTGTTAAAAGTGTCTATCGCTAACGGCAAGGGTTAACATTAAATGAACACCTGTTAGGAAAGACACAGAAATATGGCAGCAGAGTGAAATATTGTCAATATGGGGATTGAAGTTAAGGGATCGGCTCAGCACACTCGGGCTAACAGTGAAACGTGTTAAGTTTACAAATAGTTGAAATTCGTATGCGTATGCTATGCTTAATACTTAACGCGTAAATCATAATGGCAAGTCCATATCAAGCCAGACAGAGTATCAGAATAGTAATTTTGGTCGACCAAGAGTTCACTGAGTACCCCACGCTTAAAATCTCGTGATGATAGAATTTACAGTGGGGTAACGAACTGTAGAAACACGTCATAGGAAACATGATCATCCTCTTAAAACAACATTAACAGACGGATCAGAAACAGAACGTTATGAACTGACATTGAGCATCAGAGACCAGAGGGATAATGATCCACTAGTTTTGTGCTGTTACATTGTACTTTATCTGTCAAATTAAATTTTTGAGGGTTTTTATATATCGTAAAACTTCTAATAAGTGCCTGGCCTCTAATAATAAAAGCCGGCCTCTAATAGGAGCCGGGTGTATGGGGATACCGAATTTGAAAAATGCCTCTAATAATATGCCTCTAATAAGCGCCTGCCTCCAATAGCGGCCGGGTCTAAGGCACGTCTGAAATTTATTGCCGCCCGGACGCTTATTAGAAGTTTTACGGTATACATTTTACGCATCAAGGTTTTAAATAATTACCATCTATTTGGGGTATTTTAAGGTAGCATAGCTTCTTTCAACGGTAGCACATGAGTATTTTAAAACAAAATATGATTATTTATGACCATTTACCGCGGCTCACTTACATTATACTCCTCATCTCTACACCAGCATTTTGTCACCATAGCTCATTCAGGTACATGTATCATTGTCGATCAATAGTCTTTTACACTAATGGTGTTGTTGACCTGTTTTTACTGACGTTATATGAATTTTATTCTATTCTGTTTTAGATATATATTTTGGTAGCTGCCAAATGTCAAATATGAGACCCTATATGAGAAATGATGGCTAATAATATGAGACCCTATATGAGAAATGATGGCTAATACTTGTGACAGGAAACGATGTCGCACTTACTTGTTGTAGGTATTGAGGTAGTTGTTGGGGTGGTGGTGGGGGGGGTGGGGGTGGTCGTTGTAGTGGTGGTCGGAGCAGTCGTTGTCGTGGTGGTGGTTGGGCTAGTGGTGCTGGTGCTGGTGGTGGTTGGGCTGGTAGTGGTAGTGCTGGTTGGGGTGGGACTCGTGGTGGTGGTAGTCGTCGTGGTGGGAGTGCTGGTTGTACTTGTTGAGGTTGTAGTCAAGAAAATACAATCCTTGACATAGTTGTTATTGTTCACATCCAACGTTCTGCGCAATATAAAGTCCGTGTAGGTCTCGGCTATGTTACAGGCGCCGGTAGTAGGGTCGAAACTATTGCCGAAACAGTTGGTTGCAATGATGCAGCGTGTATGGCACGCCTGAACGTTGGCCTCTGTCGTCTGAGGGGGGATGAGGGGATCCATGGGATTAGGGGCCAGAATGTAATCCCCCACGTTGTACAGTTCGCAAACTGAAACCGATAACAATAGACAATAACAGATAATTCAGAATAAAACAAGTCCACTATGATCTTCGCCACACCTGGCACAAACCGCTGACAAACAAGATACTCAATTTGGGTTGAATATTAATTTAATTACTCTACTTTCTATTCCTTTATGCTCTTAGACTAAATATATTGCTGTTTATTGAATACTGGGCCTATAGCACAAACACGTGGCTTTCCGCAAATATAAATATTTGACATTTTTCACAAACACATATAATTATTTGGAGAGACTATCATGTGCATATTCTTAAATGAATTAAACGTGCTGTACTTAATACCGGCAATTCTTCGTGTATTCCACCACCTGAACCTTTCTTCATAATGCTACTAATTTTATTGCTGCTGCTGCTTCTGTTCCTCCTCCACCTCCTCCTCCTCCTCCTCCTCCTCCTCCTCCTCCTCCTCCTCCTCCTACTACTACTACTACTACTACTACTACTACTACTACTACTACTACTACTACTCCTACTACAGATAGTATTGCTGCTGCATGTGCTGTTGCTACTGTTGCTGCTGCCATCCGCCTCCTCCTACTAGTACCAGTACCTTGATTGGGGTTGCTGCAAGTAGACTGCAATCTGTAATGATCCACTCCAGTCTCCTGCTCCAGGGAGATGTTGAGCTGGTTCTGTATAAACCAGCACTGGCCGTTAGAGGGTTGGAACTCATAATATGCACAGTTGTTTTCCTGCTCGCACACACTCTGACATTCCGCCTGGGTATTTATTAGTCCTTGCAACGCCTGAAACGCCGCTCCCACCGACATGTCCTGGTACTGCTGCCACGCTTCTGTTGAACATGCTGGAACGTAACAAAGTGCAACGAGGGCGTTAGGGTGGAACTAGAACAAGCTTGGTAGTTATTCCAAACCAATGACACAGTCATTGAGAATGGCACAGCCTTTGGTAAGCGCCAAATTGATTCATTATTGCATCGCGAAATTGGGGAAAGGAGCGTGTCAGTACTTTTAAGCTCCTTGGACGTTGCGTCGACGAAAAGTTGATTTGGAAATAGCAAATTACGCATAGTAAAGCAGAGATCGCACGTGCCTTACATATTTAATTAATGCAGTCAAATCTGTGCATAATAATGAATGTTTGTGTATGTTCCATTACACTTTGGGATTTCTTATGGCACAAGTGATAAGTTCGAAATGTAGAAACCCAAACTCGCCTGTTCTAAAATAACTCTCTCCTTTGGTAAAAACCTTTGGATATTATAATTATTCAATATTATCTGTCGAGTTTGACTGCACACTTACTGGTCTGTGCTGATATCAGACCCAGGCAGGACGCCAGTATCACAACCGGAAGTAACAGCCGCAGCTTCATCGTCAACCTGAAATCACAAATACGGTATTTATTTTATGAACAGATATATGTAGATGCAGCCTGAGTAACCTGTTCACCGAGGTCATTTTGCCAATGTGTGGAAAGAGAATGTGTAGACAATGTGTGGAAAGAGAAATTTGTATGGAAAGAGAAATATGTGCTATTGTTTTACACGATCGGCCCACTTCTGAATCCAGGGCTGAAATTCACAAAATGAACAGGGGTCAGAATCTTGAAATTCGTTTAAGTAAAGGGGTGAAAATTGACAAGAGGCCCAGGGGCCTTGACGTTCTGCTTGGTCATTTGCTATATAGGAACAAATTAAGAAAATTTTTAATATCTAAGAGACATGTAGCTACTACCTAAGTAGCTATGTAGCTGAGATGACTATGTAATCCTGTCTAAATTAGAAATATTCCGAACAACCCCAGAATGACCTTGAACAATTAACGGTGAAAAGTACCATATATATACATGTAAGTACCCCAGAGTACGTAAGTACCCCCGAGGTCCAAATTGTTTGGTTAGTTACGCTCTATGACCAACCGCTTTAGGTTGTCGAAAACGGAAATGCACCCAATGACCTCAGAATAACCTTAAACATTTAAATGTCAAAAGTACCTTTATACTCTAGTTACCACAGGAGCCCAAAGTTTGTTATTTCGCTTTACGACCAGGAGTTTTCGAGAAACAATGCTGTCGAAATCAAAAGTGCTCCAAGTGACCTCAAAATGTAAACTTAGCACTCAAAGTACCCTGTATACATTAAACAAACACACACCACCCTGCAAATTTTGCTCCGTTTCCCTCTACGACCAGGCGTTTTGAATATGTCCCACAGTTTATAATTTCCCATTGACTACCATAAAAATGCCAAAAATTCTAAATTTGATATTTCATAATCTGTTAACAAGTTTGGTGGATACCCTGTTTAGGAGTATTAGTATATACGAAGTCTTGGGGGTGAATCTGGTGTGTACTTTCAGAGGGGATGTCGTATGAAACGTTTACTCCCATATGGTCACATGTGAACGAAAACGCAGATAAGGAAAAAAAAAGAAAAAAATTTGAAATTTTACAATTGTTTGAACACATTTGGTAGAAACCCTCGAACATGAATTTTGGGGAGTGAATCTGTTACGTACTTTCAGAGATGGGATTTGATTTTTTTCTCCTATATGATCCCATGCTGACGACATTGGTAAAAAAATAACAGTTTCAACATTTTGAAGAAAAAAAAACACAAGCCAAAAATGGTTTGGATATGTGGACAGGTACCTTTCCCCGAAGGATTGCGCTAATGTGCTTCACGGTTTCTGATATGAATTTTACGGTCGGACGACGGTTAGACGCCCACATGATGACAGTAGCTCTGCTGTGCATAGCAGAACAAAAATGGTAAAGACAAGGCCTTACCAACGAGATGTTACAGATATATTCAGGTATATTCACAGAGTCTTCCAGAAGAAAATGTGGCACCGAGTCAACTTGCATTACTATGATTTCATGTGCCAAACTGAAAATTGTTATTGGATAACAAAATAATTAAGTTCAATTTTAGGCTTAAGTATTTTTGGAGAATTCCTGTTTACTTAAGTGGGTCACCTAATTGCTAAAACCATACTGTCAATCGTATAAGTAGGTCAACAATTGTTCCAAACAAGGAAATATTAGTTGCCAACACTATCGCCGTTGTTGTCAACACGCCAACAGACGTTGCCAACACGGCAGTCGTTATCCACATGTCAACAGACGTTGCCAACAGGTTTGTAATCCTTGCCATTACATCAACAGACGTTGTCAACGCCTCGATAGTCGTTGTCAACACGTCAAGCGACGTTTGGCAACAGATTAGAAGTCGCTGTCAACAAAATTATATTGCCAACAGGTTGGTAGTCGTTGTCAAAAGATATTGCCAGAAGGTTGGTAGTCGTAGTCAACACGTTTGACTCAACAGCCTTTGGCAACAAATTTAACCTACTGTGAAATTCAATTAAAAAAGGTACTTACATTTGTACTGTCATGCCTGCGACATCAAGTACCAGCATAGTACATGTATAAGGCATGACCGCCGGAGATCAGCACCTTTTTATTTTACCTTTTAAAACCTCGTGTTGGTGTAATATTGGATGTTACCACAAAAACAGAGTGCACACAATCATACATGTATTGTAAGGTTTAACAATGTAATAGGACATCTAAGTATAGGGCAGGGTTAATGTTGTGTAACTCCCATTGGTATTTAACCACAGTCTGTAGGTACGCTACATGTACATGTACACTTGCATGTGCAAGGGCATGGCGTCTGATAGCCTGAATGATGACCTGAAACAGTTAATATTGACCACTGGCAATACATGTACGTGTATTCCTCTGTAGGTGACTTGCCATTTGGCCTTATATATTTGACCCCGAAAGGCACAGATCTAGCTAAATATTTAACTGCAAGGCTCTTAAATATTAAATTGTGTGCTTTGCTTGTGAGAGAATTTTGCAGGATCAACTTAAATGTAATCTTGCCCTGGGTCGGATTACTACAATGCCGATACCTTTAAGCATTAAGACGATTAATCGATTAATGCCAGTACTTTTGTCTCAAACGCCCTCCCATTTTCGCAGATTTGGCTGGCTGTGTGGTGCAGCAAGTGCTCAAGACGATGGCCAAAGCCACTGGACTTCGTGGTGAAATAGCTACAAACGTTATCGGTTCCCAAAGCATGCAAAGGCCAGATCTGAATGGAACGGTATCTGCTGTTTGGTCGGGGGTGGGTTGTATGTAATAGACTAGTTTTGACGAAGGAGCACTGTGGGCTTTGAGGAAGAGCAAACCGTGACGAGGCGTGTCTAAACACAAGCTGACAGCCGTCAAGCTTTGACGCATGGAAATACGGTAATCAGTGACCCACACTCGTACCTACATTATAATATGTACATGTGCATGTAGTTTCAAAAGAGCAGACCCGAAACATGTATCTTCAACAGATCGGTATGAGACATATTGCGAGCTTGTCTTCAACCATGCATGTACACAATGTGCAATATAGTTCTGAATTTCCCCAAATGCTTAATAATCGCAAACTTGAATTTCACAATGTGTTGTTGAAATTATTGTTTTACTATTGTTTATCGTTGTTCGATGCTACCCTTTCTTTGCATTTTTTTTACATAGAATCGATTCCCACAGATATAAGCCTTGGAATCTTTCTTGGACTGCTATCTACAGGTACATCTAGATGTGTGCCGACAGACGTACGTACATGTATACTGAGGTATGAGCTAACCCCCCCCCCCCCCCCGGGGGGGCTATTTTGCTGGTATAATTATCTCTGCCAGCCACACTACAGGATGACCTGAGTGACAACATTGCAATTTTTTGTCAACCAGTACTTTTTTACCGATAAAGGCACAGTTGTATACCCAGGCAATACCGCTCCAGCAGTTCCATAAGTAAACCCAGGGCTCTTCGTTTCGGACCACGCCCGAATGTGTGCTTTATGGACGCCTAACACGGTATGCAGGAATGTTATTGTCGCCGTGGATTTTATTTACCCAAACAAAGGCTGACCTACTCTCTGCTTACATACGTGAGAGCATGTCGTCACACTTCGAGGGGAACTGGATGAACCGTTGTCAGTTTTGTCAACCCCATATCTGTACCTCACGGTTACGACCAAAAGGATGTACACGCAGTCGTCAAATGTACATGTACTTGATCTGAATAGAAATCCGTGTTATTCTCCCCTTCACCACGTCCCAGGATACGCTTTGGACCCCAGATTATCGACAAGCTGTACCCATCTGATGTTACTTAACACCTGATTCAGTAATCTAGAAATCCGCAATGTATTTTATCTGCCTATTAATCGTTTTCGACTCAAGAATTTCACGAAAGTGATCCCAGCAGTACAAGTTCGTCTATGTGTCGTCGTTGTCGATTTTAAAAGAGAAACGACAGAATGTAACGGCAAAGTACATGCGCAGACATCGTATCAGCTGAGACCAGAATATATATCAAGGTCTTTCAACTTGAAACGCAAAGTTAACTAAAGTTATGGATAGTGTTTTAACCTTATTAACCTCAGTCCAAAGAGATGCCACTAAAAAACTCATTTTAACCACCTTCGAAGTAGCCGTTTAGTGCAACCAACCACATACACACTATAACACTTGGTCTCTTAAAAATGAGAAGCCCAGAAACATGTCGCTTCAGGCGGGCTAGTTTTCAATCTACGGATACACAGTAAAACTGATTTCCTTTGCACAGAAATTTTTCATATGTTGTCAGGTGCTTTGTCTTCGCAAATCCACTCTCGTATAAAAAGAAGAAAAAAAAACAGGATTTAGTATTACATATTTTAAGTTTTATAAGCCCAACAAACCTAAACGTATTGTGGAACTAACTCAATGTATACAAGGAATCCATGCGCTGCAAGCTTCAACACAGGCCAAGTCATTCAAGTGTGTCTCATTACATATATAAAACAAGCAGAGCTCACGCTTGAAGTGATTAATGAGTCGATGTTTTTACACTCCCAAGAATCATTTCGGAATCCTCAGACGAATTGTTAGCAGGCGGGAACCCCTGTAGCCATATAATTTGAACCCTCCATCAAGGTCAGAGGTTACGACGAGACAAACCATTTATAAATGTTTCACATGGCAACTTTGAAAGAAAAAACATGACACTTCTCTTTTGGGACACAAAGCACGGAATTCTGGGACATCTTAATCCTACACCAATGTATCTATTTAGACCTGGCTTAACAAGCCACTTTTACAGTGTATATTTATTAGTATTAAAATTATAAATCACGAGTCTCAATACAGCGACGTCCATTGAAGAATAAATGCTCAATTAAACTACTATTCTTAGCATTTGAAGACTTTTTTAACAATGTCAAGAAGTCTGCCCCGAGTGGCTCGGTCAAGATTGAGCCTCTCAGAGGAAGATGTCCGTCGCAGGCAAATATTGACAGAGCGCCACGCCGTCTGCAGAGACGTTCAATCTTTTTACCTTCCGAGTGACCCTTTAATACTCCCCACAACAGAAAAAATATAACCACTAAGGCTGCACACAGTCGTGAAATGTTGGCCTTCGGATTCAAACCTTAACGTCGAGTGTTTGAATTGGGATTCTGCACTTCGTTGTTGAGACTGAAAAAGCGGAGAAACCGCAAAGATGCGCCTAGAAATAAACAAGGGCGGAAGAATAGAACTAGGTTAGCGAAAGGAAAAAATAAAGAGGCAACAGTCGCGACTAGCTGATTACTGCCCTGAGGGTGTCACTACTGCCGGTTATTGATTGCTATGCTCTACCAAGGTTAACTGACCTCTCTGGCAATCATTAGGCTTATACTTCAGAGTAATTTTTGTCCAAGTTGGGCCTTCAGGAATCTCTGGCACCGCCACTCACTGTGTATTGTAACTGCTTTTTCTACAATCCACATGCTTGGCGACGACATAATAATAACTTGAGATAGTCGTGGAGCTCATGGAATACTAAGACACAGAAGAATACAAGAGTGTTTTTCCACACTTATAGAAGGAGTCAGGCTGGTGGTCGTAACTGTATAGGGGAACACCGGGAACAGGATACAATGGACGCGATTTTACTTCATCTTGCTGATTGCAAGTTCGCTGAATTGTTGCATTGAAGTCGCCAACGCTTGGAGCCAACGCCAGAGTCTTCAATGGGGATCTGTGTACGCACATTAAAGCATTTACCACTCTACCGTAACACTATAGCCATTCAAAGAGAGTAGGTTCCGCAAAACGGCCGACATAACTACTCCCAAGTACATGAAGTAGGTAATGTGCTTACAACTGGATGTCCACTGTCTGCTTCTGATTGTTTTATACAGTGGAACCTCTTTAAGGACAACCTCAGTTACCGTTAGTAACTGAGTTAGTAACAGTTAGTAACCTCAGTTATCGTTACAACCTGCGAATTAAGTGCAATTATTCACCCATGTCACCTATGTTGAAATTCCCTGACAATCTAAGGCCATACCTGAATTCTGCAGCCCCTCTTGGGTGCCTCTAATCCACAGGTCCCATTGTAGTAAATATAGACTAAACCCTGCTCACGTTGGCACAGTTACAGAGCAGCTATCATTGTGGACACATAATTCTCTCGGACTCCCTCTCACTTTACAATGGTCTAAAATTTGCTCATTATATCTAAATGTACTCCATTCTACACGTGTTATCTGTATCTGTATGCAATAGATGCTTCCAAGTGCCTTGGTGCTTTTCCAGACAGGCAGCACTCTGCTATATTTGTAAGCGATTCTGTAAAATGTTATGCCAAATCTTCAAAGCATGCACCTCTTTTCGATAGTAAAGTCTACTGACGGCAGAAGCAAGGTGTATCGCTGAAAAGATGGTGTACCGTTAGCAACGGCGGTCGTGCTGAGAATGGTAGTAGTAGTAGTAGTAGTAGTAGTAGTAGTAGTAGTAGTAGTAGTAGTAGTAGTAGTAGTAGTAGTAGTAGTAGTAGTGATAGTAGTAGTAGGGAGGAGGGGGAAGAGGAGGAGGAGGAGCAATGGAGGACAGAACTTAGTTAAAATGTGACTTAGGGGAGATTCGAACCCTTGCGCTAATAAAAAGTGCTTTAATGGAAGAAAGGGTGCAATGAGATAACACAGAAGCGCAATACGTTATCTACTAGCCTGTGTCGAAGGTTGGTGGAAGTGTCTGTTCTTGTCGTGTGTATTCGCACATGATGGGTTATACTCCCACCTTTTTCCACCCCTTTGCTCCATTGGGCCACAATATACCACACAACCACAGTACGCAGTGGCCCATTGCTCCACTGAGAGCCTAAAATCGCAAAATCCCAACGTCGCATTGAGTTGGATCCAGTAAACTGAGAATGCATGTTAACACTTTCTTGACCATAGCTGTTATACTGTACACTGTTGGGGAGGGGCGGATGGCCGAGTGGTTAAGATATTGGACTCTCAACCACGAGATCGTGGGTTTGAGTCCCGCCATACACTAGGTCTTCTGTGCCTAAAGTCCTTGGGCAAGATTTGTACCCCAAATGTGCCTTGAGGTGATCGTT